>Ga0233431_1001998_pt1 | contig 31179 bp, 18 predicted proteins | sample SI_118_April2016_FD_179867 | JGI IMG/M metagenome (GOLD analysis project Ga0233431, IMG submission 179867) | Seawater microbial communities from Saanich Inlet, British Columbia, Canada - SI_118_April2016_200_MG | ecosystem: Environmental > Aquatic > Marine > Inlet | place: Canada: British...
CAACATGATTTAAAACTCAATTGAGCGGAAGTATCCATACATTATAGCTTCAAAAAAAATGCGAAAAAAATATCAACTTTTTCGCATTTTTTTTTGGCTCAACTGAGCCTTAAATCCTATGATGTTATCAGCAGTTGGGCTGATGAATACCGCTTTAAAATATAAAAATTTCAATACTTCATTTAATGGATTATACATTGGTGTATGAACTCGTTCAATGAAGCAAACGGAGGAATCCGCAATACGTTTCTTTATAAGGTACTTGATTTTCTCAAAAAAAATCATACCTTTGCAAAGTCTTGACGTTTTACGTAACAAGTGTGAAACACTCGAACGCTGCAAGCGTAAACTTTGCAATTCTAAATTAAAAGAAACTCCTTTCATATTCATCCTGAAATTTTTTAAATAATAAATTCATCAGCCCAATTGCTGATCAACGATTGTATATAAACAATTGTTCATATATCTCTTTTATCCTCTGAAAAAGGTGTACATACACAACCAATTTGGGCGTGTATGAACACCTTTTTGTTTTTTTATATTTCAAAGTCATCTATCGGGTTTTTAAAATTTTTGAAATTATTTTCTGAAACATGTGTGTAAATTTCTGTTGTTTTACTCGTTTTATGTTCTAATATTAATTGCCTTCGCATTATAATAAATGTTAAAATTACTTTTGCAAAAATAAAAGAATTCTGAAAGCTTGCAAACTATTATTGTCTTTTTTCCTATAATCCCACCTTTGAGTGCACACATTCATAAACAACCAAGTTTTCATTTTGAGAAAAGTTACTGGTTTGCATTCCATTTATTAATAATCCTTTGTCCTTGAGATAAATCAATTTTTAGGTTTTGAAATCGATTTTCAGGGAAGCATCAGTATCTTTGAATTTCTTTGTAAACGTATTTCCTTTGACTGAAAAACCAAGGTTTATTATTAGATCGTTGAAATTATCTTTTGTAATCATTTGTCTGATTAGTTCGTTTTGTTAATCAAATTGACTGCTTTATACCAGTAATAAAATCCGGTTTTATCCGGCTGACGTTTTAGCCTGTTTAAAAAGTTCCAGTCTTGATTTTCGATGTTTAATTCTTTTATATCTTGTCCTTCATAATAATTGATAGGTGAGAGATCGTTAACCAGAATTTTAGCTGCTAAATATGCTACTTTTGCCGCCGCCGGTACTGCATCGTCAATTCTAAAGTTGCCGGTCATAAGAAAACCGGTACCAATTGCTTTAATTCCTCTCTGTAGTTCTTTGAACCGGTCTTTCTCATCCTTGGTTCCAAGTTCCCTTTTTGCAAGTATAACGCAAGTATCAATCGTATCTTGCAATACTTTTTTGGGGCTTAATTTTTGGTCCGGATTACCGTTTTTACGGTATTCAATTTCATGTTTTGCAAAAGCCATAAAGCTTTTAGACACAATCTCAATGTTGTCTATTTGCTCGAATAATTTACTTAAATCAAAAAGTTGTTTGCAAATCTCCATAGAAAATGGCTGTTTGTCTTTTCCTTTAAAATAGGGAATCCCAATTGTATTTGGTGCAAAAGCAGTTAGCTTATCTCCAATAATAGAATCAATAGAGGGAACTCTTACCATGGTCTCGTTTTCCGTATCAATCCATTTTGTTACTATGGGTTTTTCAATTACCTCAGGATAGATAGAATCTTCAATCAATACATCCAGTAGAATAGTTCCTGAACCTTGTTTTTTAGTATCAAAGGAAAATCTGTAATGTGCCTTTGGAACACCAGATTTATAACTGCGATGTTCATCCAATTTCCACTTAGTAAAGTTTGATGAATCAATAATCTTATTGAGAGTACCTTCTAGTTCTGCTCTACTAGTTTTACTGATGATATCAATATCAATTGAAAACCTGTTCCCTTCTTCCAATAACAGAACCAGGCTTGTGCCACCTTTAAAAACAAATTCAAGTCCGTTTGATTTTAATCTCTCTAACAGATGTAAAGCATAAATCATTTTTTCAAGAATGATTTTATCAATTCGCCTGTGGTCTGAATGCTTTTTAAATTGATCCAACCACTCTTCCGTAAAACATTGTTCTTTAATCATCAATTATATCTTTTACAAGGTGAACCATATGGTTGGTTATGAATTGCTTAATATCCTGTTCTCGTTCTCTACGTTTTGCATAACTAAAAAGCTTGGTAAAGTTGATTGTGTAATTAGTAATTGCATTTTCGTAAATATGTATTAATTCGGAACCTTGCACGTAATAATATAGCTTCTCTTCGGCAAATAAATCCACTAGAATCTTTTCAAGCGATGGAGTGTAAAACTTAATCTTTTTTTCTGAAGTTTTTGTAAGTGGAGCTCGCGTAAGAAGTTTCTTTACAATAACTGGTTTGTTGCTTTCTGCTATATAAAAATCAATAGCTTTTTCATCTGGATTAAGGTATATCTCATTTTTTAATGAATCCTTTAGCTCATAAAATAAGGATTCTTCAAAACCTTTTTCAATTTCAATTATTAAAATTGATCTGCTTGTCTGGTGTTGAGTAAACTCATTTAACCATGATGTTTCCCAAACACAGTGCTTTACTTCATTAAACCTTTCCACTAGCTGTTTCGCAACTTTAAATGTATTTGGAGAGATGCCTGGCTTATATCTTGGTTTATATGAAATCATATAAAGCCCCCTTTTAATAGGTTTAATGATGTTTCTCTTTTTTAAATCATAGATTCTCCATCCAAAAGTTCCTTTCTTCAGTTCAGGTTCAAAATAACAATAGAAGTCAAAAAGCTCTTCTCTGGTAAAGTACTCTTTGTTTTTAAATTCTTCGATCAATCTATTTTCTATTATTTTGGTCATTTTAAATCCAATTTTTGCCAAATATACAATATTCTGGTTAATATTTGAAATCAAAAAAATGCCAGTACAAAGAAATACTGGTAAATTTTTGAATCAGCAGGATTGGGGAATTTGGCTCTTTTGCAGGCTAAAGCTTCTGCTTGTGTGTTGGGGTATGCAAATGTGCCAAATGTGGGATGACAATCTATGATTTCTATGTCAATAATTTAATTCACGGTCTTTTTTTTGGTATGGCACACAATATTATTATAAACAGAAAATTCCGTTTATTTCTTTATTATTATTTGTTTTAAATATCCATATCGTCGAAAGGATTAACAATATCATTGAACTTTGCGCTTGAAACATGTGTGTATATTTCTGTTGTTTTACTTGATTCATATTCTAATATTGATTGACTTTGTTATAAATTGTCCACTTTCCAATAATTGACTTATGCTGAAGTGCCGGTGAAAGCAATTTCAAATATTCATTTCGAGTAAGTTCGCTTGCACCAAGGCTCAAAATATGATTAGTTGTCATTTGAGCATCAATAAAATGAAAATCATGTTCTATTAATTTTTGGCACAAATAATATAGTGCAATTTTGGAAGCATCAGATTTTCTGTAAAACATCGATTCTCCGAAAAATACCCTGCCAAGCGAAATTCCGTATAGCCCTCCAACCAACTCATCTTTATAAAATGTTTCCACAGAATGTGCGAAACCTTTTTTGTGCAACAAAATATATGCTTGCTGCATTTCGGAACCAAGCCATGTTTCGTTGTCTTGCCTGTTTTTAAGCGATGAACAATTTCGGATAACTTCTTCGAAACAAGTATCGAATTTAACCTCAAATTTCTTGCTACGAATTGTTTGTTTCAGACTCTTGGTAAGTTTGAACTCATCTGGGAAAAATACTGTTCTTGGTTCAGGCGACCACCATAAAATTGGTTCCTCTGGATTATACCATGGAAAAATCCCATTTGAATATGCCAGTAAAAGTCTTTCCGTGCTCAAATCTCCACCAAAAGCTAAAAGCCCATCAGCTTCAGAAAGCGAAGGATGAGGAAAAACAAGCTCTTTTGTCAATTGGAAAATAGGCATTTGCTGGAAATTGGAAACTGGAAATTAGAAATTAGGAACTCACGACTCATAATTATTTTACCTTGTAAACAAAAGTTCACGATATTTGGGAAGTGTCCAAATTTCATCGTCAACAATAAGCTCAAGTTTATCAATATGATATCTGATTTCTTCAAGAAAAGGAATTATTTTTATAGAATAACTATGAGCTTTTTCATAAACATCTTCAATTTTATTCGCTTCTTTTCTTGCAGAAACCATTTCGACTACGAGCTTTCGGATTGAAGAAATATGACGGGATATTTTTTTGATAGATAATAATTGGGTTTCAGAGATGGTTTTCATTTCTTCTTCGCCAAAGAGATTCTTAATTCCGCATACATTTTTGATTAAAGTATTTTGATATTGTATTGCGGTTGGAATAATATGATTTATTGCCAAGTCGCCAAGCACTCGTGTTTCTATCTGGACATTTTTTGTGAATGTTTCGATTCTAATTCCAAATCGAGCTTCTAACTCCCTTTCAGTTAAAATATTAGTATCTTTAAATAGCTTTTTAGATTTTTCGCTGATATATTCTTTTAAAGCCTCGGGAACATTCGAGATATTCGACAGTCCTCGCTTTTTTGCTTCTTCAAGCCATTCTTCGCTATATCCGTTTCCTTCGAATATTACATTTTTTGAAGAGATTATGCATTTTCGCAAAACCTTTAAAATAGCTTCGTCTTTTTTGACTTTCTTTTTTATTAAAGAATCAACTTCTTTTTTAAACTCGGAAAGCTGGTTAGCAACCGCTGCATTTAGATTTATCATTGGCGATGCGCAATTTGCCGACGAACCTACTGCTCTAAATTCGAATCTGTTGCCTGTGAAAGCAAAGGGCGATGTTCGGTTTCTATCAGTATTGTCTAACAGAATTTCGGGAATTTTTCCAATATCAATTTTTAGTTCTGCTTTTTCATCTGATGACATTTTTCTATTGCTTACTCTTTTTTCTATTTGGTCTAACATTTCGGCAAGTTGTTTTCCAAGGAAAACCGAAATAATTGCCGGTGGTGCTTCATTTGCTCCAAGACGATGACTATTTCCATAGGTAGCAATACTTGCCCTTAACAAATCGGCATTGTCGTACACAGCTTTAATAATGTTGATTAGAAAAGTAAGAAATTGTAGATTTTTTCTTGGTGTTTTTCCGGGCGAGAGTAGGTTTACTCCTGTATTTGTCATCAAAGACCAATTGTTGTGTTTACCCGAACCATTTACTCCACTGTATGGCTTTTCGTGGAACATAACTCTAAACTTATGACGGCGAGCAATTTTTTCCATCAAATCCATCAAAAGTTGGTTGTGGTCAACTGCAAGGTTTATTTCTTCAAAAACCGGTGCACATTCGAATTGATTTGGAGCTACTTCGTTATGTTTTGTTTTTAGAGGTATTCCGAGTTTCAATGATTCATATTCAAAATCTTTCATAAAGGAGGCAACTCTTTCAGGAATTGAACCAAAATAGTGATCGGCTAATTGTTGATCTTTTGCCGAAGCATGTCCCATTAGAGTTCTGCCTGTGAGCATAATGTCTGGTCTTGCTCTAAATAATGCTTCGTCTATGAGAAAATATTCTTGCTCAATTCCAAGAGTTCCGTGGACGCATGAAACTGCCCGATCGAAATAACTACAAATTGCAGTTGCTGATTTGTCTAATGCTGTGAGTGATTTAAGTAAAGGAGTTTTATAGTCGAGCGCTTCGCCTGTATATGATACAAAAATGGTTGGAATACAAAGTGTTTTGTCAACAATAAAAGCTGGCGATGATGGATCCCATGCAGTGTAGCCGCGTGCCTCGAAAGTGTTTCTAATTCCACCGCTCGGGAAACTTGAAGCATCTGGCTCTTGCTGAACTAATAGGTCGCCATGAAAATTTTCTATTACTCCGCCATTTTCTGTTGGCTCAAAAAAAGCATCGTGTTTTTCGGCTGTTGCTCCTGTCAATGGATGAAACCAATGTGTATAATGCGTGGCTCCATGATCTACTGCCCACGATTTCATTCCGGAAGCTATTTGATTTGAATTTTTTCTGTCGATTTTCCCACCTTTATCTATTGCTTGAACAACATTATCGTAGGCTTCTTTCGATAGGTATTCTTGCATGACTCTTCGGTCGAAAACATTTTCAGCAAAATATTCGCTTGTCTTTTTTGAAGGTTCTTTAACTTCAAGTGGTTTTCTTGAGAATACTTCTTCTAAAGCGATAAATCTTATTTTTCCCATAATGATTTTGTTTTTTATTTCAATACGGAACAAAAGTATATAAATATTTTAAATACCCCCTTAAATATTTTATCTCTGTTCAAAATATATTATAAATTTATTTTGAGTGTCTGAAATATAAACGGGTAATAAAATAATATATATTGTATTATGCAAATTACTGAAAATGAAAATCGCAAATTTTCATAGTAGAAAATTTGCGATTTTATGTATAATTCCGAAGAATTACTTTTATGAAATGTTGTCAGAAATTACTCGAACTCTTTCATAGTTTTTGTAATTATTTCGATAGCAGCATTTATTTCTTCTTCAGTAATAACAAGTGGTGGAGCAAAACGAATAATGTGGTCGTGAGTTGGTTTTGCAAGTAAGCCATTATTTGCTAATGCAACGCAAACATCCCATGCAGTTTTTCCGTCTTTTGGTTCAATGATAGCTGCATTTAACAAGCCTTTTCCTCTTACAAGACTGATCATGTCAGAATTAATATTTTTTAAACCTTCACGGAAAATTTCACCAAGTCGTTCGGCATTTTCTGCGAGATTTTCATCAGTAATTACGTCGAGTGCAGAAATGGCAACTTTTGCGGCAATTGGATTTCCTCCGTAGGTTGAACCATGTTGTCCGGGTTTAATTACAAGCATTATATCGTCGTCTGCCAAAACAGCCGAAACCGGATAAATTCCGCCTGAAATAGCTTTTCCAAGAATTAATATATCTGGGCGTACATTTTCGTGATCGCAAGCAAGGAGTTTCCCTGTTCGTGCAATGCCTGTTTGTACTTCGTCGGCAATGAAAAGTACATTTTTCGCTTTACATAAATCGTATGCTTTTTTCAAATATCCTTCCTGAGGTACATAAACTCCGGCTTCTCCTTGAATTGGTTCAACCAAAAATCCTGCAACATTTGGATCTTCCAAAGCTTTTTCAAGTGCATCTAAATCATCATAAGGAATTGTTATAAAACCCGGAGTATAAGGTCCAAATCCGTCTTTTGCATCAGGATCGGTTGACATTGAAATAATTGTAGTAGTCCGACCATGAAAATTACCTTCGCAAACAATTATTTTTGCTTCGTATTTTTCAATTCCTTTTTTATCGTAGCCCCATTTTCGGCAAAGTTTAATTGCTGTTTCGTCGGCTTCGGCACCTGTATTCATAGGGAGAACTTTGTCGAAACCGAAATATTTTGTAATATACTCTTCAAATTCGCCAAGAACATTGTTATAAAATGCCCGAGAAGTAAGGGTTAATTTATTGGCTTGTTGAGTTAAAGCATCTACAATTTTCGGATGGCAATGACCTTGATTTACTGCTGAATATGCAGAAAGAAAATCATAGTATTTTTTTCCTTCAACATCCCAAACATAAACTCCTTCACCTTTTTCTAAAACTACAGGTAGCGGATGATAATTATGGGCACCATATTTTTCCTCCTTACTGATATAATTTTGCGAATTTTCTTTAAGCATAATTTGTTGTGTTTTAATAAGTTAATAATTCAAATAAATTTTTATTTAATCATGCAATCTTAAGATAAGTTTTATGAATTTCAAAATAAATTATAATTATATTCTATGTGAAAATTTATAAAAAATGAATTAATTTTGTCCTGATAATTATTTTTATTAAATTGAAATAGAATGAAAAAATCATTAATAGGCACGAAAACAGAGCAGAATTTATTGAAGTCGTTTGCAGGCGAGAGTCAGGCGAGAAACAGATATGAGTTTTTTGCAAAAGTAGCGAAAAAAGAAGGATATGAACAGATATCAAGAATTTTTCAAGAGACTGCAAATCAAGAAAAAGAACATGCTAAACGATTCTTTAAATTCTTAGAAGGAGGAGATACCGAGATTACAGCCACATATCCTGCCGGAATAATTGGAGCAACAAAAGAGAATTTAAAAGCAGCAGCAGAAGGCGAAAATGAAGAATGGACTGAATTATATCCCGAATTTGCAAAAGTTGCCTCTGAAGAAGGATATCCGGAAATTGCCATAGCTTTCAAAATGATTGCAAAAGTGGAGGCTGAGCATGAAAGAATATATTTGAAATTGCTACAGAACATATCGGATGATAAGGTGTTTATGAGGGATGGAAAAGTATGGTGGAAATGCTTAAATTGTGGCTATGTTTACGAAAGTGAAAAAGCGCTTGAAGCTTGCCCGGCTTGCCTACATCCAAAATCTTATATGCAAATAAGAGAGGAAAATATTTAATAATTAACTCATTTTCAATATAATTGAATCAACAAGTCCATGACAAAATCATTAAATTCAAAAAAAGAAAACCTAATTCCGATAAGCATAATTGCTGTACTATTTTTCATTTTTGGCTTCGTAACTTGGCTAAATGCCACTCTTATTCCATATCTGAAAATAGCATGCGAATTAAGCGATTTTGAAGCATACCTTGTTACTACTGCATTTTACATTTCATATTTTGTAATGGCAATTCCATCTTCGTGGATACTCGAAAAAACTGGCTACAAAAGAGGAATGGCTCTCGGATTATTTGTTATGGCTCTCGGCTCTTTGATATTTATTCCGGCAGCTATGACTCGCATTTATGAATTATTTTTAGCTGGGCTTTTCGTGCAAGGCTTAGGATTGTCGATTTTGCAAACAGCATCGAATCCTTATGTAACTATCTTAGGACCAATAGAAAGTGCTGCCCGACGAATCAGCATAATGGGAATTGCAAACAAAGTTGCCGGAATTATTAGTCCTATAGTTTTAGGAGCTGTAGTTTTGAAAGGTACTGATAAAATTGTTGAAGATTTGAAATTAATGAGTATTGCCGAAAAAAACTCACAACTTCAGGAATTAGCCGAAAGGGCAATAAATCCTTATATAATTATGGCAATTTCTCTTGTAGTTTTAGCAATATTAGTAAAACATTCGGCTCTGCCCGAAATAGAAGAATCGAAAGATAATGAATCAGATAATCTGGGTGCTTTCCAGAAACTTAAAAGAGCTATTCGTATTCCTTATTTAGTGTTTGGATTTTTTGCGATTTTTTTCTATGTAGGTGCAGAAGTTATTTCTGTCGATACATTAGGATTATATGGAAATTCGCTTGGTTTTGGTGTCGAAGATTCTAAGTTTTTTGCATCCTTCACACTTTTTGGAATGCTTATTGGCTATGTGTTTGGAATTGTGGCTATTCCAAAATTTATTAAGCAAGAAACGGCTTTGAAATATTTTGCAATTCTTGGAATAGTTTTCACCATTGCTGCAATTTTCACCGATGGATACACTTCAGTACTTTTCATTGCATGTCTTGGATTTGCAAATTCTATAATGTGGCCGGCAATTTGGCCTCTTGCAATTGAAGGTTTAAATAAATTTACAAAAATTGGTTCTGCCATATTAATTATGGGAATTGCCGGAGGTGCAATACTAACACCATTGTTTGGAATTGTTTCGGAATATTCAGGAAATATGCAAAAGTCCTATTCTCTTTTGATAATTTGCTATTTATATATTTTGTTTTATGCTGTTTTTGGGTATAGAGTTGGAAGGAAAAATCTGGAAAAAATATCAAGCTGATTTTTTTCTATTTATAAAACATAGGTATTCAGGCGTATAGGATTGAGAAAATAAATTTGCATTATTTTTTTCATTCAAAATGATTGATAATAAAAAATAGTTGTACTTTTGTAGCGGGTAAGTCTTGTACGACCAGCTCCTAACGAATCCCCCAGGATCGGAAGGTAGCAAGGGTAGTTAGTCGTAGCGGTGCGATGCAAGTAGCTTACCCTTTTTTTATTTCATTTTTTTTGATACAATATTATTTCTTATATTTACACTATAAACAAAATTGAAAGGAATTCTAATATGCTATGTATTAAATGAATATACACCAAACCCCATAATTTGTATGTATTCTTATTTACAGTTTTTGCATACATTTTTTAGATTTTGGGTTAATAATTTTTAATTTATTGAGGCTAGAGCCCATATAATAAAACAATTTCAAGTGAACAAAAAATTCAGCTAATTCATTGTTTTGCAATAAAATATAAATTATGAAAAGAATAAAATTATTATTTATTATTTTAAGTTTTACTCATATTGTAAACTCGCAATGTACTTGGGACTTACCACCAAATCAAGTTAATCCTAATAATATTTCATGGTATGCTCTATTGGTTATTCCTACTCCTTATGGAGTTACAACTGTTAATGCTTGTGGAGTTATTCTTGATTCTCTTGATATAGTTGGTGCATTTATCGACTCTGCTAATTCAGGGAATCTAAAATGTGTTGGTTATTTAGAATATGATGGAGTGACCAATATGACTGTTAGAGTCTGGGGTAATTACCCTCCAAATTTTTATGGTCCTGAACCAGGAGATACTTTAATTTGGAAAGTTTGGGATTATTCTGAAGATATTGAATATTTTGTACATATTCCATTTCCTATATCTCCGACTGGTGGTTTAACATATGTTGTATATGGGGATTTTATAATTGATACAATTTACGCTGATATTTGGCCAAATATAGCTGCATCACATTTAATTGACACTAATAGGATTAGTTTTGAAAATCTTTCGAAAAGTCATCTAAATTCTTTTTGGGATTTTGGCGATGGAGATACTTCAAGTTTAGAAAATCCTATACATATTTATCAAGAAAATGACGTATTTACTGTTACTCTTACAATTTCAAACGACTGCCATAGTGTAGATACAAGTTTCTCGGTAAAAATTGAAGCCTACCCTGTAGCATATTTTGAATATTCTGTTTCAGCGAAAGAAGTTACTTTTGATAATCTTTCGAATTATGCTACAAATTATGTTTGGGATTTTGGCGATTCAAATAGTTCTATTGAAGAAAATCCGATTTATACTTTCGCAGAAGATGGAATTTATGTTGTCAGCCTGACTGCAATAAACTCGCTAAGCGATAGCATTTATATTGATACAATTGAGATTGAAACCAGTGGAATTGAAAAAATCCGCAGTTTTGAAATTGTTTATCCAAATCCAAACAGCGGTAAATTTCAGATTTTATTAAACAGAAAATGCCAAAGTATTTCGATTTACGATTGTCTCGGAACAAAAATTTTCGGGCAAGAAATTTCAAACTCTGAAATAGAAATTGATATTTCGCAACTTCCGGCAGGAATTTATTTTCTGCATTTTTCTTATAAAAATGGCTTTGAAACTTTGCAAATCGTTAAGGAATAGAATGTTAATTGAGAATTGTCAATTAACAATTAACAATTGACAATTCTCAATTATTTTTTAGATTTCAATATTAGCACCAATTCCGGCTTTCAAAGCTTTATCATAAATCAATTTTGCAGTAGCAACATCCTGAATTGCAAGTCCGTTCGATTTGAAAACGGTAATTTCTTTATTGCTTGTTCTGGCTTCTTTTTTCCCTATAAGAATTTCGCCAAGTTCGGCATAAAAATGAGATTCTTTGATTAAGCCTTCATTCAAAGGAATAATAATATCACCTGCCTCATTGAAACATGCTTCTTTTGAATCTCCTACAAATTTCGAGCGTAGAATTGTTTCAGTGTCAAGCTCACGGGCATTCGGTGTATGACTTCCAATTCCGTTTATGTGTGTTCCTTCTTTGAGTTTTGCACCATCGAAAAGTGGTGTAGCTGAGGAAGTTGCAGCACAAATAATATCGGTATCTAATAATTCATCAGGATTTCCGGCTATGGAAATTTTAAGATTTAGTTTTTCAGACATTTCATTTACAAATTGAGCGGCAGATTCTTTGCTAAGATCGTAAACCAAAACATTTGAAATGTCTCTAACAAGACTTACTGCCCATAATTGCATTTTTGCTTGAACCCCTGTGCCATAAATTCCCACTTTCTGATTACTATCAGTTCTGGCAAGATATTTTGTGGCAACACCACTTACTGCTCCTGTACGTACTGCAGTTAAATATCCACCATCCATAATGCAGTTTACATCGCCTGTTTCGGGATTTTGCAGCAGAACTTTTCCAATAGTTGTTGGGATATTAAACTTCTTCGGATTGTCTTTATAAACTGTTACAATCTTGCAAGCCAATGCACCCAAGTCTTTCAAATAAGCAGGCATATATAGCGAAAGTCCACCTGCAGGTTTAATGTTTGTTCGCAAAGGTAGAACTGCTGTTCCATTTGCTAATTCTATAAATGCCTTTTCAACTACATCAATGCAGTCCTTCATATCTAACACAGATATTACATCTTGTCTGTTTAAAATTAAAACCATAATTTCTTCCTATTTTTAATATTTAAAAATTAAATTTACATTCTATTTTTGTAAAGAAAATAAAATTTTGATTATGAAAAAAATAATAAATACGAAAAATGCCCCGACTGCTATTGGTCCTTACAATCAGGCTGTTGAGTTAAATAGAGTTTTATTTATTTCAGGGCAAATTGCAATTGATCCTAAAATAGGAAAACTAATTGCAGGTGGCATTAAAGAACAAACAGAACAAGTATTGGAAAATATAAAGGCTATCCTTAGCAAAGCCGGATATGATTTGACAGATGTCATGAAAACTTCATGTTCTCTCGCAGATTTAAACAATGCTCCAAAAATGAATGAAGTTTATGCAAAATATTTTACTGAAAATCAACCTGCTCGTGCTATGTTCGAAGTTTCGAAATTGCCGCTTGGTTCCTTGTTGGAGATTGAAACAATTGCCATGAAGTAAAAAGGCTAATTTTGATTTTGGATTTTACAAGGGAATTTGGTTTTACCGATGAAATAGGTTCTCAATTTTTGCTTGGATTAAATTTATCTTTTTAGTTACTGGTTTTTTTATTAATTTTGAAATGATACTTTAATTTTTTATTAATTAAAAATAGAAATTATGAAACACATTATTATTGCCATAGTATTTATTTTTGCTTTATGCACGAATCAGATTTTCCCCCAAACTATATCTAATGGTGATTTCGAAAATTGGACTGATAATAAACCCGATGGATGGGATACATCGAACGACGATATTGCAGTTTTTGGACAAACTGTAGTTGAAGAATATACTTCTGATCCCTTTTCCGGAAGTTCGGCAGTTTATCTCGAATCTAAAAGTATGGGACCTTTTATAATGACAGGGATCATCGTAAATGGATATTATGAGTTTGACCAAACTTTAGTTGAAACTATTCAAGGTTCACCTTTTACTGAACGTCCTGACAAAATGAAATTTGCCTACAAATGTGCCCCTGAAGCAGGAGATAATTGCTTTATTTCAATTGCTTTATTATTAAATTCTGATACAGTTGCAAATGGTGTTTTCACAAATTCCAACTTGGTTGAAACATGGACAGAAGGAGAAATTGTTCTAAATTATTTGAATTCGGATGTTCCTGATACTTTAATTATTATGGTAATGTCGTCGAAGGAAAACCATGGCTCAGCTGGACAAGGTGCAGTTGCCGGAAGTAAACTTTGGGTTGATAATTTTACTTTTGAAACTTCAAGTTCAGTGCAATCTGTTGATTTGCAGGATGGAAGTTTTGTACATCCTAATCCAACTTCCGGAATCTTAAATATTAGTAATGTCCAATTTGGAAATATTTCAAGCGAAGTAAATATTTATAATGCTTTAGGTTCAAAAATTTTGGAATCTAAAATAAATAAGCATATGGAGAGTAATTTTAGCATAGATATTTCAGATTTCCCGAAAGGAATTTATATAGTTCAACTTACATCAGAAACTGAAAATTTGATGCAAAAAATTGTATTGAAATAAATTTGCCTAAATTTTTATTTCTAATTCTATTAGAAATTCCGAGACAATATTTTTTACAGACCAGACTGGTTCTCGAAAACCAATCTGGTCTTTTCTTTTTAAAGTGAAAATAGATGATTATTAGTTTTGCAATAATATCTTTGCAGTCAATTATAAATATTTTTGTTAAATGAGTAAAAAAGAAAATAAACCATTGTTGTTGCTAACGAACGACGATGGAATAAATGCAAAAGGACTGAAAGTTTTGATTGAAGCATTTGCCGGTTTTGGCGAACTTTTGGTGGTAGTTCCTGACAAAGGACAATCGGCTATGTCTCATGCAATTACAATAAATCAGCCGATTTTTTTAAATAAAATTAAAGAAAAAGAAAATCTAACAATTTACACATGTTCGGGCACACCGGTCGATTGCGTAAAATTGGCACTAAACAAAATTACCAAAAGAAAACCAGATTTTTTAATTTCCGGAATAAATCATGGAACCAACTCGTCTGTAAGCATAATTTATTCGGGGACAATGGCAGCAGCTCTCGAAGGCTACATAAATGATATTCCATCGATAGGATTTTCTGTAATAGACCATTCGCCTGATGCCAATTTCGAAATTGCAGAAAAATATTCCAAAATTATTTTCAAAAAAATTTCAGAAAACAATCTTCCGAAAAATATATGTTTGAACGTAAATTTTCCGAATACAAAACCTGAAAACGTAAGAGGAATAAAGTTTTCGCGACAGGCAAGAGCAAAATGGGTAGAAGAATTTGAAAAACGAACAAACCCACACAATAAGGAGTATTACTGGCTGACAGGCAAATTTCAAAACTTTGAAGAAAATGCAGAAGATACTGACGAATGGGCTTTGAAAAATAATTACGTTTCAATTGTACCGGTGCAATTTGATTTTACGGCATACGATACACTAAAAATTTTCAAAGACAAAAACTATGAAATCGAAATTTGATGCATTAAGAGTTGGAGTTTTGCTGGGTTTAGTTCTACCCATGTTGAGTATTGTAATTTTTTATCTAATAAAATACGATACATTAAGTTTCATGGAATTTGTTGATCAATTGATAGTTAGAGATATTTATACACAGTTGATTAGTTTATGTGTGGTTCCAAATTTAGGTTTGTTTTTTATTTTTATATGGAAGAATTTTCTCTATTCGGGTCGTGGTGTAATTCTTGCAACTTTTATTTACGCCTTTCTAATTGTTATTTTGAAGTTTTTCACATAGCCTAAAAGAATCCATTAAAGCAAACTAATTCTCCAATTTCAAATTCCCAGAATAATGAAATACTACATAATTGCAGGCGAATCTTCCGGCGACATGCACGCTGCAAATTTAATGAGTGAGCTAAAAAAACTTGACTCCGATGCCGATTTTAGATTTTGGGGAGGCGATTTGATGCAGCAAGAAGGCGGAACTATTGTTAAACACATTAGTTCTCTTGCATTTATGGGTTTTTTTGAGGTATTGAAAAATATTCGTACTATTTTCAAAAATTTCAAGCTGTGCAAAAACGATTTGCTTTTTTACAAGCCAGATATTATTATTTTCGTAGATTATCCGGGTTTTAATTTACGAATTGCAAAATTTGCTAAGCAAAACAATTTTCGGGTATTTTATTATATTTCCCCTACAATTTGGGCTTGGCATAAGTCAAGAATTAAAACTATCAAAAAGTATGTTGACAGAATGTTTGTGATTTTGCCTTTTGAAAAGGAATTTTATAAAAAAAACAATTACGATGTCGATTATTTGGGTCACCCGCTAATAGACCAGCTTAAAAAATATGAGGAAAAGCCCGATTTTGAAAAGTTCATTAATAAATACAATCTTCCAAACATTCCGGTAATTGCACTTATGCCCGGCAGTAGAAATCAAGAGATTGAAAAAATATTGCCTGTGATGCTCGAAACTGCTAAAAGTTTCCCAAAATATCAATTTGTGATTTGCGGAACTACTTCGATAAAAACCTCGGTTTACGAAAATTATTTACAAGGCTCTTCAACGAAAATTATTTTCAACAAAAATTATGAAATACTGTTAAATTCTACTGCTGCATTGGTAAAATCGGGAACTTCTACTTTAGAAACTGCTCTGCTTGACATTCCACAAGTGGTTTGCTATAAGACCTCAAGGCTTACTTATTTTATTGCTAAGCTTCTCGTAAAGATTAAATATATTTCTTTAGTGAATTTAATAATGGACAAACAAGTAGTTTGTGAACTCATTCAAAATCAATGCAATCCGACTGAAATGATTATTGAACTGAACAAAATATTGCCAAATACCGAAGATAGAAATCAATTGCTATCGGATTATAAGAAGCTTCACGAAATTCTTGGAGATGGAAAAGCTAGCGAAAAAATTGCAAGTCTAATGTTCTCATATCTAAACAAGTAGTTGTTATTCAGTATAATTGAATTGTCCAACAATTATAAAATCAAAAATCTTCGATGAAAAAGAGAATCTATTTATTTATCATCAGTTTATTGATAATTAATGTAAACTTTGCACAAAAAATTGCAATTTGTTTGTTCTATACCAACTCAATAAATACAATTGTAATTACTCCAACTTTTGGCTCATACACAGTTAGTTCAGATAATCAAATAATTTCTAAATTACTTAAAAATGAAATTTTATATATTTCTGAATATCAAGATTCTATTAATATTAGGGGAATTAAAAAAAACTATGGAAATTTCAAGAATATTTTGATTTACCAGAATGAAGAAGAAGGTTCATTTAGAATAAAACCAATTTATCCTTCATTAGATGCACGAAATTATTTAGGCAATCTTCAAATAAAATCGCTAAAAAATAAACTTCAAATTGTCAATCGTATTAATATCGAAGATTATATTTCGGGTGTAGTTGAAACTGAAGGTGGAGCGAAAGCTAAACTCGAATATTACAAATCGCAAGCAATTATTTGCAGAACATATCTGATAGGTCATTTGCGAAGACACGAAGAAGAAAACTTTCATTTATGCGATGGGGTTCATTGTCAAGCATATAAAAGTAAATGTTCGCATAATTTGGAAATTGTTTCGTCAACAAATTCAACTAAAAACCTGATAATTGTTGATGAAAATAATCTGCCAATTACAGCATCATTCCATTCAAATTGTGGAGGAGAAACTGTCAATTCGGAAAATGTATGGACTTACCCAAAAAAATATCTGAAATCTATTATTGATACTTTCTGCACAGATCACAACCATTCTATTTGGGCCGATTCGGTGCAAATCAACAATTGGATAAATTATCTTGTTGAAAATAATTTCAAAATCAGGACTGATATAAACTTGAAGAAGCTGAATTTTGAGCAAAACCAAAGGAAGCTTTTTTATGTCCTAAATGAAGATACAATTAGCTTAAAAAAAATTAGAGCTGATTTTGGATTTAAATCTACATTTTTCAATATCAGAACAGAAGGAGAAAAAGTATATTTCGATGGAAAAGGTTATGGTCATGGTGTAGGCTTATGCCAGGAAGGTGCTATGAAAATGGCCGTACTTGGCAAAAACTATTCTGAAATTATCGAAAAATATTATCGAAATATTTCAATAAGGGAAATTGATGAAACAATAGACGGCTTATAGAAATTTTGTATTCTTGCGAAAGTCAAATCATTTTTTGTAATTCGACCTAATACTTAGAGCAACTACTTAAAAATAGTTTGTCAATAAGGTATAATGGAATGACACCTATAGAAAAAATTGTATTTTAACAATTAGTATAAGTCCTAATTTATAGGGATTTGACTTGGGAATTGAAAAATGTAAATAATTAAATTTGCTAACAACAATCATAAAAATTACCTTTGAAAGTTAAATTGTTTTTTTTATAAAAAGCATAAATAAGGAAATATAAATATTTTGAGTGATTAACATAAACATAAATATTATGAAAGCTAAAATTTTTACATCATTATTAGTATTGTTATATTCTATGACTTTTGGTCAAGATTTTATTCTTTCACCAACAAATATTCCTGATGTTGGAGAAACAGCAGCTCCTACTATCTGCGATCTTGATAACGATGGATTATTAGATATATTGATTGGAAAAGGTGATGGTACAATTTCTCATTATGAACAGGATTTTTACTTCCCAACTGATTTTTTGACTGTTTCTACAAACTTCAACAGCATAGATGTTGGAAGTAGCACAAGTGCAAGTGCTGCTCCTACTGTAACAGATCTTGATAATGATGGTCTGTTAGACTTAATTGTAGGAGAAAGTACAGGAAACTTAAATCATTATGAGCAAGTAGCATTAAATTCTTTAAATTTTAGTTTAGTTACAGAAAATTTTAATTCAATTGATGTTGGGAATCAATCAGCACCCTATTTTCTTGACATTGATAATGATGGTTTATTAGATTTATTCATAGGAGAATATTCTGGCAATATTAACCATTACGAGCAAACAACATCAAATGGAAGTGATTTTGCTTTGATTACTGAAACTTTCAATAGCCTTACTGTTGGAACAAGAACTGGAATTTGCATAAAAGATTTTAACAATAATGGACTTCTTGATTTGATTATAGGTGAAAACAATCCTAATATTAATTACTACGAACAATCAGCTGCAAATTCAAACACTTATAATCTTATTTCTGATGATTTTCTAGACATAAACTATTCAAGAAATAAAATTGATATTGCAGATATTAATGATGATGGATTAGAAGATATGATTATTGGAGATAATGATGGAAATGTTTATATATACTTGCAAGTATTCCCTGTAGAAGCAAATTTTTCGGTTTCGGTAACAAGTAGTTTTATTGGAGAAGAAATTGTTTTTACAGACCTATCGCTTGGTACTCAGACAGCCTGGCTTTGGAATTTTGGAGACGGAGTAAGTTCTATTTTGCAAAATCCTACGCACATTTATCAAAGCTCTGGTACTTATACAATTGAATTAATTATTTATCGCGATAACGAAAGTGATACTTTAAGCCTTGAAGACTACCTCACAATTGAAATACCTCCTATAGAATTAACATATATATCGGCCGATGAAAGTTGCCCTACTTATAATGATGGAAATATTGACATCACAGTTTCAGGAGGGCTATCCCCTTATACTTTTCTTTGGTCATCAGGCGAAACTTTAGAAGATTTGTATAATGTTGCAGCGGGGAGCTATTATGTTACTGTAACAGATTATAATAGTAGTTTTGTTGTTGAAAATATTGTTATTTCTCAACCAGAGCTTAATTATCAAGTTACAATTCCAAATTGTTACAATTCTGGAGAGGGTATAATAGAACTTTTACCTTCAGGAGGTACTTCGCCATATACATATAATTGGAGCACAAACGAATCAACTCAAAATATTGACAACCTAATGGCAGGCACTTACTATGTGTCTGTTTATGATTATGACCAATGTTTGTTAAATCCTTCAAATGAGGGAATTATTGTTAATCAACCTACAGTAATCCAACTTTCTTTTACTCATGAAGAAATTGATTGTTATGGAAATAGCAATGGCTCAATTGACTTGACAGTGCAAGGTGGGACATCACCTTACTCATTCCAATGGTCTAATGGCGAATCAAGCGAGGATATCTCAGGTCTTTCCCCCGATACTTTCTACGTAACAGTAGTTGATGATAATTCATGTTCTGCCGACAATTCTGAGCCAACTACTTTTACTCTTCCATGGAATTATTCTACAAATGAAAGTAATCATACAATAGGAATTACAAACCCAAATATTGTTTTTATAGATGGAAATCCGCTGGATGTTGGAGATTTTGTTGGGGTTTTCTACGATTCGTCAGGCACAAAGGCTTGCGCCGGATACGAAGAATGGAATGGGCAAGGTATCGGACTTGCAGCTTGGGGAGCTGAAGCTGGCATAGATAATGGATTTATGGCTGGAGAAGAGTTTTCATTTAAAGTATGGAGAGCCATTAATGGCGAAGAAATTGATTGTGATGCTACATATAATACTGTAAGTGTGCCAAATACAGCCTTTTATACACCAAATGGAATAAGTGTCATAGAAACACTGATAGGAAATTCTACGGGCGAATTGGAAATAAACGGAATTGTAATTAATCAACCCGATGAACTTATAGCTCAAACAACAGGAACAGAGGTAATTTGTTACGGAATTAATAATGGTTATATTACATTATCAACAGTAGGAGGTGGCGAACCTTACGAATTTTTATGGTCTGATGGTTCTACTACACAAAATATAGTTAATCTTGCAGGAGGATTATACGATGTTACAGTAACTGATACTAATAATTGTACTATAGTTGATGGTTTTGGAATAGAACAGTTAGACGAAATAATAATCACTTACGTGAAAACAGATATTACGTGCACTGGATTTGACGATGGAACCATAGATATTAGTGTAACAGGAGGTAGTGCAGATTATACCTATTTGTGGTCAACAGGTGCATCTACCCAGGATATTTCAAATCTCCAACCCGGAACATATCTTGTTACGGTAACAGACAATATAAACTGTATTGCAATTGAAGAAATAGAAATATTCCAACCTTCACTATTAGTGGTTGGCTCAGAGAATACAAATGTTTCTTGTTTTGGATTTAATGATGGAGTTATTGAATTAACTCCATCTGGTGGAACAAGTCCATTTACATATATATGGTCTAATCAGGAAACCACTCAGAATATTGCAGATTTATATGCCGGACAATATGAATTCACCGTAACAGATATGAACCAGTGTACATATTTTGGTAATGAAGTGATTACTGAACCAAACGAACTAACTATATTGGTTTCTGGCTCAGATACTATTTGTTTTGAAACAAATGAAGGATTTATTGATTTGACAATAAGTGGAGGCACTGAACCATACCAAATTCTATGGTCGAATAATGAAACATCTGAAGATATTAATCAGCTTTCGGGAGGATTATTTAGTGTTACAGTTACAGACTTTAATAATTGTATTGTTCAAAGTGATTTTACAGTTTTAGAATTAGACGAGATAATTATTTATGCTGAAAAAGAAAATGTTTCTTGCTTTGGTTTAAACAATGGAATGATTGACCTTACTGTTATTGGCGGAACTGGCAACTATTTCTACAATTGGAGTAGCGGTTCATATAATGAAGATTTATTTAATCTTCCTCCAGGTGATTATGACCTATTTGTAACTGATAATCTAAATTGTGAAGCAGAAGAAGAATTTGAAATAACTGAACCTGAACTTTTTGAGCTTGAGTATGAAAAAACAGATATAGCATGTTTTGACGATGGAAATGGAAGCATAGATTTGACAGTTTCTGGAGGAACAACTCCATATACATTCAATTGGGCAAATTTTGAGTCAACAGAAGATTTATCTGGTTTAAGTGGTGGAGTTTATAATGTTACTGTTCTCGATGATAACAATTGTTCAGTTTTTGAATCAATAACAATTGCAGAACCTAATGAATTGTCATTAGAATTAATATCTACTACCGATGTTCTATGTTTTGAACAAAGTACCGGAGAAATTGAGATTGAAACTACCGGTGGTATCTCACCATATGATTTTGACTGGTCGAATGGAGAAGATACTGAAGATTTAATAAATCTGCTTGCAGGAACTTATGAACTTACAGTAACTGACCAAAACAATTGTACTGAAATCATTAGTGCTACAATTACAGAACCGTCCACAGCTATTATGCTTCAGTTAAACTATCAGGCAAATATATGCTATGGAACCAATTCAGGAGAAATATCAGCTATTGCAATTGGAGGAACTGTTGCGGGCGATTATAATTACTTATGGTCGAACGGAGGTACAACTGATCAAATTTCAGGATTAATTGCCGGCTCCTACCAAATAAGTGTTTCAGACGATAATGGCTGCGAAAAAGTCGAACAAGCAGAAATTATTCAGCCTTCCGATACCTTAGAAATTATCAATTCAACTGCAAACGATGTAAATTGTTTTGGCGAGAACACCGGCTCAATAGATATTACTGTTAGTGGGGGATGGGGTTCTTATTCTTACTCATGGAATAATTCAGCAACAACTGAAGATATTTCTGATTTGATTACAGAAAACTACTCTGTAACAGTAACTGACATGGGCGGCTGCGAAGCTGTAGGAAGCTATTTTGTTGATGAACCATCCGAATTGTCATTAGAATTAATATCTACTACCGATGTTCTATGTTTTGAACAAAGCACCGGAGAAATTGAAATTGAAACTACCGGTGGTATCTCACCATATGATTTTGACTGGTCGAATGGAGAAGATACTGAAGATTTAATAAATCTGCTTGCAGGAGCTTATGAACTTACAGTAACTGACCAAAACAATTGTACTGAAATCATTAGTGCTACAATTACAGAACCGTCCACAGCTATTATGCTTCAGTTAAACTATCAGGCAAATATATGCTACGGAACCAATTCAGGAGAAATATCAGCTATTGCAATTGGAGGAACTGTTTCGGGCGATTATAATTACTTATGGTCGAATGGAGGTACAACTGATCAAATTTCAGGATTAATTGCCGACTCCTACCAAATAAGTGTTTCAGACGATAATGGCTGCGAAAAAGTCGAACAAGCAGAAATTATTCAGCCTTCCGATACCTTAGAAATTATCAATTCAACTGCAAACGATGTAAATTGTTTTGGCGAGAACACCGGCTCAATAGATATTGCTGTTAGTGGGGGATGGGGTTCTTATTCTTACTCATGGAATAATTCAGCAACAACTGAAGATATTTCTGATTTGATTACAGAAAACTACTCTGTAACAGTAACTGACATGGGCGGCTGCGAAGCTTTAGGAAGTTATTTTGTTGATGAACCATCCGAATTGTCATTAGAATTAATAACTACGACTGATGTTTTATGTTTTGAACAAAGCACCGGAGAAATTGAAATTGAAACTACCGGTGGTATCTCACCATTTGATTTTGACTGGTCGAATGGAGAAGATACTGAAGATTTAATAAATCTGCCTGCAGGAACTTATGAACTTACAGTAACTGACCAAAACAATTGTACTGAAACCATTAGTGCTACAATTACAGAACCGTCCACAGCTATTATGCTTCAGTTAAACTATCAGGCAAATATATGCTATGGAACCAATTCAGGAGAAATATCAGCTATTGCAATTGGAGGAACTGTTTCGGGCGATTATAATTACTTATGGTCGAATGGAGGTACAACTGATCAAATTTCAGGATTAATTGCCGACTCCTACCAAATAAGTGTTTCAGACGATAATGGCTGCGAAAAAGTCGAACAAGCAGAAATTATTCAGCCTTCCGATACCTTAGAAATTATCAATTCAACTGCAAACGATGTAAATTGTTTTGGCGAGAACACCGGCTCAATAGATATTGCTGTTAGTGGGGGATGGGGTTCTTATTCTTACTCATGGAATAATTCAGCAACAACTGAAGATATTTCTGATTTGATTACAGAAAACTACTCTGTAACAGTAACTGACATGGGCGGCTGCGAAGCTTTAGGAAGTTATTTTGTTGATGAACCAACTAATATAGAATTAGAGTTAATTTCAACAACAGATATTTTATGCTTTAACCAAAATACCGGTGAAATTGATATTGAAGTTACAGGTGGTAGCCCGTCATATAGTTTCTTATGGTCAAATAATGCAACAACCGAAGACCTATCTGATATCACAGCCGATTCCTACCAACTTACTGTTACCGACCTAAATGGCTGCACCGAAACAATTAGTGCAACTATAACTTCACCTGACAAGATAGTTGTGAGTGGGAATGAGCAAAACCCAACCTGCAATGGAAATTCGGATGGTTCAATCACTTTAACAATTACTGGTGGTGTAACACCGTATCAGTTTGTATGGTCTAACACTGCAACTACTCAAAATATTGATAATTTAGATGCAGGAAATTACTCAGTTACAATTACTGACGACAATAACTGTACGAAGATTAGAAACTACAATTTGAGTCAGCCTAGTATTTTTACTGTTTTTTCTAATGTTCAGGATGTGAGTTGTTATGGATTTGCCGACGGTTCTATTAATGTTACTATTCTTGGCGGAAGCCAGCCTTATACTTTTTTATGGTCGAATGGAGCAACTACAGAAGATGCAGATAACCTTGTTACCGAAACCTATACACTCACTATTACAGATGCAAATAACTGTATTAAAAATGTAACAAAAACCGTTGAACAACCTGATGAGCTAATTATTGCGCTTGATGGTTCAGATACAATTTGTTATGCAAGCAACAATGGATTTGTCAATTCACTTGTAAGTGGTGGTGAACCATCATATAATTATCTATGGTCAAACGGAGCAAGCACTCAAAATATTAACAATTTGAGTGGCGGAACTTATATTGTAAGTGTTAGCGACGATAATTCCTGCGAAACTATTGATGAGTTTTTTATTCTGGAATTGCCTGAAATTACAATCGCCGAGCAAATTACAAATACCACCTGTTTCGAAAACAACGATGGTGCAATCGATATTAGTGTAGCCGGTGGAATAGGAAATCATTCTTACCTATGGTCGAATTTGGAAACAAGCGAAGATATTGACAATTTGTATTTAGGGAATTATTCAATTGCAGTTGTTGATGAATTTGGATGCGAGGAGAATGAAAATTTCACTGTGTCAGGTCCAGAATTTTTAGAAATCACTTTTGTAGAAAATAGTGTGTCTTGTTTTGGTTACAGCGATGGCTCAATTGATATTTCTGTTAGCGGTGGAACAGCGCCATATTCCTACACTTGGGATAATTCTGAAACTTCCGAAGATTTGAATACTATTCCGCAAGGAACATATTCAATTACAGTAACAGATTTGAACAATTGTGTTGCAACAGAACAAATTACACTTGGTGAACCTATTGGCTTCGATTTGATAGTAAACAAAAACGATATTCTTTGTTTAGGACAGAATGATGGTAGTATTGAGGTAATCCCAAATGGTGGCGATCCTCCGTTCTCATTCATATGGTCGAATAACGAAACAGATAGTTTTATTAGCAATCTCGCACCTGGCACCTACTATTTAACTATCGAAGATGTGTTTGGATGTATCGTAAACGAAAATTTCGAAATATTCTCACCTACTATGCTTCAGACCACAATGTATAAAACCAATGTTTCAGTTTTCGGTGGAAACGATGGTACAGCTACAGTTGTAGCCAGCGGGGGAGTATCTCCATATTCATATGCCTGGAGCGATGCAGCTGGTCAAACAAACCAAATTGCAATAGATTTAATAGCTGGTACATACTATGTTACAGTTTCTGATGCCAATTTATGCGAAAAAATAAATTCAGTAACAATTACACAACCACTTTGCAATGCTGATTATTCATATAGTATTCTCGGGGATTCCATTACAATGCAAAACCTTGCCTCAGGCTCCGATTTAGAATTTTTATGGGATTTTGATGATTTCTCATTTTCTACCGAAGAAAACCCTGTACATTATTATCTACAGGGAGGATTCTTCAATGTTTGTCTGTCAATATTTGATACCATAACAGGTTGTCAGGATTCATATTGCGAAATTATAGAAATTCAGGACACAAATATAGTTACCTGCAACTCTGATTTTAATTATTCAGCCATAGATACCACCGTAACTTTCACAAACAATTCAAGTGGTACGCTTACCGATTATTTCTGGGAATTTGGCGACGGTTCGGTTTCATATCTTGAAAATCCGGTTCATCACTATGACCATGGCGATTTTTATAATGTATGTTTAACTACCTATGATGCATTGAGTGGATGCCAATCAATTTCATGCCAAGTTGTTTATGTTGAAGATCCTATTGTGATTACTTGTAACTCTGACTTTGGATATTTCCCAGTAGATACTACGGTAAGTTTCAATAATCTTGCACAAGGCTATTTCACAAATTTCTATTGGAATTTTGGTGATGGTAACTTTTCAAATTCAGAAAATCCTGTTCATCATTACCAGAATGGAGGTTTCTTTGAAGCGTGTCTTACAATTTTCGACTCTATAAGTGGCTGTACTGACAATTATTGCGAAATGATTTTTGTTGAAGAATTGATTGTAGTTACCTGTAATTCCGACTTCATTTATTTCCCTATTGATACTACTGTATTTTTTGAGAATAATTCATTAGGAACCTATACGGATTTCTTCTGGTCTTTCGGTGATGGCTTCTATTCTTATGAAGAAGAACCGGTTCATCAATACGACCATGGAGATTATTATAATGTTTGTCTGACTATTTTCGATACAGTTAGTGGTTGCCAGGATATTTTCTGCGATATAATTTATGTTGAAGATCCGGTAGTGGTAGTTTGTAATGCCGATTTTGAATATTTTCCTGTCGATACAACAGTTTCATTTACAAGCATTTCTACTGGAACTTTCACAAATTTCAGTTGGAGTTTTGGTGATGGAACATATTCAACTTCAGAAAACCCAGTTCATCATTACGAAAATGGAGACTACTACGAGGTTTGTTTAACTGTTTACGATTTGTTGAGTGGATGCCAAAATACTTATTGTGAGGTAATTTATGTTGAAGATCCTGTTGTAGTAAGCTGTAATGCCGATTTCGAATATTTCCCAGATGATACTACGGTTGTTTTTGCGAACATTTCTTACGGAACTTACACAAATTACCACTGGAGCTTTGGCGATGGTTTTTATTCAAGCCAATTTAGCCCCGTTCACAACTACGACCACGGAGACTACTACGAAGTATGTCTTACAGTTTATGACACTGTTAGTGGATGTCAGGATATGTATTGTACAATTATTTATGTAGTGGACCCGGTTGTTGTTTCCTGTAATTCAAATTTTGAGCATTTTGCAATCGACACAAGTGTTACTTTTGCCAACCTTTCATTCGGTACTTTTACTAACTTCCTATGGAACTTTGGTGATGGAACTCAATCAACACTAGAAAATCCAGTTCATCAATACGAAAACGGTGGATTTTATAATGTTTGCCTTACAATATTCGATACAATAAGTGGATGTCAGGATATTTTCTGTAAAAATATTCTTGTCGAAGACCCAATTATTGTTAGTTGTAATGCCAATTTTGAGTTCTTCCCTGTCGATACAACTGTAAGTTTTTCAAATATTTCAACTGGCTCGTTTACCGATTTCCTTTGGAGTTTTGGCGATGGATATTTCTCTTACGAGGAAAATCCTGTTCATCACTATGAGGATGGAGATTATTATGTAGTAACACTCACAATTCTTGACTCAATAAGCGGTTGCCAGGATATTTATTCTACAAATATTATTGTTGAAGACCCTGTGATCGTAACTTGTAATGCCGATTTTGAGTTTTTCCCAGTAAATACGACTGTAACTTTCTCTAACGAATCCTTCGGTACTTATACTGATTTCTTCTGGGATTTTGGTGATGGACAATATTCAAATGTTGAAAATCCTGTAAATATTTATGCTACAGGCGGATTCTACGATGTTTGCTTAACAGTTTTCGATTCTGTTTCAGGTTGTCAGGATAACTATTGTCAGAATATTTTGGTAGAAGATCCGATAGTTGTTTCCTGTAATGCCGATTTCATTTTCTTCTCGGAAGATACCACAGTAACATTCCTTAACCTTTCTCTCGGAACATTCACTAATTTCTTCTGGGATTTCGACGATGGTCAGTTTTCAAGTCTTGAACATCCGGTTCATAATTTCTCTGATGCCGGATATTATTATGTATGTTTAACAGTTTACGATTCTGTTAGCCAATGCCAGAATACCTTCTGCCAGGATGTAGTGGTTGTCGATCCTGTTGTTATTATTTGTAATGCTGAATTTACTTATGTCCCCAATGATAAAACTATTTATTTCACTCAGGATGCTGTAGGTTCATATTCAGGAATTTTCTGGGATTTCGACGATGGTTATAACTCAAATCAGGAAAACCCTGTTCATATCTATGAAGAGGATGGATATTACGAAGTATGCTTGTGTGTATTGGATACAAGTACTGGATGCTTCGATACATATTGCGATATAATTACTGTAGGTGACCCAACCTCAAGTTGTAAAGCTGATTTTACCTATTTCCCTGACATAAATGATAGTTTAACAATTCATTTTGCCGATGAATCATTTGGAGATCCGGATTCCTGGTATTGGGATTTTGATGACAATTCGTTTGCAAATATTTCTCAAAATCCGGTTTATACTTTTGCAAATTCCGGTTATTTCAGAGTTAGTCTTACAATTCAGACAAGCTTCGATTGTTCGGAGTTTTTCCCTCCTTTGCCTCCAATAGTATGCGATTCGCTAAGTCAAATACTATTTGGTTGCCAAAAAACATATAGTAAAATAATTGCAGTAGGCGATGTAAGTAATAGTAGTTATGCTTTCTATACTTATTTTGCAGATTCAATTACCGCAACAGCTCATTTCAATAACGAATCGGAAGGAGAATTCGATGAAAATAGTTGGTTCTGGGAATTTGGAGATGGAATAACTTCATATCAGGAAAATCCTTCACATACATATGCCGATACAGGTTATTATGCAGTTTGTCTTACCACAACCACTATAAACGGTCTGGTAAAAACTTATTGTAATGAAGTCAGAATTGGTAACTCTATCGCAAATCCATGTCTGATTTCTTGTGTGTGGCCAGGAGATGCGAATAACGATTTAGAAGCAAATAACTACGATATTCTTAAAATTGGTCTGAATTATGGATTAGCAGGCCCCAACCGTGCTGAAATAAGTACATATTGGACAGGACATTTTGCTCAAAACTGGTCAACATATCAGCTAGATGGAACAAATAACAAACATGGCGATTGTAACGGAGACGGTGTGATTAATTTATTAGATATTGAAGCAATATATCAAAATTTTGCACACAGCCACTACCAGCAGCCTGATAAGAACGATGCTGTCTGGTTCATGAATATAGGTTGGGAAGACGATGGTAGTAAAACCAGCCGCCATAAAGGACGTGTCCGACTTCGTAGAGCTACTAAGGATTTAGGTAAACCCACATACGACAACAACCTTTACGGATTGGGTTACGAAATTGAATTGCTTGGCGCCGAAGGAATAATATGGAATTCCATAGAAGTTAGTTTCGATACCTGCTGGTTAGGTAACATTACTACAGATTTAATGTCATTCTTTACTATCGATTCTGCTCAACAAAAACTTTTCATAGGTTTGACCAAGTTCAACCAGCAAAATGCAAGTGGTGGAGAAAATGATACTACCGGTATTATGCAGTTTTCTATGGAATTTTTGGCAGGATACGATACCTCAAATGTTAGTTTCATTGTAACATCTGCCGGTGGAGTTCAAGCCGATGGTTCACATGTCGATATTGCAAGCGAGGCAAATATTGCAAGCTGGCAAATAATTCCTTTAGATCAAGGTTGGAGCATGTTCTCTACATTCCTCACCCCCAATGCACTAAATATTGGCGATCTTATGCAAGCAGTTTCTACAAACGTAATGCTGATAAAAGATGATCTTGGAATGGTATATTGGCCAAGCCAGGGCATTAATTTAATTGGTGATATAAATATTGGAAAAGGATATCAGGTGAATATGCTCAATGCCGATTCATTAACTATTGTTGGACCGGCAGTCGATCCATTAGAAACACCTGTACCAATACCTTCCGGATATAGTATGATTGGCTATTTGAGAATTGACGAAGCATCAATTATCGATGTTTTTAGTGATATTGCTCCAAATACTGTTATTGTGAAAGACGACAAAGGTTATGTATATTGGCCATATTTTGGTTTCAACAATATTGGTAATATGGAACCAGGAAAAGGATATAGTGTAAAAATGGGTAATGCAGATACGCTAATCTTCCCTGCAAATGGTCAAATTAACAAGGCAACGGTTCAGATTCCGCAAAATCAACATTATATTGATATTCATAATACGGGAGTAAATATGACTCTTGGGCTGCCAAAATCAAGCTTCGAGGATATTGAGCCTTTTGTAAAAATTGGAGATGAAATTGGAATTTTCAACGAAAGTGATGAGCTTGTAGGAGCTTCGGTTTATACAGGTGGATACGCGGCAATTTCAATTTGGGGAGATGATGAATATTCTGATGAAATTGACGGAATATTAGATAATGAAAAATTCGCAATAAAAGTCTGGAACGAGCAATACGAATATACACTGACTGTAGAAAACTGGATTGAAGGAGATGAATTTTATGAAACAAATAAAATTTCGATTGCCGGAAAACTTGGATTGCTGCAAGATGCAAACCAATTGGCTATAATTCTGCTGCAAAATGTTCCAAATCCGTTTGCCGATAAAACACAGATTTCTTTCTATATTCCTGAAGATACTTATTTGGAAATTAATACTTACAATGTGCTTGGCGAAAAAATAGAGCAAATTGTTGGGAGAGAATATACAAAAGGCTTGCATACAGTAGTTCTCGATGCTAATGATTATGCACCTGGCACCTATTTCTACAAATTGATTACTCCAAACTTTATTGGCGCAAAATCTATGAATGTTATTAAATAGAATCTGTTTGAAACATTTAAAAAGCCGAGATGTTTTTCATTTCGGCTTTTTTTATAATTGTATATTCAAATCACAAATGACTATATTTGCTGAATGATTTGGAAAATGAAAAAAAAACTATGCATCACGAAAAGATAACAATAAAAGGGTTAAGAGGTTTATCTAAAATAATGATTGATGATTTTAAAAGGGTAAATCTTTTTGTAGGTAGAAATAATTGCGGAAAAACATCTGTTCTTGAAGCATTGTTTTTAATAACTGGGATTTCAAATCCTAAACTGCCTATTACTTTAAATCAATTTAGAGGAATAAACTATTTTATTGGTGATGATAAGGACTTTAAATTGATCTTTAATGAATTGAACTACGAAAATGGAGTTGAAATATTATCGATAACAAAAGCAAAAGAACGAAAGCTGCGAATTAAGCCTCATTTTCAAGTAGAAAATAAAAATATCGAAACTACATTTGATAAAGACAGTTTTGAAAAACCTGATTTACATACATATCAAAACTATCAGGCAGTTGATGGGTTTGAATATTCCTTTTCTGTTCAAAAAAAGGATTTTGAAGCCTCAATAGTTCAAGCTGGATTGTTATTCAATCAGAGTGTTTCTAAAATGGATATTCCGGTCATGTTGACCCCTCAATCCGGCCATATTGACCCCTCTAGATTTTGGTTTTAAAGAACGCTTTAATATGACAAAATTTCAGTTTATAAAATCATTTTTTCATACTTCAAATTTA
>Ga0233431_1001999_pt1 | contig 31176 bp, 25 predicted proteins | sample SI_118_April2016_FD_179867 | JGI IMG/M metagenome (GOLD analysis project Ga0233431, IMG submission 179867) | Seawater microbial communities from Saanich Inlet, British Columbia, Canada - SI_118_April2016_200_MG | ecosystem: Environmental > Aquatic > Marine > Inlet | place: Canada: British...
TGTTCTTTAGAAGCTCATCGATGAGCATTTCTTGTTTTGTTCTTTTAGGCATTGCTTTTTCTTTCTTTTTTTGGGTTCAAAGTTCAAACCCTGCAATGCCATTTACACAGAATTATTTACACCCCCTCCTTGATACCTGGATTTACGCGTTATCACAATTTATACAAATTTAGACCTTAGCAATTCGATACAACATTATTAATATCTCGGGTATATTATTTTTTATTCAATTGTAGTTAAACCTAGTTTAATCTCAATTTTTTATAGTACAATTATTTAGCAGATTTTTAATCTTTATAATTTCTTCATTTGATACTCTTGTACCCTTCAGGTGTAGCGACTTCAACTCACTCAAGTCTGTAATAGAACGAGGTATTACTTCAATTGGGTTTCTAGTTAATCGCAAATGATTTAAATTTTTTAAAGAACCTATGCTCCAAGGCAGATGCGTCAATTGATTCCCACCTAAATTTAGAATACTTAGTTCTGTAAGAGAGCCAATTGATTCTGGCAGATAGTTTAGATCGTTATTAGTTAAATATAGGACCCGCAGTTTACTTAGATTTCCAATTGAATCAGGAACGTTAACGAGTTTGTTATATTCTAATGAAAATTGCGATAAATTTTCCAATTCTCCAATAGATTGGGGTAGATAAACAATTTTATTTGATCCAAGATAAAGATGGGTCAAATTATTTAACTCACCAATCCAATCCGGTATTTCTGTTAAAAAGTTATTACTAACACTCAGTATTTTCAAGTTTTCTAAACCACGAATACTTACGGGTAGCACATTTAAATAATTATTTTCCAATGAAAGAAGTTCTAAATTTTTCATCTCTATCATTGAATTTGGTAATTCAGTAAGATTATTTCTGTTAAGAATCAATTCCTCCAAATATAGTAAATCTTCAATTATGGAATAAACCTCAACTCCATCGAAGCCTTCAAGTTTAAGTCTTTTTAAATTTCTCAGTTCTTTGATGGAATTGACATGATTTGGGTCTATATATTGCTTAAGTTCTAATTGAAATACATTTTCCTTATTTGACAATGCAACGTCTAAAGATGTATAAACTGTATCTTCCGGGGAATCAAATACAACTTCGCAATCTGGTAAAATATTTTTCAACCTTTCTTTTTCAATATCATCAATATTGTTACCTTTTACATTCAGTAGTTTTAATTGTTTTAAATTGCCAATTGATTTTGGTAATACATCAAGATTATTATTATGTATAACCAGCCATTCTAAATTTTTCAATTCTCCGATCGTTTCCGGAAGCTCACTTATATGATTGTTTCTCAAATATAATTTTTGCAAATCACTGAGTCTTCCGATTGATTCCGGCAATGTTACTAGAACATTATGACTTAGATCCAATTCTTGCAGATTCCTATAGTTACCAATCGTAGTAGAAATTTCACTTAGATTATTCCTACTTAATATCAACTTAGTTAAGTGCTCAAATTCCTCCATTCCTCTAGGTAATTCAGTCAAATATTTATTGCTAAAATCTAACTTATATACTTGATATGCATTTGCCAATGCTTTATTTATATTCCTATAAGTTTTATTTTCTTGTGAATTGACATTTTGGATGCTCAACAATGAAATAATCACAATTATAACTATTTTAATATTCATTGAATTATCCAAAATAATCTTTGACATAGTCCTCACTCACCTCCCATAATCGATGGGCAATTTCCATATCACAGGATTCTTTTGTGCTTTGCCTAATTTTTTTCTTCTCAAAATACTCTCCCGTAATATTTTTCACATCCGGGGAGCTGGCAAGATAAACGGTAGTCTCTGCACCTTTTTGGGGACTGATCCAGATAAACTTCACAAAAAATTTAATAAATGGATTTACCGTATCAAATAAATTTGTTTTCACAACGCCAGGCATGAGACAATTTACCGTGATATCATGATCCTTCAGTTTTTCAGAAAGTGATTTTGTAAACAAGATATTTGCCAGTTTTGATTGACCATAAGCCTGGAAATTATTGAATTTCTTTCTTCCCTCTAAATCGTCAAATTTTATGGTACCTTTGCGATGAAAATCTGATGATACATTGACAATCCGTGCTGGTGCACTTTTTATAATTATATCTAAAAGCAAATTTGTCATCAGAAAGGGGGCAAGGTGATTTACTGCAAATGTGGTCTCAATATTATCATTTGTTTGGGAGAATTTTTTATCCCATACTCCAGCGTTATTGATCAAAATATGAAGTTGATTATAATTGGATTTGAAATAATCACAGAATTGAGAGATAGAGGCAAAAGAGGCTAAATCACATTGGACAAGATCCACTTTTTCATTTGCAGTTTGTTTGAGGATATTACTTTTAAGAATTTCACCCTTTTGCATATCCCGACATGGAAGCACCAGGTTTGCACCCATCCTCGCCAGTTCTATAGCAGTTTCAACGCCAATCCCAGAAGTAGCGCCGGTGATTACACAAATCTTATTTCTTAAATTCATGTTGTTCTTTCTTGTAAATTATTTTGGAGTAATTTGTCGTACGGTTTTGATAAAAAATCTTTACCCTATCGGGATGAACTGCTCAGGTGTGATGAAATAATTCCGCTATTGCTATTTAATCTTCTCTTTCTCACTTTTCTTTACTTGATCCCAAACGGTATCCATTTCTTCCAGAGTGGAAGCGGTTAGAGATTTCCCCTCTTTTTTCAATCTTTCCTCCATGGCATTAAAACGGGTAGAAAACTTTGAGATGGTAATGCGGAGTGCTTCTTCAGAGCTGATATTTAGAAATCTTCCCAGATTGACCATTGAAAACAGAACATCACCCAATTCCTCTTCAATCTTTTCAACATTTTCATTGGTAATCGCTTCTTTTAATTCGTCGATTTCCTCATGAACCTTATCCCATACCGGATCAATTTTATCCCAGTCAAACCCAACATTTGATGCTTTTTCTTGAATTCGGCGAGCGCGGGTCAAGGCAGGTAAATTTTTAGGGACCCCCTCTAAAAGGCTTGTTCTCTTTTTTTCCTTTTGCTTGATAGCTTCCCAGGATAGTTTTATTTCTTTTTGATCATTAGCCGTTTCACCACCAAAAACATGGGGATGCCGTCGTACTAATTTGTCACAAATATGCTGGATAGAATCGGCAATGTGAAATTTCCCATTTTCATGGGCAATGAATCCTTGGAAGAGTATGTGCAACATCAAATCACCAAGTTCTTCTTTCAATAATTCATCATCATTTTCTTCAATGGCTTCTATAATTTCATAAGTCTCTTCAAGCATATACGGGATGAGAGATTTTGCAGTTTGTTCTTTATCCCATGGACAACCATTTTCTCCTCGGAGATCTGCGAGAATTTCCATTAGTCGGATAAATTGGTTTGCAGCAGTATTATTCATCGCCATTGCCAGAATCAGAAATCTCTTTTCCCCGACTTCGATCAACTTTTACAATATGAATCGTATCTATATTGGTTCCTTTTAGATGGGTGACGGAAAATACCATATCATTAAAAGAGACTGAATCACCAATTTTGGGGAAATCTCTTAGTTCCTCAATAATGAATCCTCCAACTGTATCGTAATCTCTTTCCTCAGGAAATTTGATTTCCATCTCCTCCTCAAGATCATAAATACCAACCCGTGCTCCAACAATATAACTGCCATCGTCCTGTTTATCCATTTGAATATCTTCTTTGTCAAACGGATCAATTAATTCTCCTATGACTTCCTCAACAACATCCTCCAGGGTAATCAATCCGGAGGTACCCCCCCATTCATCAACCACAATGGCAACACTGGTTTTCTTCTGCCTGAAATTATCGAGTAATTCATCCAGTTCTTTACTTTCCGGGACAAAATATGATTGTCTGGCCAATGCGGTGAGATGAACATTTGGATGTGAACCGGATAAAAACGGAATCAGATCCTTGGCAAACAAAATGCCCCGAATATCATCAATATTATCTTTGTATACCGGTATCTTTGAAAATTGTTTATCCCGTATGAGATCAATGACATCCTGCATAGATGATTTGGATGACAAGGCCACCATGTCCACCCTCGGGGTCATCACTTCATGCACTGACTTTCCATGAAATTCATATATAGACTGGATCATATCAGATTCTTCGGATTGCAGCGTACCCTGTTCTTCACCTACTTGTGTAAGTATTTTAAGCTCTTCATCGGAATCAAAAATCTTTTCTTTTTCCACCGGCATAATTCGAATAAAAAAATGAATGATTTCATAAAGAACAAATGCCAAAGGATAAAGGATAAAAATAAAAAATCTCAGTGGTCTGCTGATAACCCTGACAAAATCTTCTGAACGGCGGATAGCAATGATTTTGGGTATAATTTCACCAAAAATTAATACGGCGATGGTAACAATTATCACTTCTATTAATATAAGTACATAATGGGGTAGCGCATGGTCCATGGCCAAATCCGTCACCAGCATGGCGGCAAGGGCTGCCATGAGCACGTTGACAAGCGTATTTCCAGTAAGTAGTGAGACGAGAAGTTTCCTCGGATTTTTCATCATCCGGGATAAACTATCCGGGATTTGGTTCCGATGTGACTTGAGGTTAAAGATTGCTGTTTCCGAACCCGAGAAAAAACCGGATAAAACCAGAAGCATAACCATAATCATGATATAAGCAACTATACCCATTAGCGAAATATACCCGAGAATGGTATTGAAATATATTTGTTTTCCAATGAAGTCATTATTTCTTTTTCATCCTCTGTTCTATCATCATATCCTAACAAATGTAGAGAGCCGTGAATGATCAATCGGATAATTTCATCTTTCCAGGCTACGCCATATTTTTTTGCATTTTCCCCTGCTCTCTGAGCACTGATGTAAATTTCACCATCAAGGGGTTTATCCATTTCTTCAAGATTAAATGTAATCACATCCGTATATACATCAATATTGAAATATTTTTTCTTCATCTTTCTTAGGAATTCATCAGATGTAAAAATAATGGTTGCATGACCACCATCAGTTCCCTGATTTGCAAGGACAGCATTGCAGTAAAACTGTATTTCGGAGTTATTTACTGGTAAGTCTTCCGGGGTTTCGTATTCCACATCAATGGAAATCACGCAGCATTTATCCCTTTCAAAATTTCCCGGGAGATTATAATACGTTGAACTTCGCTGGTTCCTTCACCGATTTCCAGGACTTTTGCATCTCTGAAAAATCGTTCAACATCATATTCCTTAATGTAGCCATATCCCCCGTGGACTTGAATTGCCTGGGTCGTTACCCACATAGCAGTTTCACTGGCAAATAATTTTCCCATGGCTGCTTCTTTGATGACAGGAAGATCATTATCTTTCAGCCATGCAGCATGATAAACAAGATGGCGGGATGCCTGAATCCGGGTGGCCATATCAGCCAGCGTGAATGATACACCCTGAAATCGATTTATTGCCTTTCCAAAAGCCTCGCGTTCTACTGAGTATTTCAGGGCAAGTTCATATGCACCAGCTGCGGTGCCGATGGATAATGCCCCAATTGTGATTCTGCCACTTGTCAGAGTTCTCAGAAATTGTTTAAATCCACCCGATGGGTCACCAAGAACATTTTCTTTGGGAATCCTCATATTATCAAAATACACAGATCGGGTATCAGATGCTCTCCATCCCATTTTCTTTTCCGGTGGATCAAAACTTAATCCTTCTGTACCTGCATCAACCAGAAAGGCACTGATACCTTTGTTTTCACCGTCTTCTACCAGAACGGCGGTAAAAATGATAACGCCGGCCAAACCGGCATTTGTACAAAAAGCTTTCCGCCCATTAACTACATATTCATCACCATTCAATACAGCGCGAGTTTGGGTATTGGCGGCATCACTGCCGGCGTCGGGCTCAGTTAACCCAAAAGCGCCAAGCATCTCGCCGGATGCCAATTTGGGGATATATTTTCTCTTTTGTTCTTCAGTCCCAAACATGTAAATGGGTGCGGTGCCAAGACTGGTATGTGCCATCATTGTGGCAGCTGTAGAAACACAGACCTTGGCGATTTCTTCAATTGCGATGCATTGGGCTGTCAAATCCATTCCGGTCCCGCCATATTCTTCAGACCATGGAATGCCCATTAAACCAAGCTCACCCATTTTTTTAACGGTGTCGTGCGGGAATGATCCATTTTCATCTATGTCCTGTGCTATTGGGGCTACTTCATTTTTTGCAAAATCTCGAACCATTTCCTGTAGCATTTTATGTTCTTCACTGAAATACAATCTTTCCATGGATATCCCTTTCAAGATATATTGATAAATTGAAAACTAAGACGTTTTCTTTTATAATTAATTCTAAGAATCATAGTATTAAAATTAAATAATTCATCTACTGTCAAGCTACATATTTGCCTGACAATTCCCGATAACAGCTACCATTTTATTATCGCAGATGCCCAGGTAAATCCAGAACCAAATGCGGCAAGTACAACAATATCATTGCCGGCAATTCTATCATCTCTCATTGCTTCTGCCAAGGCAATAGGAATGGAGGCTGCAGTGGTATTGCCATATTTATGAATATTCATGTACATTGATTCAGGAGGTAGTTTGAGTTTCCTCCGCACCATTTCAGTAATACGGGTATTGGCCTGATGCGGTACTACCAATGAGACGTCAGCGGTAGTTAGATTATTCTTTTCAAGTCCTTCAATAATAACTTCCGGAAAACGTTTCACAGCATGCCGGAATACTTCACGCCCATTCATCTGAAGATTCTGTCGGCCATCATCAAGCATTTTCTGATCAATTCTAGGATTCTTTCGACTTGATGGAATTTCTAACCAAAGCTCTTTGAGGAATTTACCTTCACTATGCATATGGGTTGATAATATGCCTTTTTTTTCTTCAGTTGCACTTACAATAACAGCTCCGGCACCATCACCAAAGATTATTGCTGTATCTCTTCCTCGATCCGAGAGATCCATTGCTGTTGACTGCACTTCTGCGCCAATGACCAGAATATTTTTAAACTCGCCAGTTTTGATATATTGGTCGGCAATAGATAATCCATATACAAATCCTGAGCATTGCACCCGAACGTCTAAAGCGCCGATATTGCCGAACCCCATTTCATCTTGCAGAATACAGCCGCTGCCTGGCGCATAATAATCTGGAGTTGAGGTAGCAAAAATGATAAAATCTATGTCAGCAACGGTGAGTCCTGCTTCATCAAGAGCCATTTCGGATGCATGTTTTGCCAGGCCGGCAGGACCGGTTTCATCGCTCACATATCTTCGTTCATGTATACCTGTCCGTTCTACAATCCATTCATGTGTGGTATCCATAAACTGAGTAAGATAGTCGTTGGTTATCACTCTTTCGGGGACAAAAAATCCTGTTCCGGATATATATGCATTAGCCATGGATTTACGTTCCTATTTTAATATCTTTCAATTCAAGTTGGATGGTTGTGTTGCCATTCCAGTCATTTTCACCAATTTCATAGGCGATATCTATCGGTTTATTAAGAATGAGTTTTTCATAATGCTCGATCATTCTAAATCCAATCGCTTCAAATATAGCCTTGCCTTCCTTTACAGTAAATTTTATTGTATCCCTATCTTTTCCCAATACTTTTGGGTTTCCTGCGACACTGACATTTTTGGATAGAAATTTTGGTCTCATATTTCCAGGACCATATGGTGACATCGCCTTGAGGAATTTTACAAATCGTCCATCAATTTGATTTATTTGTAGATTACCGTCAAATCTAATACTCGGAATAAGGTCGCTTTTTGAAATGGAATCATTTGCTATTCGTATAAAATTTTTCCGGAATTTAGGGATATCTGATTCATTTATTGTAAGTCCGGCAGCTATGGGATGACCACCAAAAGCGATTAGATCTTCATTGCATTTCTCTAAGGTATCATACAAATTAAATTTTGTTGTACTTCTTCCTGATGCTTTGCCTACCCCGTTTTCATCAACAGATATGATAAAAACAGGTCTGTTATATAATTCCCGAATTCTCGATGCCACAATACCAATCACTCCAGCATGCCAATCTCTGCTTGCAAGTACAATGGCATGTTCATTCTCCAGATCAACTTGCGAATTCACCATCATAACTGCATCTTCTGTAATGTTGGTGGTTATATCCTGTCTTTTTTTATTTTCTATTTCCAGTTCTTTGGCAAGTTCGAAGGCATACACCGGATTTGATGAAATAAGCAGTTTAACTGCCCTGCCAGCATCCCCTAATCTTCCAGCGGCATTTATTTTGGGTGCGAGCCAGAATACCAGGCGACCCACCGTAATTTCTTTCCCAAACATGCCGCTGGTTTTTAATAAGGCCTGAATGCCAGTTTTATTACCAGTCTCAATCAGGGCGAGACCCTTTTCTACAATTATCCTGTTCTCATCTAAAATAGGGACTAAATCGGCAGCAGTGCCCAATGCAATCAGATCGGCATGTTGCCAGGCAAGCTCTGGATCAAAACCACCCCTTTCACAGATAGCCAGTGCGAATTTGAAAACTACACCGGCCCCACATAGACCTTTAAATGGATAGTTGCATTCTTTTTGATTTGGATTCAGAATCGAGAATGCATTTGGAAGTTTATGGTCAGGCCGATGGTGATCGGTTATTATTGTATCAATTCCCAATGACCCGGCATAATCAATTTTTTCAAAGGCATTGATCCCACAGTCCACACTTATCAGTAGGCTTACACCAATTTTTTGGGCATAATCTATGCCGTTATTTGATAGTCCATATCCCTCCTGTTCTCTACTTGGGATATAATAATAGACATCGGCACCAAGACTTTTAAGAAACAGATAAAACATGGATGTCCCAGTCGTACCGTCAACATCATAATCTCCAAATACTAGAATACTTTTTTTCTCGGCTATTTGGTTTAGGATTTTTTTAACTGCTTTTTCCATCCCTGTCATCAGGAACGGATCATGAAGGCGTGTTTGATCGGAGAAAAAAAATTCTCTGGAGGATGGTCGATCCTGGATTCCGCGGAGATACATTATTCGGGCATAGATTTCGGGGAGCTTGAATTCTTTACGGATGTATTCTACGACATCATTATCAACCGATTTAAGTTTCCAGACGGTTTCCAAATATATTCACCTTCAATTCGATTATTTTTACAGTTGGAAATAAAAAAGAGATCAGCCTATAAGCCGAATTCTGTATCCCAATGGGACAATGGTTATTCATCTGGTCAGATTTTCACAAGCCTGATCATGCAAACTACCTGTGTTCATACACGCGGACCACGCTATACGTCTTGTTCTTGCTCCTGACGGGGTTTACCTGGCTGATTCAGTCGCCTGAACCACCGGTGGTCTCTTACACCACCATTTCACCCTTATCTCTGAAAAATCAGAGACGGTTTACTTTCTGTTGCACTTGCCATTCCTCAAAATTGAGGATCCTCTCGTTAAGAGGCGTCATGTCCTGCGGAGTTCGGACTTTCCTCCCTGATTTACATCAGGGCAACCATTCAGCTGATCTCTTTTTTATTGTTTAAATTTTATTTAACAAGCAATCTTACAATTACAAATCAAACTGGTTTACTCATCCCAGTACAGTAACATACCGCAATTAGGGCAGGAAATGAGCGATTCCATTTTTTTTACTTCAATTGCTGTTTGGGGAGGTAATTGGTTAAAGCATGAACCACAGGAATCGCGGTGAATCTTGACAATACCTCGCCCTCTTCTTGCTTTTCGAAAACGTTCATACGTAAATAAAAGCGCTTTATCTACACTGGCAGCGAGTTTCTCGCGGAGCGGCTCCAATCTCCGTTCTTCATCTATGGTGTTTGTCATAGCATTTTCAAGATCGCTTTTACTTTTTGTCAAATCACGGATGATATTATCGGATGAAATAGAATTTCTTTTTACCGTCTCTTCCAATTCAATTTTTTCGTCTTCTGACTCAATAATAGTATTTTCATTATTATTTATAGTTTCTTTGATAGTATCCATCTCATGCTGGAGTGCGTCATATTCTTTATTTGTAGTTACAAGATATAACTGATTTTTATATTTCTCCAACTGAACTTTTACATCTTCAATTTCTGTAGATAAGTGTTTTAAATCTTTATTTATTTCACGTATTCTTGTTTTGTCATCGGTGATATTAGTGAGTATAAGAGTTGATTGTGATTCCAGTTTTTTTAACCGTTCTGGAAGATCTCCTCGCTTTGCTCTGAGTTTGTCAAGTTGATTATCAATACTCTGAAGATCAACTAATTGTTTTATTGCTTTTTCCATTTATTCGTAGAGTGCCTCTGTTATAAACAAAAAATGCACCATTTCTGATGCATTTTAATTTGCTAAACTATATGTAATGATTTTATTTGCCATTTAAGATATTACCTATTTAAAAAATCTGTACAGGCCATAAATTTATAATTTTTGTGCTATACATTCAAATATGGATTATCCATAAATCATGTTTTTCTTTTTGATAAAATTACCATTTCCCATACATTGGATTCGGTAGCATAAACCAGCTTTCACCAAATTTAGAATCCATTATTTCACTAGGGAAATCCCCCATTGCATCACCAAACCAGGCTATTACCGTATATGATCCATACCCTTCCATCCTGCCATTTCCGGTGAATATTTCTTTCCGTCTGATATTTTTTTTATCACCACGATCTTTCCTAAGAAGATAGATATCGCTCTTTCCAGCGGCGGATAAATCCTGAAGATTCTTTCGTGTAACATCTGTCCTATCGGCCATGCGGTTACTGATAAAAACAATCCTGACATTTCCCAGTGATCTCACACTGTCGATAAAAGCTCCTACTCCGGGGACCAAACCAGCTTCACCACGATTGACCCATGCAGTCCATGAGTCCATCGAAAAAGATTCACCCTTACCGGTTATTTCCACCTGGTATTGTGAATTATCCATCACCGTTTCATCAAGATCCATAACAATTGCAAGATTGCCATTAATATTGTCAACAGATTCTTTAACTTCCTGCCAGGCGAGATGATAGGTCTGTTCACATAATGATTTGTATTCATCGGAACCTGTAACCCATCTGATATCATTGGGAAGTTTATCTTCTCCAAATGAAAGTGAAAGCAGTAAAGATAATATTAGTACAATAATTTTCATTTATCAAAAACCATATGTCAATGTTAATCGAGATTCAAACCTGGATTCATTCACCCTGTCCTTTTCAGGTCGAATATCCCCATCGACAGGGAATAAATCAACATAACCATATGTGCCAAGAACAGTAAATTGACCAGAAATATCAACTGTTATATTCCCGAATTTTTTACCCGTGCCAAATGTAAAAATACTTTCCGGATACAGTGGTTTAAATGCCGATTCTCTAAATATCAATCCTGCTCTCAGCGGTACTGAATGTACCGTCATATATTCAAAACCAAATTTCCAAACGGTTACATCTTCCAAATTGGCTTCAGCTAACTTATCAGAAGAATTTATGGATTCATATTCTACTGACAATACCATTGGCACTTTTTTTCTTGGAATTAGTTTTAGACCGATTCTGAATTTTTCTGGTTTTACATAATATAAGCTATTAGTACCATATTCATAACCGGGTAATCCAATAACGTTATTATAAAGGACGGATGCAGATCCATCTGTTTGTATTTCTGCAGAAGATTCAAACGCAATTGCACAAAAGAGTCCATGTAACAAGGGAAAATTCAATCCTAGAGTGAAATAAGTATCACTATTTGTATCTGCTTTATTACTGTAAGTCTCTACTGAAGAAAGATAATCTTCATCATAATCAATTGTATCAGCATGGATACTATGTTTGATTTCACTATCCAAAATTCGGTTCAGGGCAAATCCTACAGAGAATTTTCCCAATTTATCGATATCCTTTCCAATTGCACCACCGATGGATAGAGTATATAATGTTCCTTCGGATTCCATGACATGAAAACCAACAATCGGATCTTTGATGCCAAATTCACCATCATCAAAACTTTGCGATCCTCGGACCTCTTCCTCATAATTATAGTCAAAAGTAGTCAATGGAATAAATGCTACCGCCCCAGCCAAATTTATATCATCCATTTGTCTATTATAAACAAGCCCGGCCTGGTGCAAACCATGCATACTGAAATTCGAAACATAATCACTGGTTGTCAGATAACCATCGAAACTATCTTTCAAATCATATCCTCGTCGTTCCCTGATTGCATCACCCAAAAACTGATAGTCTGCTGTCAACCAATTATTCTGCCAAGTTAGACCGGCAGGATTATGATGTAATAATGTACTGCTGTTGTTATTTTGCATATGTGTTGATCCCATTGCTGCTGACTTAGCAGCACCAGCAGACAAATCCGCTCCCAGAATCCCATTAAAAAAGGATTGGGCCCCAACAATGCCAATCACCGCGGTAAAAATTGCTATTGTATTTAATAATTTTCGCATATATTCTCTTTATTTGATTACTCTTATGAGTTCTTTAATGTTTAAAATTTTCCAGACTTAAATTCCAAAATCAACTTGAAGACGGAAATCTGTTGCTTCGCCGTTTTCTGTTGGATTTGATATCCAGTTACCTCCACTTGTTTGTCCTTCGGTTACTCTAGTAAATGTATTATCAGAGGTATGGGTAACTTTAAAACCAATATTTAGATAATCTGATGGGTGGAATGTAAATGATATCCAATTATGAACCAAGCCGCCCTTGGAATCAAATATTCTAAAATCAGTATCTTCAAAATACCAGAGAAAGCCTTCGGCACCCATAATAAAAGACCCAAACTTAACTGTGAGATGTTGATCAAAATTGTGAATAAAACCAACTCCCATCACATCTACAGGTTTACCAATGTCGCCTACTTTCATATCACCACCAACAGGATTGTCTGTCAAACGCGGTCTTGGTGAAAAGGTCGTATAACCCCTTGAATATAAAATCTCCATCGAATCAAAATTGGATAATCTTAACCGCATGGTCAATCTTGTTTCGAGAGATTCAAATGGACTTGGATGCATCAAATCAAATGATCCTCTCGCCTGCCATTTCTGTCTAAGTTTTATTCTAAAATTAAAAGCCGGCCGCCAGTCGAGAGAAGCCACAGTACGATAATATTTGGCTTCATCAGCTTTACGCGTCCAAGTATCCCAATTTAAGGTTCCCACAAATGATCGATGGAATTGATATCGAGATGAAAGGAAAAAACCTCTTTCCGATTGCGGCTGTGGATTTCCAGAGTATAAATAACTAAATGCAGGATCTTCCAACCAATAATAATCCTCAAAAATTGTGGTTTTGTATCTTTGATAATTTGAAAACGATCGTTGATAAGGATTGTCAAACTCCAAATCATAATCTCTATACACTGCCAGAAAATTGAAATTATTAAACTGAGTATATAAATTCAAGACCATAGCATGGGGATCATCTCCAAATGAGAGGATTCTATTGTCACTGGACAATTCTCCATACTCACCCTGGAATGCCATATTACCAATTACATATAAAAAATCAAAACCACTCACACGTCTAAATGATAATGCATCAGACCATAATGATGATTCACCTGAAGAAGCATACATTGCGGCAATTTCCGGGTCAGCAGAATTGGTCATATATTGGCCTATAAAAACATCACCGGAGTAATCGTCATAATCCTGAGCATCAATGTCTGGATTAAAATCATCCTCTCCCCCTGTGATTGTCAGTATAACATTTGGATCTAAAACTTTATCATAAAGGCTTTCGTAAAAAGTAAAACCAATATTTAAACCGGTGACTGGTGTAAATCGAATATTCCCACCCCAAGTCATTTCTTCAACGGATGAGGTCATCGGTGCATACAATTTATTTCTTACATCCCAATCTTCATACGCCTCTAAATAATTGAGACTATCCTCAATTGATGAAAATATTCTTGGTCGATCAGGTGGCGCTCCAACAGTACCCCAGGGCAATCTGGGCTGCATGACAATCAAGGTAGAGAATGACGGCAATGTATCAGAAACAGTATGTGAATACACACCATCAACAAAAACTGAATCAGATGAGACTACATCTGGACCAATAATAGCATCTCTCGGATGTTTTGAGCCGAACAATGAGAGTCTAAATAAATCATTTGAGACCTGTACCCCAACTCCTTTCATCACATACTGGGTAGTTCTTGTCAAATCAGGGAATATGCCTCTTGCCTGTTTTGTAAAGCGAAAACCAGTTCGTCTTGGGCTAAAGTGATCCGTTGTTTCCATGATTACACTCTGGCCAAAGCTGGCAGTAAAATTACCTAAAACCAAGCGATCCAGTCGTAAATTTCTGCTGAGCTGAACATTTTCAACTGACAGAGATAACTTCTCAATGTAGATTCCGTCTGTTTCGCCCATATTTCTGTGAAATACATAACCACCTTTTATATGTTCACCATAGGTAGTAGAAATCTTCCTAAATATTTCAGGTCGATCCGGAGTACTGAATGGAATTAATGCTCCTTCAAACTCTGGGTTGGTTGTAACAGGCACAGTTCTTATCAGGCTGCTAATTCTTGTATGTAATTCTGGCTTGGCATTGTTGTCAGATGAAAAACGAACAAAATCAATCAGATTCCTATAACCGTAATAACTGATGCCTGGAGCATTCCGGAGCTCAAAAGTACCCTTTATTGGACCTCGTTGCTGCTGTTTAATCACTGCAACTGCATCAATGGGACTCAAATTTGGCAGAGATACAAGCTCGTCGTAACTCATTTTATTTACATCTCGTGGTTCATAATAACGGTCCAGCCATACTTCAGATAATCCTTCAGTGCTGCCTTCAGCTGTCAGCCATTGATTGACCTTGTAGCTAGAGGTTTTTTGTCCTTTAATAAATTCAGAAAGTACAGGTAGCTGGACAATTATATACGGCTTAATTGCTTTTACATCCTCAGCAGTTATGCCCTCAACAGCAAGTAAATCATAGACATTATCAAAATAACCACTGTTATAAATATAATTTTCTATATTTAAAATTTGCTCTTCGGTTAATGGTAATGTGATTAATTGATCAGGTGTGGCATTATTGATGTTGAATTTTTCCATTCCCATTGAAATTGCACAAAGGACAATCATAATAGAAACGGAGGATAAGAATTTATTTCTCATATTCATCGATTAAAAATTCCATCCAAAGCTTAGCTGCTGTGTTGAAGAAAGGACTGGATGTGATATGGCACCAAAATCTAGATTAAATTGTTTCAGATTAATACTAAACCCACCTGACATTCGGTTTGGATTATTGGTGATACCTAATCTAAATGTAACTAAATCATTTAGTTTATATTGGATACCGCTTTTTACTTCGATTGTCCGACCAAGGGGCTTATCCACGGTTATTGAAGTTATCAATTCTTTATAGGGCAAATAGGCGACGCCAACGGTAATTCTCCTTGGTAGGAACTGCTGTGTTATACCTTTACCTAATACAGGTGAGTTTATATTTTTCAGATAAGCTCCAATCCTGTACTTACCTCTAAGTTCAGTTGCCAAACCTAAATCAAAACCGATGGTTGATCCGGATGATGCTGGAAGACCAAGCGAACCATCCCCAGATGTCCCGGCAGTAGCACCAAACGACAGGCTGACAAAATTAACGGTATAACCAATCATTAGGCTTGAGTTCTTATCATTTTGGAGATAATAACCTCCCGATAAACCGATGCTTTGTTCTTCTGATAAACTGGTGCCGTTATAATCTGTAGTAAGCTGCTGTAAGGTTATACCTATATTCCCAATCTTTGGGTAATTAAATATAAATGCTGCGTATGTGAAATTTGCAACCCACAATTTTGTACTGCCAAATGACACAAATCGGTTTTCAACCTCTGCCAGTGCAGCAGGGTTATGAAATAAACCAATTTCCCCTCCTGGATTTGCCACCACTGCACCAGCGAGACTGGTAGCTTCGGCAGTAGCATATGGATCATCAAAAACAGTTTGCGAATATAATAATGTTAAAAGCGAAATGATAAATATAATTTTTTTCATTAGAATCTCACCCCCACAACAATTGGTGCAGTATCAGTAGTTGTTTTCCCAGTCTGGAAATTACTTGCTTCAAGATGAATGATATAGGTTCCAGGCGCTACAATGCCCCCAAGATGATCACGACCATCCCAAACAGGTTTTTCATTTACCCCCTGAATTCCAGCCTGACTACCTACATAATCATCTCTTAACGTTGTTACAAATCTACCGGCAAGATCAAATATTCTAATTACAACTCGAGAATCGGCAGGATATTCATAACTGTATTCTATCACCTCACCCAATGTTGGAATCACCACAAAAGGTGTCGGCGATATTTTTGCTTTTGTGATGCTAGGATCAGCGACAAAATCTCCATCAGGATCTAGAAAATCAAGGACGACAAAATGTACTGGCCCTGATACCCCAATCTGTTTCTCCCCTTCCCATTCACCTACTACTCCAGTTGCTCCAATTAAGTATTTTTTAAATGGTGGTGTAATTAAATGGGCTTGTGGACTATTTGGGATATCCCAATCACTGGGCCATATGGAAATTTCAATACGATATCCATTAGCATCTTCAAGTGTGAGAGAGTGCGGACCATTATAAACAGTTACATCAAAATAATCAACCATTACACCTATAACTGTTACAGTCTCGTTATCATATAGCCCTGCATGAATCAATTGGATGTCAACAATATCATCGGCATATATGCAACTCCCGATATCAATAACAACTTCGGCATCAAAATTTATTGCATCTTCATCGGTACAACCTTCAACATATGTGCAACTGCCATCATCGAAATCGGCTTCAGGATTATAGTTAATTGCAATCTCATCCATACATCCAGGAACAATTTCGTAAAGAGGCACAATCTCCCAGCTAGATGGTAGATCTTCACTGGTTTCATCATGACCGGTAATGCCATTTCCATCAATTTGATGTTCCAAATCTTCTTCAATATCAACTCTTCTATAAAGTGAATCGATAAGATCGGAATTCAAATAGGTACGCATGAATTGCTGCTGATCAACGGGTGTATCATTATATGGATAACCATCAGCAGTTGTTTTTGCTGATGCATGAGAATTATCACCCCAAATAAAATAGTCCACATCCAACACTGTTGAGCTAATCCCATCCCAATAGAATAAAATGAGGCATTCATTATCTTCATCAAGTCTAGCAAGAGGTCCTATAGTATCTGAACCATCAGGTGACCCATTAAGAAAGTCATCCTCTAAAACCAAATCAGCATCATATTCATAATAATTATTGAAAATTGTGGAATCAGTTAATGCTACTGTCAATGAATCTCCGGGGGCAAGTGAAATTGCTGGAAACCTTGTAAAGAAATCAAGGAAAGATTCGCTCCAATAACTCACACCTGAAGGTAATTTATAATAGAAGTTACCATCGCTATTTTTGGTCGCATCTGTAATATAATAATCAGTCAGATCAATATTGGATGTTGTGGGATTGGTAATTATGAACATTTGCGCTTCCAGTGGTCTAACGGAAACACCTGTCAGTAACAGATGATCGGCATTAGCACTAAACAGAATAGTGGAAATTATTGTGAGTATGATAATAAAATATTTCATTCAGATAATTATCTCATTAAGGTTATTTTTTTTGTAGTGAGTTGATTATTGGATATCAATCTTGTAAAATAGATACCGCTGGGAACATCAACTCCTTTTGTATTTTTGCCATCCCAACTGATATTGTAGGATATGCCTTTCATCTGATATTCATTTACCAGGGTTTTTATTTCCCTTCCCATGAGATCAAAAATTACCAGTCGGACATCACCATTGGATTCCACTATGTAGGAGATTTCAGTTTCAGGATTGAATGGATTTGGATGATTGGAAAGAAGCGTATAATTTTTTGCTATTTCGATATCGATATAAGCGGATCGTGAGACCGCAATCATTTCAACAACTTCAAATTGGCCAGTGTAAGTAAACAGGTTATCTTCAGGATGGATGATCAATATATTGGTCGAACTTCCCTCTGAAAATGATTCAGAAATAAACGAACTTCCCTCAAATTCAAAATTGAAATCCACATCATGGTTTATTGTCATTTGGATACCGCCAATAAAACCATTTCCTGTTAGTTTAACATTACCGTTTTCTATTATCAATCTGGCATTATCGGCATCAATACCCTGGACGCCTGGGTTTAAAATAATATCCACTATTGCCACAATATCCAGTACATCCACGTCACCACTGTCATTCATGTCAGCATGACAAATCACATCTTCAGGAAGCACTTCAGATCCAAGAACATGAGCAACAACTGCAACAATATCTAATACATCAAGTTCACCATCGTCAGTCACATCTCCATCGTTGATGCAATCTTCTGCGGTAACAACAATATCATCAATTGACCTTGGATATACGACATATTCGCTCTGGTAATAATGGACTATTCCGGTTATTGAGGCAAATGTGTCACCTACATTTGGCAATGACCAGTCGCCGCTAAAGAAATAATCATCTACTTTTGTTTGCCCTGATCCATCATCGATGAACCAGCTATTAAACTCATTCAGAGATAATACTTCTACATCAGAAAATGTTACCAGCATACCTTCATACATTTCTGCAGAAGAAGAACATTCCAATCCAAGATCACTGGTTAATAATTCACTGGGTTCAACAACACAATCGCATGGCATTACGGAATAACTACTAATTTCTTCTAACTGTGTCGTCCCAAAGAACTCATTTACATCGGCAGTCATTGTTATTTCATCATTCACGGATAACATCTCAAATCCAAAATCCACATACACATAAATACCACTAAAGCCTGGGTCATCGATATCCTGAATAAAGAAATTTGGATAAGTATCATTATCTCTAACCGCTGTAACAATTCCAGTTACTGTTACAGATTGACCAGCCAATGGTGATGGGAAGCAATCGTCTCCTTCACCCATTGAATTTGAATATTGGATATCATAAATCGAGATAGGTTGAACAACAAGAATAGTAATAAAATCCGTTGACATATCAGTGTTAGCATCAAAAACAGTTAGTGAAAAAACCAGTTCCGTTGGTTCAGTTGGAGCTGAGAAAGTAACAATTGATTCTTCAGAATCGCTGAGTGTTACTGTTGTACCGGCTTCTTGTGTCCATAGATATCCAATTATTTCACTCTCGGATGAATAACTCGCTGAACCATCCAAAGTAACATTTGCACCTGGTTCAACCATTTGATTTTCCCCGGCAATGGCTACTGGTCCGCTGACATTTTCAAAATCGGTAATGAATCTGGGCATCAATTGATAACCGCTATCAAAGGGTTCTGAAAAATCATATTGACCTGCAACTCCCGTAACATTTTGAGGCCATGAAGGTTCAGGTGATCCATCAATTTCCGTATCACTGTCAATGCGCATCGTGGTCATGGCGGAACCGTCATCAGTAACGGTTAAATTTGAGGATGAGCCTTCATCAGGCCAATCACCTGTGACAATACCTACAGATAAAATTTGTATCAACTCACTCTCATATTCTTCGCCATTGGTTTCAAGATCTGAGACGGTGATAAGCTGAACGGCCGGTAATACACCTGGCCCCATATTTGTCACCCCATCTTCACTTTCAACAATGATCTCAAATTTTCCATTATATTCATCTGTGACACCCATCACATGCACTTCATCACCAACTGTTAGGTCAAGCATAAGACCGGGGGCAAATAAAATCAAACCTCCAGTATTATCCTGAATAGCAAATTCTGAGCTGCTTGATTGAAAATTTGGAGAAATAACAATCCCTTGAACCGCAACACATTGATCTAATCCTAATACCCTGGCTTCGGCGATTGTTGACAAACCGCTACCGCAAACTATTACAGACATCTCATCAATATCACTATCAAATTCATCATCATAAACAGTTACTTGAAAAATCAACTCTCCAGATGTTTCAGGGGCGGTAAAAGTTGTAATTGGAGATTCTGAATCCGAAAGTGATACAGGAGTACCGCTTAGCTGCGTCCATACATAAAAAACTACCTCACCATTTGAATCAGAACTGCCAGTTGCATCCAAAGTAACCTCATCGCCGGCACTAACAGTCTGGTCATCACCGGCATCAGCAACAGGGGGTATATTGGCATTTGCATCCAGAATTTGATTCTCGTTGATAGCACCGGGGGTAATATTTGAAACTGACCAGCTAAAACCATCAAGTCCATCGCGTCCGATTGACAAACCATCTAATCCTTCATAAAAACTAGAATCTACAGCTTCCATGGGATTACCTTCAGTATCATTCATCTGCCCTTCATAACAGACTGCATCTACAATAACACCATTTAGCCGTAACTGAAGACCATCGGGAGCACTTCCACCATTTTGAATACCGGGTGTATCAATTACAAGAAATCCGAATCCATCAGATTGGTTGGTAAATGTGAGGGTTCCTAATTCATATGTACCATAAATTGTCATATTATTACCGTTAACCAACTCAAGCACAACGTCAGTAAAAACACCCTCACTGCCAAGTAATTCAACAAACTCGCCAGAATCCCCACCGGGCTGATCATAGTCAATTTCATTGATGAGTAATTGTGATTGACTGAGAGAAAATAGCAATATTAAATATAGAATTTTTTTCATGGCTTCCTCCTGGAAATTGTATACGTTAATTTTATCTGCAAAAACCATTATTAAACAGGCATGGCCTGAAAACAGCATTTTATTTGGATTTGCAGACTTTAAATTTACATTGTCTATAGCATTTTGTGGAAAGAATTCCCGGCTATAACTTTAGATTATCCATTTAATTATTATGCTTTATCAAAGTTATAGTTTGTGTATATTTTGCTCGTTGAAAATGGTTGATGAGATAATTTCAAGGCAACCAGGCACGTAAGTAAATGAGTTGCAATAAAAATATAGGAATGTAAGCTTTATTAATGGATTTCTATTTTTTGTATCCAATAATGAAATTACCCTTGTGGGGCGGGCTTGCATTTCACGTGCGGAATTCCATACCAGTAAATTAAAATATTATGATAAATGTCCAAAATCTTAGCAAGAAATATATAAATATCCACGCCTTAGACAGGGTGAATTTTCATATCCGCCAGGGTGAGATATATGGTCTTCTTGGACCGAATGGCGCTGGTAAATCCACAACCATTAATATTCTAAGTACGGTAGCTTTACCTAATGAAGGTGAGGTGATACTTGATTCATTTAATCTCAGAACCCATCCTGATAAATGCAAAAATATCCTTGGTGTGGTACCTCAGGAAATATCGCTTTACGATGAATTAACCGCCCTCGAAAACTTGTATTTCTGGGGTGGTTTATACAAAATTAATCGGAGTGAATTAAAACAGCGAGCCTCATCTCTATTGGACATGATGGGTTTGACAGATCGTAAAAATGATCGGATTGATACTTTCTCCGGCGGTATGAAGCGACGGGTGAATATCGCCGCCGCCCTGCTCCATTCTCCAAAAATCCTTTTGATGGATGAGCCTACCGTTGGGATTGACCCACACAGCAGAAACCTGATTTTTGATGTGATTGAAGAACTCAACTCAAATGGTCTAACAATCATTTATACGACACATTATATGGAGGAAGCAGAGCGATTATGTGACCGTATCAGTATTATTGACTCTGGAAAAATCATTGCAGAGGGAACGCTTGAAGAACTTCGCAACATCAGTAATATAAAAGAATCCATTCATATTGATCTGACTTCAATACCCAGCGAAAAAAGCCTCAACGCTGAATTATTTTCAGAATTCAAGATAACCCAACAGAATAACTCAATAGATTTTTTTACAAATAATTCTGGTCGTGATCTTTCAAAAATCATCTCACTGTTAACAGAAAGTGGCCATGAAATCAGCTCTTTGGAGATGCGTAAAGCAAATCTTGAAACGGTTTTCCTGAATCTCACCGGTAGACAATTAAGGGATTGAATATGCTAAGTATTTGTTTTAAAGACATAAAAATATTTTTTATAGATAAAAAAGCCGTGTTGCTGACGTTTTTAGTGCCCATCACCTTAATTACTCTTTTTGCCTTTGCATTTGGCGGCATTGGCGCGAAACAAAAGTCCAAACCTATTTATTTACCCATTACAGATTTGGATAATTCTTCAACCTCAAATGATATAATTAACCAACTCGATTCACTCAGTAGTATAAGAATTGATAAAATGCTGCTGGATGATGCCGTTGAGAAAATCAAAAAAGGTAAAATTGTCGGCGTTCTCATCTTTCATGAAGGATATGAAGATTCAATGGGTACCTCAGGAAGCATGCCTATTGAACTAAGATATGATCAGGCGAGGGAGATTGAAATAGGGATTTTACGATCAGTGCTAGCAGGAAATCTCTATAAATTTCAAGGTAATTCCCAGGTCAGCGGCATGATCTCAGAGCATATTCGTGAGACGTATGAAGGAGTCTCTCCCGGTATGCTGGATACAATCATGACAAACATCGGTTCATTTTATAATAAACAGAATGGGCTAGAAGGATCAGCTCCAAAAATGGGTTCATCATTGACTTTGACTCCAATTATAAGTGAATCTGATGACAGAAATCTTGGTTTGATTCAAGCTGTGGCTGGGACAGCAATAATGATGCTTTTATTTAGCGTCTCCAGTGTTGGGGCAGGGATTTTGGTTGAAAAGGATGCCGGCACATTGAAGAGACTATTGTATTCGCCTATCAGACCGGTACACATATTATACGGCAAAATGCTGGCTGGAAATTTCATTGCTGTCACTCAATTATCAGTGATATTTTTGTTTTCGTGGATTGCCTTTGGCCTTAATATCTGGATTGATATCCCTTCAATGATTCTTATGATTATCTGTACTGCTTTTGCCTGTACCAGTTTTGGAATATTCCTCGCTTCAATTTCCCAGACTGAAAAACAAGTGGACAGCCTGGCGACGATTGTCATACTGGTCATGTCTGGTATAGGCGGCAGCATGATCCCATTGTTTGTCATGCCGGAGATCATGCAGAAAATTGCCGTTGTCAGTATGAATTACTGGGGAATTCAGGGATTTTATGATATCTTCTGGAGGCAGCTGCCATTTTCTGATGTGATGATCAGGGCTGGTGTTTTATTCTCCATTGGATTTATAATGACGGCGATTTCAACCTACTTTTACCAAAGAAATATTTTACGCCTCATATAAGATATTAAGTTTAAAAATTCATATTCTTTAAAATAAAACAGGGGACGAGATTGTCCCCTGTTTATATTCTACGTCTACGTATCTTTGGACATTTATTCAAGTACGTGGATATTTTTCTTGGCACAGATATCTTTTAACTGCTGGGGCCAGATAGTTACGGTAACTTCACCGATATGCGCTGTCCTGAGTAAGTACATATATGTTCGCGCCTGACCGATTCCCCCACCAATACTCAAAGGTATATCATCGTTTAAAATCGCCTGGTGATATGGTAATTTCAAGTCTTCCTGTAGTCCGGCCATTTCCATCTGCTTGACAAGCGTTTCTTTTGTGACCCGAACACCCATTGAAGTCAATTCGTGTCGACGTTTTGTTACTGGGTTCCAGACAAGAATATCACCGTTTAGTCCATGGATAGGATTTCCTGCTTTTGATACACCTGGAGTGATCCAGTCATCATAATCTGCAGCCCGCATTTCATGTGGGTAACCATCTGCTAAGGGCCAGCCAATACCATAAATAAATACTGCCGGATAATCCTGGATGATTTTTGTCTCGCGTTGCTTTCTTGGTAGATCGGGATATCTTTCCAAAATTTCTTCGGCATGAATAAACTTCAGCTCCTTTGGAATATCAGGATATTGACCATTATTCAGTTCCGGGAATTCCTCCTTGACTATCTGACCGGCGCCATAGATGACATTCCATATCTTTTTCACAACTCCGGTAAGATAATCCAGATTTCGCTGATCAGCGGTGATGACCTTCTCCCAATCCCACTGATCAACATATGAACTGTGGTCATGATCCAGAAAATAATCTTTTCTAACGGCACGCATATCGGTATTAATTCCCTCACCCGGCTGGCAATTGAATTGTTTCAGGGCCATTCGTTTCCATTTTGTGGCAGCCTGAACTACCTGAGCTTCAATGCGTTTTTCCAGACCCAGACCGGCAGGAAATTCTATCGGTGTCCTTGAACCATCGCGATCCAGCATATCATTTACACCGCTATCTTTGCTGACGATGAGGGGAACCTGGACCATTTGTAGATTCAATGCATCTGCAAGTCCTTTTTCAATATAATCTTTAATCATATACAGTGCCTTCATGCGGTCCTTGGGAACCTGCAGGGCCATGTAATTTTGAGGTAAAATCTTCTCTACTTTTTCGTAGGTACTAATGCCGGGTCCAGCAAGATCTGCAACTTTTGAATCTGTCATAATACTTTCCTTATTTTAAATGAATATGTTATTCAATTTTAAAAATTGAAGCTATTTTATTTTTAACTATCTGATCGTCAAACTAAATTTAATGTAATGGGTCTATTCGGAACAGCTAATTAATTATATATAGCTATTTTTATCCTTTTATTAAACATATGAATTGGTCATCTACTTTAGATGAAATCCTGGGTTATTTGGAGTTGGGGTGGATTATGAGAAAACCATTAAAATGGTTGAAAGAATTATGGTTATTACTCACCCACGACTTAAATGGTGGGCTACAAACCAAAAACAGGTGTTTGGCTTGAGGATTTGGATATATTAAAAATGTCGACTTATTTCGATATATTTTGGCGTTCCTAAAATACTGTTTTCGTGGAATGCCACGCCTGCACCCAGTCCCCATTTATTAAATTGTGCTTCAAATCCCATGGAGAATTGATTTTTTTTATCCGATCGTTCTGCTCCAGCCATCACCGTGAACTTCTTAAATGACTTTACCACGGCGGTATGGATGGAGGTACCATGCTCATCATTGACCTGAACATCAAGTAATAATTTGGAGCTGAAAAATGGTTCAGTATATTGTACACCACCGGCAAATATAACCGGCATGACGATATCAAGTGATGAGCTGTTAATAATTCCGACATTTAGGATTGAACATCCCACCTGGATAGATTCTGACAAGGTCTTTTGAGCACCTAAATCGAGTGTATATCCAGTAACAGATTCAATGATCATCCTGCCAAAATGGGCTTTTAGTACCGCCCCTGTTTTCCAACCTTTAATGTCAACTGCTGATCCCACACTTGCCGTTGCCCAGTGTAGAGATACCTTGCCGATCGGATCATCACTTGGAATTTCACCATACTGATCCACATCACCTGAATCCCAATTGGATATTGAAATCATTATGGGATATTTCTTTTTCTCAAAATATCGAATATTTAATCCCGAAATCTTATTGTACCATTGATTATTTGAAAATTCAATGCTGTGAGGCACTGGTTCAGAGATGAGAATGGCAGGGTTTATTTGCGGAGAGCCGCTGCCTGCAACGCCAGCTTCTGATATTGAGATTGCTCTCACATCAGCAGGATATACCATTGCCTCTGAACCTACAGCCAATACCAGGCTAAGTGTCATCAATAAGGATATCAAATAGTTGAAACGATTCATATTCATGTGAATTATTATTTTAATTATTAATTATTTAAATTCTTGTGGACAGACTGAAGATATGACTAATGCCTTCATTTTCATATCCAGGATCAATTGCATAATCCAGTTTGATTCCCTGATGCTTTTCTGATTTAAACAACACACCGAAACCGGCAGTAAATTTATTACTATTCATACCGGCACGTAATTGGAATTTCTTATTCAAGTCATATTCTCCACCAAAGCGGATTTTTGTTTCCTTGCCGCCATCTGGAATCATGTAAGTATCAGACTGGATCATTATTTTCAAATCCTGTATCAAGGATATTGTTGAACCAAGAGACATAAAACTGAGTAAATCTTCACTATCTGTGGCACCGCCATCATATTTCCATGTTGTTTGACCAGTTACATTTGCAAGTTTCGCACCAATATTGAGCCACTTTAAAGGTTGATAAGCAACACCCACATCAAAGGCAATGCCCTTGCCGTCCAAGTCATTATCCAGATCATTAAATACAACTTTTAAATTTAGACCACCTGAAATAGATGGTGAAATTTTTCTTGAGAAGGTGATCATTGCCATCATATCCGAGGTGGAGAAATTGCCAATATCATTACCGCTGAAATCTCTGCCGCCAATATTATCAACAGCAGCCCTGAATAGCGATAATCCAATTGCAGCATCCGGAGGTAACTGTCCACTTATACTGAACACTTGAATTGAACGGTCAAGAGATAATGCCATGAACGAGGTGGAAAATTCAATATTCTGTACATTAGTAATTAAGGCTGGATTTCCAAATTGATGGAAGCCCCAGTTTGGTTCTGCCACCATTGCTCCACCCATAGACAGATGTCGAGCGTTGGAACTATACCTGAATGCAGCGCCTGCATAACCGCCGCCAAACTCAGCCATTGATAGGGATAGTAGAAATATTGTAAAAAGGATTATTCGTATTTTGAAAAAATTCATTTGTGTCATTCCCTTCCTAATTATTTATCACCATGAGTTTTGTCCAATACGTATCATTGCCAGTATCCAGCCTGCAGAAGTAGACGCCATTTGCCACTTTCGCCCCCCAGTCATTGCGGCAATTCCAATGAATCTCAAAATCCGAATCAGCTGGGACCAATTGATCTAAATCAATCACTTTTTCCATGGCAAAATCAAATATCGATACTTTTGCATTGGCATTTGCATCAGTATGAAAAACAAATCGAGCGAAATTTTCACCAATAAATGAATTTACCGAATTTGAATAAAAGGGATTTGGATATGCATAAAATCGATCATCTTTATCAGAAACATCCACAACAGGAACCCAGAAGCGGACGACTTCCCAGCTGATCCCTAAATCACTTGTAAATGCCACTCCATCAGAAGTGCCCACCCAAATTCTATTATAGGCGGGCTGATATGAACAGGCAAAAAAGGATTCTGAATAAATTATCTCACCGGTGGTTTCAAGTGGATGTGACATTTTCTCCCAGTGTAAACCGTCTTCAGTAATATATAATCCAAATTCTGAGGCAATTAGAACACGAGATTCACTAGAATTTATATCATATGAATATATACCAAATATTTGAAGATTTAGCTGTTCAAACTGCTCAACAGAATTCCAGGTATTACCGCCATCGTCAGTAAAACTGAGTCCATAGGATTCTAAACCGCCTGTTGACCAGGTGATAGCCCATAATCTGATAAAATCCTGACCTGACTCATCTTCCAGTATCTGATGATTAAACCCAATGACCCAATTCCCGGTGAAGCCATCCTGCAAGGCATTATAATGCCGCCAGTCAATACATTCTCCGTTGGCGCTGACAATCCCTTTGTTGATACCGCCAGCCGTTCCTACCCAGAGGGTATCCTCAACTGCATATACAGAAAAACCCTTATGATTATGCGATCCTCCATCAGTTGGATCTCTTGGATTCAATTCAAAATCATCTGGAATTTCACCACAAATCTGTTCCAATTCTGAATCCATTGGCAAAGGGATTGGCTGCCATGGATTAGGATCATCCCCTCCTTCACCGGGAGGAATATTCTTAAATCTAAACCGCTGCAAACCGCCAGCCCAACTGGTGGCATATACATAATCACCCATGATTGTGAGGTCATAAGAAACATTATTGATCTCGGTGGTAACAGCCAATCGGGAAATATCCTGTCCACCCCATTCAAATTCCATTATTATTGGGCTGTCAGCAGGATCAACAGGCTGAGGTTTATACCCCCATGTTAAACCGCCATCTGATGAATAACTTACTCCAGTGCCAGCTGGTTCAACTGATCCTGCAGTTTCAACCTGGACGACGCCGGACACAGCCATATCCAAACCCTTTACGGCAAGACCTGGATTACCGCCAAGAGGCATAAGGACTGAATCAGCGTCGAATGATCTCATATTCACATTTAGGTCGTGAGTATCGGCAAATCCCAATCCGCCGCTGGTGGCCATAAACATGATGTTCTCATCGTCACCCACTCTGATATGACGGATGCTGTTGCTGTTGAGTCCGGTATAGGTGATATCATCAAATATAATTTGTGAATCGAAACGATTTAGGGAAAAATCTCCTGGTATCTGGCCTGAAAGGAAAAATAGCAAAAAGCTAATTGATATTATTGATTTCATTAATTACAATCCTCCGGGCAAGTGGTGTTATCTTCAAATTCGGCAGTACAAAACCCATCGCCGCATTTAAGAATTTCAAGTAGAATTTCAGATTCTACACCGATCTGATCGCTAAAATCTTTAGCAAGGATACGAAAAAAGGCGAAACCAGTTTTACCACATCCCCCTTCGCCATCATCAACTGGTCTCATTGGAATGGCTGTTTCATAAATCAGATATCCATTGCCGTCGGTACCAGTATAATTCATTGTCCAAGTTGGATCTTCGTAATAATTATACTGGTCTGGATTAGGATTGAAATTTCCATCACAATCAACCGTTAGATAATCGGTATTGATCGCATATCGCACCCAGCGGATATCTTCCCGGCCATTACCGTCATCAATCAAAACACGAATAGTTAAATTTCCCCATTGGGTTGGATCCAAATGATAAGCATCAGGCATCTCGACGCTGACAATATTTGGTTGATATTCCTCCTGAACCACAATGATGATTCCTTTCGAATCATTATTCCCCGTATTGTCAGTGACATGTACAATTACCCTGTAGGTATCATTTGGTAAACCTTCATCCAAGTGCAGCAGGCTACTGTATATTCCGTTGGCAGGAACTATATCACCATTCGATCCTTCGTCTTCCAATCCTGAACTCAATATTTCGGTACCCAATATAGTTATAATCTCAAACCACACTGTATCCACTTCGCTGATGCCCATGGGATGATTGATTTCTACCTGCAGCCAAAAATCTGAATTTGTTTTGTCATATTCTGCAAACACTTCAATAATTTCAGGAACTGCATTATCAGATGTTACGGTTGGCGTATCACAGCTCCAAATTATAAATGAGATGATTAACCAGTATATAATTTTCTTCATATATATTCCCATAATTTTAATTTTTTCTTGCCAAAACCGTCAGGCAAATCCATTCTCCATTGGCGGCAACATTTTTTATTATAATGTTATTTTTATTACATTCGGCTTCAACGAGTTTTAAATCCTCTTGAAGAATACCCGTGAGGAGTATAAGTCCCGTGGACTTTTTAAGGAGAGGAAGCAGATCGAGGATAATATGCCTATTAACATTTATCAGGATTATATCCTGTGAATAATCCATCCATTGAAGGGTTTCCTGATGGATAAACTTTAGTTTTCCAACCAGTTTATTCAAACGAACATTGGTCTCAAAATTTTTCTGGCAATCCCTATCATATTCAATGCAAGTTACCTTACCGGCACCAAGTTTCTTGGCGGCGATGGCGAGAATTCCACTGCCCGTTCCAACATCCAATACACTGCAATGCGGTATTATATTTTCCATTAGATGTTTTATGATTAGAGATGTGGTTTCGTGATGACCAGTTCCGAAAGCATTTCCCGGCTGTATGCGGATTTGAATATCGGCAAAATTTTCTGTTTCCCAATCAGGAACGATGGCAAGCTTTTTTCCAAATAAGATAGGAGTAAAAGAATCTTTCCAGGCCAGATGCCAATTTTCATGAGCTTGAACGTACCAGGACCATGTGAAGATGAATGATTCTGATAATTCCTTAAGATATTTATCGACATTTTCTTTTCTACCATTAGTAAAGTAATAATTCCCCTTTTGGCCATTATCATAGACACCCAGGCAATCCATCATAAAATGAGACGAGACTATCTCGCGTGTATATTGATCTGTGACCAATGTGAGCACATCCCATTTATCTTGCGGTATTGTCATCTATGTCGCCAATTTTCAATGTAAATCAATTCAGTCATCACGGCACCAACAGCCTGCAGGCTTTCAGCCGAGCATTTATCCGGTGTATCTTCGATTGTATGCCAGTAGTTAGTAGCTTTATTTGGATAGTTAAAATCGATTATATCGATTGCCGGAATCCCAGTGTGGTTAAATAATACACGATGATCATCTTCAATAGGAATGCCAAATTTCCTCTTAAACTGAGGATAACCAAGTTCATTGGCGATATCCCAAACTTGCTGGACAATATGAGATGCCTGTTGAATTGAGAAATATTCCATCAAAAATTCTTGATCGGAATCTCCAACCATGTCAAGGCAAATAGCATATGCCGGTCGCGGATATGGAAGTAATGGAGATACCTCTTTCGTTCCTAATCCGTAACTTCCTGCGACGCCTGGTACACCCATATCTTCGCCATCGACAAATAGCAGATCAATACCTATATCAACGGGATTATTGGCTAATAATTCTGCAATTGTCATCAAAACAGCAATGCCGCTTGCTCCGTCATTCGCACCAATAATCGGTGTATTCTGATTCTCTTTTATGGTATCCATATCAGCAATCTCACGGGTATCCCAATGAGCCAGAAGCATGATCCTCATTTCAACTGAGGGATTATACCTGGCAAGAAAGTTAGACAGAAGAACCGTATCACCATGCATGGGATGGATGACAGGAGTTTTATACTCCCTGAATTCGTCACAGAGGGGCGGTAAAAATTTTGTAAAAAGTTTTATCATCTCACCATGTCCCTCACTGCCTGGATACCGTGGACCAAAATCACATTGCGTTTGAAGATGCTTATAGGCTTTATCTCCGTCAAAATAGGGTACTGATTGAGCTGGAAGCTGGTTGATAGAAATGAAAAATATCAAAACCGATATAGAAACATTTTTTATGTTTAACATCTTGTTTAAGCTTTTCAAATTCTTTGCTGATTTTGTTAAAATAAAATTATAATTGAAAAAATAGGTCGTTATACTATCCTCTGATTTTTATGTGAATATCAAAACCAAAATCTTTTTCAGTACGTCTTTTTGTTGTTGAATTATCATGAATTGAATAACTAAAATGAATGCTGCCATCTACATATTTTGTAAACGAATACGTAATATCGGGACGGACGCTAAAATTACTGCTGGAATTTCTATCAGTAAACTTTCCATCA
>Ga0233431_1002002_pt1 | contig 31161 bp, 20 predicted proteins | sample SI_118_April2016_FD_179867 | JGI IMG/M metagenome (GOLD analysis project Ga0233431, IMG submission 179867) | Seawater microbial communities from Saanich Inlet, British Columbia, Canada - SI_118_April2016_200_MG | ecosystem: Environmental > Aquatic > Marine > Inlet | place: Canada: British...
TTGGAACCCCTATCGCCAACCAGGCGACCTTTTTCGGCCTGTATCCCCGCTTCTACATTCCTGCAAGCGGTGATTCCAACTGGCTGATTAACTGGCAGTGTGAAAACGGTACCGGTGCTACGGGAGTTGTTGCGGCCAATGGCTTGGGAAGTATGCATATTAACATCTACAACAAGGATGAGCGTGTCCGTTCTACCACCGTCAAGTGGCCCAATGAGATGAATATCCTCAACGTCGAAGAATGGCTGCCGAATGATATCTTTTCAACCTACCCCAAAGAAGGATGGTTTGACTTCAGATGGGATAACATTGCCGCTGGTACTTTCCCGGATGTGGCCAATATCAGGGACATAACAATTTTTGGGTGGAATTATATGATAACCTCCGGTGCCGCTAATGAAGCCTGGACCGTGATGAATAACATCCCCAGAAGGGCCAGGTTCGACAACTATTAATTAAGGCCAAAAAAACAACGTTATGGCCATGAAATAGCGGTCGTAACAACAACCAAAGAAAGCGGGCCATTCTGAGTGGCCCGCTTTTTTTAATACGCCATATCTTACAGCAGGGTGGCTTTTGCCGCGAGGAGTGGCCTCAACCTTTTTACGCTGATCACATTTTAAGGACGTCTTATGCGCAAAATACCTGGACCTATTCTTATTTTTCTTCTGTTTACCCACGTTGCGGGGCTTTACGCGTGCAGCAATGACTCGCAACAGCCTGAATCCCTCAGTGCCAAAACTGCTGTCAAGTCCCTTCGTTTTGTGGAATCCTCTGCAAGTCTTCCCATTACCGGGCAATGGCGCCACGGCCTAGGCTTTTACGACATCAACAGGGACGGGAATCTGGATATTCTGGCGCCGCCTCCAAGGGATGCGTCAATGCCTGACCGAAAACCGTATGTCTGGTTGGGTAACGGAAAAGGCGAGTGGGTCGCTGCCCCACCGCGTGTGCCCTCAAATATACCCTATGATTATGGCGATATTGCAGCAGGAGATTTTAACGCCGACCACATTCCGGACATGGCGCTTGCCATGCACACGAGGGGGCTCTGGGGGTTAAAGGGAGACGGCAGCGGGACCTATACGGAATTTCAGGAGGGTCTTACCCCCTATTTCGATTCCCGCGCCCTGGTAGCCGCTGATTTTAACAACGACGGTATCCAGGATATTGCAGCCGTTGCTGAGGCCGACTTCAAGAGTAGACCAAGTCCGCCCAGGCTTGGCATCGAGGTCTGCCTTGGATCAGCAACGGGATGGCAGTGCCGTTTTGTTGAGGGGCCGGAATCGACGAATTGGCTCTTTGCGGACAAGATTATCACGGGTGATGTGAACGGCGACGGCAATCCGGATCTCGGCATCGCGTCTCTTCAACACCGGGCGGATCTCATCGTGTGGCTCGGAGACGGCAAGGGTGGTTTTGAGCCTTTTAACAAGGGGTTGCCCACGGAACTCCATTACCCGTCTGTGGCCTTTGCCGATGTGAATGGGGACGGGCGTGATGACCTGATTGCGAGCATCACCGGTTTTGGACGCCCCGGTTTCAAGGTATTGAAAGCTTTTTTGAGCCGGGAAAGCGGGTTTGAGGACAATTCTCGAGGGTTGCCCGAGGATCAGGTTTTCCTTGCTGTCAGTGCGGGAGATCTGGATGGTGATGGTGTTCCTGAGATTGTGAGCAGTACGCCAAAGGGGAAAATCAGTATCTTTTGCCTTAAAGACGGGGAATGGAAAAAGGCTGCCGTTTCCGGGCTTTCCGATGCCCACACCGGTGAAATTTTTAACATCTATTGCGTTGATGTGAATAAGGACGGTTTAGACGATATTGTCTTTAATCATTACTCCGAAAACGTCGGAGGGGGGATACGTGTTTTTCTGACGGTTCCGCAACATAATCAATAGCGATCCCAACACGAAACTGGAATCTGATATTTTCGTTTACTAAAAGATCAAAAGGACTTTCATTCTTATGAGAACGCCCATGAAAATGCCAAGATGTCTCTTCTATTGCTTTATCCCTTTATGTTTGTTGCTGCTCCTTTCACTGTTATCCGCTTGCGAAAGTAAAATGGCCGATCCCAAAGGGACCCTTGAAAAGCAGGCGGAACGGTACTGGACCGAACGGATGATTAAGCGGAATTTCAAGTACACCTACGAGGAAGAGTTGAAAGAGGGCCTCCCCTCTTTCGAAACCTATGAAATAAAACTTACCGCCATAACCCGGACTCCCACGGTTTCGGTCAAGGTAAAAGAAGTGAAGGTTGATGGGAAAAACGGGAGTGTCAAACTTTCGGCATCCTGTCGAATCCCCAACTTTCCGGCGGAAGTAGACATCCCCATGGGTGATCTGTGGATCATTGAGGGGAACCAGTGGAAGCACCTTTTACAGGTGAAATTTAAATAGAACCGCGTGTTGGGCATAGCCCCTGTACGTTCGGCGCGGCTGCTGTAAAATTTTACGGTAGCTGGGAATTATTTCCCTCCACGGGGTTTTTCTTCTTGATGATTCCTTGAAAAGGCCACATTTTTCATTTTTCGGCGTCAAGCCAAAATTTCATTCCACAGAACATTCGAATGTATTCCTCTGAAAGGCTAGAGAGTATCGGTGCGGAGATCCAGCACGATTTTTTCCTGTATAAAAAGCCCATGGACCGGACGGCATTTTGATCCATGGCTGGTCGCTTATGGGCTGTTGACACTGGTGTACGTTCTCCCGGTGTGGTTGTTCACCTATTTCCCCTCCCAGGACGGGCCTTGCCATCTGTATAATGCCTTTATTCTGAACCATTATAACGACCCTAGCTACACGTTCAATCAGTTTTACCAGATTCGGAGCGCTCTCATTCCAAACTGGACATCTCATGCTCTCCTGGCGCTTTTTATGCAGTTTGTTTCCCCCCTGACCGCTGAAAAGCTGCTCTTGACGGGCTATATTTTTTTAATGGCAGCCGCCCTTCTCTACTTGACCACCACCCTTGATAAAGACGCAAAACCACTGGCATGTCTGGGATTTCCTTATATTTATAACGGCCTTTTTGTCATGGGGTTTTATAATTTTAATCTGGGAATCGGTCTCATGCTCATGAGCATCGGCTACTGGTGGCGAAATGTCCGGAACAACGGGTATAGAACGATTCTGATACTCGGGATTCTGATGTTGCTGCTCTATCTTACCCATCCCCTGGCGTTGTCTCTGGCCATGTTCTCCCTATTCATGATCACGGTTCTGAACCTGGCCGATCATTCAATTACCCCGAGGCGTGCCCTGCTTGGTTTAATCCCCTTTATCATACCCACCCTTTTGCTCTTGTGTCATATGGAGGGTGGGGCATGGCAGTGGGGAGACTGGCCCTTCAACCGCTTGTGGTCGTTTTTCTGGGAAAACGGAGCTCTGGTTTACCACAGCCCCCATCAAATGATTCCTGCGCGTCTTCTAACCTGGACATTTGTGGCACTTGTTCTCTATTCTCTCATGAAGGAACATGTGTTTCGAAAAGATGGGGGGAATCGCTTCAGGCTTCACCGAAAGGATTTTTTTCTTTTTCTGTCCCTTGCTTTTCTCATATTCTATTTTATCTTTCCCGACCGTATGTCCGGAGGCGCCGTCATCAAAGGACGGTTGAGTTATCTCCCTTTTCTCATCATTATCCCATGGATCGGCTGGAACATGCCCAAAATGGCGAGAAACCTGGTGGGCGCCATGCTGATGGTCCTCTCGGTTGCCTATCTGGGGCAGGCCTCCGTTTATCACAAACGGCTCAGCAATGAGCTTGAAGTTTACATGTCCGGGGTTGACGTCATAGAACCTGGCAGCGTGATGCTGCCCCTTTGTTTTGATGCCGTGGGAAGCGGCCATTTAATTGGGGCATTTCAACACCCCGTGGGATATTACGGCTGCCTTTCGGGCGGTATCGATCTCGGCAATTACGAGGCCGGAACGGGCCATTTTCCAACAATATTTAGGGAGAATTATGAACGGCCCCATATCGCTGCCATTGAAAAGGATCCGGGTGCGTTTGATTTTGCCCACTGGGTGCATGAGATCGATTATGTGATCACCTGGGCCCTTCCCGAACCCGGTGAAACGGCCTCCCGATTGCATCGTCTGTATGAGCCTGTCAAACAAAACGGCAAACTGAAAATTTTCAAGAGAAAAGCCGTTTTGCCTGGCCCTATTTCCGAAGAACAGGGAAAGTGGCTATAATCCCCCGATTGACAAATCCGCCCTTTTTTTGTAAAAGAAAACAATATTTTGCCCTTAAAGTGAACCGCATGATTGATGAATTCCATGGATCGGTCCGGATGGTGTCCCGCAAATGAAACCACAGCAAACTTCTAGTGAATCGCTCCTTATGGAAAGGGTTTTTTCATCAGACCGGGAAGGTCGATATTCGCAACATCTGGAATTTCTGAGCAACCCTGATCCCAATATGTGGCGGAGGATTGATTTTCCGCTGGAAATTTCATTGGAATTGACCAACTACTGTAACCTCAGATGCGTCATGTGCCCGAACCCCTCCATGAAACGCAATCGGGGTTATATGTCAGACGACCTCTTTAAGACAATCGTTAACGGCCTGTCCGGCGAAACCGGTTTCCTGTTCCTGCCCCAGGGCTTTGGCGAACCCCTGCTCCACCGGGACCTCTTCCTTTTGACCGCCTTTGCATCCAAATCCGGCATTAAGCCCATGGTGTTGCTGTCAAACGGCCTGTTGTTGGATGAGGCTAAGCTTACCGGCGTCATGAATACCATTGATATCCTCATTGTGACCATTGACGGGGTCACGGACAGGACTTATGAATCCGTGCGGGTGGGGGGCAACCTTCGAACCACGACCCGCAACATTGAACGATTTCTTCTGGCGCGCGGCCATAGAAAACTGCCCTATCTCGTGCTGCGGATGATAGACATGCAAGAAACCAAAGCCGAAATTGCACCGTTTCAGGATTATTGGAGCAGTAGAATCCGTGAGACAGACATTATCCAGATATCCGCTTATAATGACTGGACCGGCACGGTTAAGCCCCACGAAAATCAGATGAATGAAAGGAAACCGCGCCATCCGTGCAGGATGCTGTGGAAAAACCTAAGCGTTTACCACGACGGCCGGGTCACACCCTGTTGTTACGATGCCGAAGGGGAACTGCCCATTGGCAATGCCGGCGAAGAAAGCCTGCGGGACATATGGGAAGGTGCCCCATTAAAGCGGCTTAGGGATCTTCACCTGGCACGTGAATTCGAAAAAATCCCCATTTGTCATCGGTGCAGCGCCTGGTTTTAAATTCTTCTGAAACCGGTTTTGTGGAAAATAGACGTTGGATTATAGAAAGAAAGGCCGGTTCTTGAGAGAGAAAACCTCCCCTTCGAATCCGATTTTCGCCATCTGCACGGCCACGGGCATGGCCTTGCTGGTGTTATGTCTGTACCACTCCGCTCTTAACGGATGGTGGCGGTGGGACGACACGCAGCACCTCAAGCAGGCTTTTTGCCAGACACCGGTTGAATATTTTTTCTCGCCCGATGCCTATCAGGTCCTGTCTTTAAAAAACTTCACGCCCTGGCTTATTTTCTCTTTTGATCTGGACCTGCAATTATTGGGGCTCGATCCGGCACGTTTCTATGCCCGGCAACTCATGGACCTCTGGCTGGCAGGCGTTGTTTCCTATCTTTTGCTCAGGTTATGGGTTTCGGTCGGGTGGGCTTCGCTCGGCGGGGCGCTCTGCATTATCGGGTCCCCGGTGTCAACGACGGTTCAACAATTGATGACCCGCCATTATGTGGAAGGGCTTTTATTTGCGCTTGTCGCCCTGTATCTGTTTCTCGTTTCTGTGCGGAAAAAGGGGCGATTTGCCTTAATTTTTGGGGCCATATTCTATTTTTTGGCCATGGCATCCAAAGAGGTTTTTGTTCCCCTGGCGGTGCTTTTAATTTTTTGGCCGGAAGGGTCCTTAAAAAAACGTCTGTTCGCATTAATACCGTATTTTTCCGCTCTTTTTCTATATATTCTCTGGCGGGAATTCATGATCGGTATGATGGGGGGGGGGTATCGAATCTATTGGGATGCCCTGCTTTCTTTCCCCATGAAGGTCTGTCATTCTTTTTTTGGTGTCGGTTATCTTTCACTCATCATTGGCATTTTGGCGGCAGTTGCTTTACTGCTGTCGCTTTTCAAAAAGACGCCAGATCGTACGTTGGGGCGTGTGCTGTTTATGGCAGTATTGATCGGCGCCGCAATGGGCCCCCTGATACCTCTCGGGCCGGCCGCTAGCGCCGGGCGGTATTTTCTGGTTCCCTGGTGGGTATTTGCCATGGGCTTTACGGTGGCTTTGGGAACACATAGGATGCATTATAGAATGATTAACCTGCTGATTTTCTGCCTCGTTGCCCTTGCCGCGCTGGTTCACGGCCACAAGGGTGTACGTTCCATGGACCCCGTTATGGAAAGATTTGATGCCGAGGGACGATTTCTATGGGAATCCCAAAAACCCAGTGCAGTGCTTTATGCGCCCGTGACCTCCCATTTCGGCCACTATTTTTCAGGTCTTCAGTGGATTAAGGCGCACACAAAGGGCACCTCTCAGCCTTTCACCGTCGTGGGGGACGAAATTGAACTGAAAACGCTTGGGGACCATTCTGAGGATATCTGGGCCTATGATGCACACTCCCGATCCGTCAAGGATGTTTCAAAAAACATCCCCGGCATTCTGGAATCCTGGCAGAAGAAACAGCGCTTGATGCCCCTTTCTTTTCGGTTGGATTATGGGAGGGATAAAACGGCCGTCTGGCAATGCGGCCCTTATTCATCCGGGGCCTATACATTTCTGAGCCGGGATGACACCCCCCTAAACAACTCTCTGGAAATCTCTGGCATGCAAAAATTCCCGCTGTCTCCATCCGGCCAATGGCGCGTCAACCTGAAACACCCTCTTTTCTTTTATGTGCGTTACGATTCTCCTTTAGGCTGGACCACCTACTCGCCGTTGCTCCATTTTGATCCCAAAGATGCGCATTTTGATTGGCGTAGGGAAAATGCCTCGAAGACCTCCCACACAACAAACAAAATTACGGAGTGAAAAAGAAATGACCTTTCGAGAAGGCACGAAAGACGCCCCCCAAAACGAAAAATCCTCGGCGGATGATGTGCCGGCATTGCCGCTTATTTCCATTGTGATTCCCGTCCACAATGAATCCCATGTCATTTCGGAAACACTTGAAAAAGCGCTCCAGGTGTTACTTGGCATCTCGCAGGAGTATGAAATCCTGATCATCGATGACGGATCCAGTGACGGGACCTGGAAAACCGTGAGCGGCATATCCCAACACAATCACAAAATCAAGGTGATCCGATTTTCACGCAATTTTGGGAAAGAAGCGGCTGTTCTGGCCGGTTTGAAATTCAGCCGGGGAAAAGCGGTCGTCGTCATGGACGGCGATTTGCAGCATCCCCCGGCACTGCTGCCGAAAATGGTTCATCTCTGGAACGAAGAAAACTATCATGTGGTCCACGGCGTGAAAGCAAGCAGACAAAAGGAAACAGCCATCAAGGGTCTGTTTGTGAAACTGTTTTACGCCACCATGACACTGCTTTCAGGCTACGACCTGAAACAGGCAACCGACTTCAAACTGCTTGACCGGCGCGTGGTGGATCATTACATCTCCCTTTCCGAAAACGTCCGGTTTTTTCGGGGGCTGGTGCCCTGGCTCGGTTTTCGCAATGTCTCGGTCCCCTTTTCCCCCGACAATCGCGCTGCGGGCAAATCAAAATGGAGTCGGTTTTCATTGGTGACCCTCGCTGTGAAGGCAATCTGCTCTTTTTCATCATTGCCCATGCAGGTGGTCACTTTCATGGGCGGCCTCATGTTCATTGCCAGCATTCTGCTTGGGATTCAAACCCTTTTTATGAAGCTGTCCGGTAGAGCGGTTGAGGGATTTACAACCGTGATCCTGCTGTTGCTTTTCATCGGCAGTATTCTCATGATCAGCCTTGGCATAATGGGACAATATCTTGCCATGATCTACGAGGAAATTAAGGGCCGACCCCCGTTTATCATAGAAAAAATGGAGAACTTGTGACGCCATCAAGGGGAGGATTTTAAAATGCAGCCTCTTGATCAGGAGAAGGTCATATCATGAAGATCGCTTATTGTCTGGAATCGACCGCGCTATGGGGCGGGGTCAAGGTCGTATTTGAACAGGCAGAGGGACTGGCCGCTCGTGGGCACCATATCGTGATCGTGGCGCGAGAAGTGCTTTCTCCCTGGCGCGATGCACCGTGCTCGGTGCGCACCGTATCAAAGTCCTGGGAACAGGAAGATTTCTCGTCTTTTGATCTGGTCATTGCCACCGACCGACCCCATGCGCTGGCCCTGGCGAAAAAGGACGCGCGGCTGGTATATCTGGTGCAGAGCGACGACGAAGGGTATGCTCAAACGGATGATGACAAAGCCCTCGCGCGTCAGGCGCTGAACCTCCCCATACCGAAGATCGCCATCAGTCCCGAACTGGCGCGACGGATGGCGCGTCGTTTTCCGGGCCCCTGGCATTGGGTGCTGCAAGCCATGGATCTTTCGCTTTGGACCCCGGCGCAGCGTCTTCCCGGAAAAAAACGGTTGTTGCTGGTGGGGCCCTTTGACGGCCAGATTGACGGGGCCATCAAAGGCATGCCGCAGGGGTTGCTCGCCGCGCGTCTGGCCTGCGAAGCGTGCGGCCTGCGGCTTGTGAGGCTGAATCAGTTTAATCAAGCCAAAGAGGAGAAACGTTTCTGCAAAGCAAAGTATTATCATCATGGGGTTCTGCCTGCCGATGTTCCGGCCATTTATCAATCCTCGGACCTGTTCCTGTCGTCTTCCCAAGGGGTGGAGGGTTTCGGGCTTCCGGCGCTGGAGGCGCTTGCGTGCGGATTGCCGTGCGTGCTGAGCGATATTCCCAGTTACCGCGATTTTGATGATATTGATGACTTCGCATTCTGGGCTCCGCCTGGGGATCCGCTCAAAATGGCCAAACGCGTGGCGCAACTCTGGCACGATAAGGATTTGCAGGCGCATCTGCGCCGGCGGGGGCCGGAGGTCGCGGCCCTCTACGAACAAAATCGGGCTTTGGACCGTCTCGAATGGGTATTGGATTATCTGGTGGCGGAGGCCAGTGACCGTCCCCGGGTGGTGGTGCGGTCCCATGCGGGTCTTGCCTCGGAATACTACGCGCAGGAAGAGAAGCTTTGTTTAAAGGCCTTTTCTGCTGTTTCCCGGCAGGAAGACGTTCCTGCCGGGGTAAGTGCAGGCACCCCGTTAACGGCAGGCGCCCTTCTGAAGCTTGCCGGTTCGCACAGGTCCATACTGGCTGTGAATGAGCCGACCCTGATCCCCACCGCGCATGTGGTTTCGGGGTTGCGCGCAGCCCTTCTTGCCGATGCACGTGTAGGGGCCGTGGGGCCGGTCTCCAACCTGGCGGAAGGACTTCAGTTGACGACCGTGCCGTACATGTATTTGAACCGGCGGAACTATCAGGCGCTGGCCGACCGCTATGCCAGGAAAGGGGCGCGCGTGGAGGCCGGCGTTCTGCAAGACTTCTGCCAACTTCTGCGGACGGATGCTCTGCGCGATTTACCGCCGGAGACCGGACTTGCGGAGATTCCCACAGCGCTCCGCCAAAAAGGCTGGATGCTTTCGGTGGCAGGCGATGTGTACGTTCACCGTTTTGGGAAGATGCTGGACCCGCCGCGCGAGGATTTGCAGGCGCTGGTACCACCCTCCGCCACCCGTGTTCTGGACATCGGGTGTGCAACGGGGCAGTTTGGAAAATCGTTGAAGCGTTCACGTCCCGGATTGCACGTTTCGGGAATTGAAATGAATCCCCATGTGGCTCGTGAAGCAGAGGCGGTGCTGGACTGTGTAATCGCCAAGCCGGTGCAGGAGGTGACGTTTGATCGGACTTACGACTGCGTGGTGTGCGGTGAACTGCTGGAGCACGTGGCGTCTCCTCTGGCACTCCTGAAGCAGTTGCGCGCCGCCATCACACCGGGCGGATGCCTTATTGCCAGCAGTCCGTGCGTAACGCACTGGTCGGTGATTCGGGATATGCTGGAAGGGGAGTTTGAGTATGTTCCCTTCGGGATTCTGTGCTTTGAGCACATCCATTTCTTCACCCCCGCGAGCATGCGGGCGGTCTTTGCCGAGGCGGGCTTTATTATTGAGCAGGAAATTGCCACACGCTATGCCGATGGCCCCGAAGCGGAGGCGTTTTTCCGAATGTTGCAGGGGTGTTCCTTTGCGACCGTCAGGGAGACGTTTGAAATCTCTGAATTGACTGTACTGGCAAGACCCTTATGACGTGGAGATTTTCTATCTTCATTACGCACCAAATATGGGAGAAATTAGCCCCGGGGGCCATGGAATTGCCAAAGACGGGCTTATCTTCAGGTGGCCATTCCAGGAAAGAAGTTACCTTTGTTTCCGGCAGAAAAATTGCTTAAACAAGTTTCAGTTTTTTCAGCCTTTTGCCCATCCTTGCGCCGACGGAACGAAAACTGTGATAGGTTTTGATGTAATTTTCTCCTGACTTCCCCAATTGCCTCGCATAGGGGCGGTCACGGACCAAACGCCTCATATACCAAGCTGCCTGCTCGATGTCGGGATCGGCCCAGAGCTGGCCCCTGCCGTGGGGATATTCCCCATTTTTTACCGGTACCAGTTCATGATCCACCAGGCAGGCGTTCATTTCGTTGTTGAAATCGAGATTTCCCGAGTAGCCGGTGGCAATAACCGGTTTTCCCAGATACATGGCCTCAGCCAATCCACGTCCGAACCCTTCTGATCGGTGCAGGGATACGAAAGCATCGCAAACCCTCAGCAATTCCCTGATTTCACGATCATCCATGACCTTGTCAATCAAGATTGCATTATGTCCGAATTTATCAACAGCATCTTGAAAGGCAGCATATTCCTCCCAATGGCCCTCCTTGCCGTTGACCTTCACAACCAGGCAGACATCCTGTGATGATGTTCTGTCGAAAGCTTTTTGAAAGGCTTTCATAACGGCAGTCGGGTTCTTTCGGCTGATGTATGACCGAAAGTCGAAAAAGAATAGAAAAAGGAACTTATTTTGTGGGAGTCCAAAATATTCCCGTGACAAACGCACGGTGCCCTGCAGTTCCACAGCGAGGGGCATCCACAGGACGGGGCAATCCGCCTTTTCAGCAATCGACTGTTGGGTGAAGCGCGAAAGTGCCCAGATTTCATCCACCAGACTGAAGGCGTCGCGCCATTCTTCTGGAAATTTGCTCAGTTCCCATGCCCAGCAACCGATGTTATACCTTCCCCGAAAGAATTCGGGACCTAGATGAGCCAAGGCGCTTTGCATTTCATCTGCATTGAGATAAAAAATATTTGTTTTGTACTCGGCGGTCGAACTGATTCTGTCCATCAATGGAAAGTCTTTGTGCTTGTCGCGGTCCTGAATCCCGTAATCCCCGAAGGTGTTTCGAATGTAAAATGGAATGCCCGTGGTTTCCATGGCATTGGCGGCTGAACGGATAACCTCCCCCATACCGAGAATCGCATAGGGATGCCCGACAAGGGTCGCCCCGGGAAGCAGTTCGGGACTGATTTCAGGGCGGGACCGACGATTCAGCCGGAATTCTGCGACTTCTGCGTCGTTTCGGTCCGCACCGATTACCGGTACATTGGCATTGATCGCACCCATGCAGTCATGTTTATCCCTCTCCATTTTACCGCTAAGGATGAGAAGAACACCCAGCCGTGATCGAACGCCTTTTACACCTTCATCGTTCAGAATCTCATGGACGTGGCGAATTAGCCCCCGAAATCCTCGATGCCGTATCCGGACGGACTTTGCGGTGGAGATCAGTGCTTTGAGCCCCGTTTTCATGTTTCAATTTTCTCCTCAGTCTCCGCAAACTCTCCCAGCGCACGCAACGTTGCTTCCAGATATTCTCGACCGCTTTGGGTATCGGGTTCAAGGTGATTTCCCTCGGCCCACTCATTCCAGGCGTTGATAAATACCAGCTTTTCCTCGTCGAATTTAAACTTGCGCGTTTCTTCAACGACAGCTTTCAGCCACTGTTCATAACATGTCGGGTTTACGTTCAGAAAAATATGCCCTTTATCCTTACGTCTGGCCGTGTTGTCCCAGCCCGGCATAACGGTTCGAAAGCGTTTATAGGGCGTGGGCGGCCGTTGTATGTATTGACGTGCCGTTTGCTCATAATCGAAGAACATGCCCTTAAAATCATAACTGAACATATTGGGGGGCGGTTCGGCGCGGGTTGCCATGGCCTGAGGTGGAAATTCAACGGCTGCATCGAAGCCAAAGGGTTCAGGATCGCATATTTCACCAAAGCTCTGTACCGAAGCCAGATAGAGATCTCCGATACCTTCTCGGTCGCAATACTCTCGCCAAATTTGAGCGGTTTTTGCCGGGTTCGGCAACAGACCGACCCTGTAAACCAACACCAGCGGCTTTCCGTTCACGCGGATGTAACGTTCATCCCGAAGCGTGGGCGCCAAAGCGCTTATAAAAGCATGATCATCTTCCTCGGAATAGGTTTGTTCAATCAGGATTTTCGAATCCTGTCCGTCCCACCGGCGGCTCCAGTTCTCGTTGGCCCAGCAGACGCAGAAGGGAAAGTCGGGTTTTCCGGATCGCAGCATTTCGTCCAGGGGGCGATGCAAAAGCCGTTTTCCGGAAAACCAGTAGTAATAATAACAGAATCCGTAAATACCATGCGTGCGGGCGAGATTCGCTTGTGCTTCACGGACTTCGGGCAGTCGTAAGTCATAAAATCCCAGATCACCGGGCAACCGGGGCTGGAAATGGCCCTCAAATATCGGTCGCGCTCGCGTAACATTGGACCATTCGGTGAACCCAGTGCCCCACCAGGCATCGTTCTCGGGAATGGGGTGATATTGGGGTAAATAGAAAGCAATGAGCCTGATCTTGTTCAGAGCTGTTAGTTCAGGTTCCCATCGTGCCAGATATTTTTCCCTGTTGGTTTCAATCTGTTGTTGTTTATGCCCGTTGGTTCCGTTAGTGGTGACGCTGAGCGCATGTACCACGACGGATTCCGGTTGATAGATGACCTTTTTTCCATTTCGCCTGACCTGCAAAGACAAATCAGCATCTTCGAAATAGGCTGGAGCGTAGGCATCATTGAACCCTCCCACACGTTTGAACAGATTGCCTTCGACCAGCAAACTGGCGGCGGAACAATGGTCTACCTCCCGGAGGAAATTATAGTGGGGTTTTTCAGGATGGTCGTTTAGCCCGATCAGCTCAACGGTACCATCTTTTTTAAGTACGGAGCCGGCCTCTTGTAGATGCCCGCTGGGATAAACCAGTTTGGAACCCACCATTCCCGCATCCTGGACTGTTTCAAACACGTTGTACAGGCTGTCGAGCCACCCTGAAAGGACTTGGGTGTCATTATTGAGGAACATGATGTAGGCGCCTCTGGCGTCGGCGGCGGCTTTATTGCAGGATCGCAGGAACCCGAGATTCGTTTTGTTTTTCAGATACCGCACATTTGGAATGGTTCCGATCAATTGCTCCGTGGAATCCGTCGACCCGTCATCAATGACCATAATTTCAAAGGTGGCTGCCGGTAGATATTTCAAAATTGAAGCCAGGCATCGTACGGTAAATTCAACCTGATTGAACACCGGGATAATGACGGAAACAAGGGGGGATTCATGATGGGGAAATTTAAGGGTGTTCGCCAGGCGGACGGTCCCTTCAGTTTCCACTTCAATCATTTCAGGCGGCGTTATCTGACCTTGCGAAAAGGGTATTGTCTCCTTTTTGTTCCGGGAGGAGATTTCTGCCCGGTATCGGTTTAAAAGGGGCGCAATGCCTTGCCGGTGATAAATCTCGATGCTTCGTTTGGTGTGGTGTTTAAACCGTCGGTAGTTATAAAGGATGCGATTGCTGGCAATTTTCAGAACCGTCACCAAAGTTCTAGCGGGTTTGGTGAACCGCCAGATTCGACTTGTTTCCAGTTCCTTAAAGCGGTTCATCCAGGTCTTTGTATCGTTTTGAGTTTGGCTTAGCGTTGCTCTTAAATCCTGTATCGCCCGCTCTTTAACTTCAAGGTTCCATTGTGTTTCCGCCAGCGCCGATTGGGTTTTGGTAAGATCATTGTTTATGCTTTGGATCTCCGCCGGGAGCTGTTGAGTGGTTTCTAACTCGTTCTGTTTTTCCTTCAAAGTTTGGTTGGCTTCATTGAGCTGATCAGTTAAGGTTCGAATTTGGTCAAGATAGGATTTAAACCTAGGTTGAATTTCTTGAAGCTCAGCTTGCAGGGAACTGATTTGATCTTGTTTTGTTTTTACTTCGTTTTTCAGAAACCGAAAATCCATTTCGTGCAGCGCGTAGCTGATGATCCCGGATAGTTGCTGGTGAGACCACAAACGACGCCATTTTTCAAAAAACATTTGTTGTGATTGGTACTGAAGAGATAGATCCCCTGCAACGCCGAATCCACCCTTTCCCCCGATGCGGTATGCGGCACTGACGCCCTCCACATTTCGAAAATTAGATTTCTGACCTAGCTGAACCCAGAAGTCCCAATCTTCATATATGTTCAGATTTTCATCGAAACGACAACCGTCATCTGTAAGTTCTCTACGAAAAAGGGCTGAATGGATAGGGATAAAGTTTCGAATCAGGAGCAGCACCGGATCAAATGGGTCATCAAAGACATGTACACGTTCCCATCGACCCGGCGCCGTTTCGCTCAAACATTCCACTCCCGTATAGGCAACCTGTTCGGTCTCTTCCTTTTCCAGAGCGTCTACAAGTTTGGCGATGTGATCAGGATAAAGCCAGTCGTCATCATCCAGAAACATCAAGTATTGTCCGGCAGCTTCCTGAAGACCCATATTGGCTGCTCTAGAGCGTCCCTGATTGGGGTTCAGCGGGACATACCTAAGCTTTGAAACTGACCCTTTGAAAGAAGATACAACATCTGAGATATCCTTGCCGCCATCGTTGATCACCAATGCTTCGATTTCCGGATATATCTGTCCAGCCAAAGATTCCAAGGCATTTTTGAGCATCGCAGGGCGGTTCACGGTGCGGATGATGACCGATACCAGGGGTGTTCGGGAAACATTAGCCTCAGACCAGTAGGGACGAAGATTATTCAAGGTGTACAAAGATAGATGAGTGTCGCCGATTTTCTCATAGGCAAAAAAGGCCTCTGCAGATTGGACATTCGAGGGGAGTGTGTAGGCACGCGTCCTGTTCAATGCCAACATGGCGGTCAGGTGGTCTCTTTCGGCCATCTGGCTTTGGTACAGAACTGCCAAAGCACGTTTTTCATCAGAAACCGCCGTAATGTCAACCAAACGATTGGTCGGGCATTGAACGCTGATTTCATACGCAAAAGCTTTTCCCTCAAACGATGGGCAATTTCTGAGTCCTTCCCATACCAGCGCTGAGGCCGCTCTATGGTCCGGATGCAATTCCATGGGCGACGGGAAAAATACGCTGGCCGGTTTCACTTTGAGAATCAGTTTAGTCACCCGGTTTATGAGGTCCGGTGTAAGCTTCAGGCCCCGGCCCGGCTGTCGCCAGAATCGAAGGGCTTCCAGGTGAAGTCGCTTCGAAACTTCTGCCACTTCCTGTTCCCGGATTGAAATGATATTATCGAATCCCGTTTCTCCGCCACCCATCGAACCGTCGGTAAGCACCACCAGTGTTACTTCCACTGCTTTTTTCGCGGCCAGGAGCAATGTTCCTCCCATTCCGAATGTTTCATCATCCGGATGGGGCGCAAATACTATCCAGGGGCCTTCCGGCAGGGGTGACGTTTGGTAAGGGATAAGTGCCTCTTCCTGAATCACGTTATGAATTTCCTCTCTTTCTGTTGAATGAACAGGCAGATGCCAACTATGGGATCACCTCACCTTATTATCGTATGAAAGCGTATTTGGACTTGATTATTGTTTCAGCCGGGTTGCGCCGGTTGGGATGCTTTGTACACGTGTAAATGCGGATTCATCCGTACAGCGGTGAGGGTATAGCAACGCCACAGCTTTCCAGATTGGCTGAAATAGTAACCGCGAATTATCTCAAATGTGCAATGATGTGTCAAGACCCAATTGGCCAAGGATGATGGCATCGCCCCTTCTAAGGATAAGGAACATATGGCTTTGTTTCTCGAACTTCATGGAGTCGAAACCATTTCGAGAAGCTTATGGGAACAAAAAAACGTTATTGACGACCCTTTCATGATGTGCGACAGTAATTCCAGGGGCTTTGGGTTCACGACGCGATATGCTCGAGTACTGTGAATATCCGCCATCCTAGAAAAATAGGACATTGTTGTTATGTTTTTGGGAAAAGGAGAATATTGTGCACAAAGAGTTTGAAGAAATATTGTCAACCCTTAATAAAACTATTATCCATTTAGATGCAAAGGGAGTGCAAAAAGAATTCGAAAATATTCCACTGGATATTTTTGGTAGAATTCAAATTGACCGGCCATCTGAATACCCCAATATATTCCACTGGCTTCCACAGATGCCTTCTTCGGATATTCAAAGGTCATGGACCGGCAGCGCTGATCATGTGCTGATGAAACAGAGTCTAGCTTTTTTAAAAACAATTATTAGCGCTTATCATGCGATAGCTTGTAAGCCTCTAGGGCTGGGTAATGTCTTGGATTTTGGCTGTGGGTGGGGCCGGCTGATTCGCTTGTTATACAAATATGTGCCGGCGGACCGTATCTATGGTGTGGATCCATGGCTTAAATCAATTGAGATATGTCAAGAAACCAACGTTCGTGCTAATTTATTTTTATCCGAATATGTGCCCAGGTCTCTACCAACACCAGAGAATCTAAAATTTGATTTTATCATGGCTTTTTCCGTATTCACCCATCTTTCAGAGAAGGTCACGAAGATTTGCGCTGAAACATTACGGAACTATTTAACAGATACAGGCGTTGTAGCCATAACCATTAGACCTGTAGAGTATTGGGACTTTATGCGAAACGGCAAAGAATCTTCTTTTACCAGGGAAGACATCATTAAACTGTTAACAGATCATGATCAAAAGGGGTTTGCATTTTATCCGCATAATAGAGAAAAAATTGAGGGCGAAGTAACATATGGAGACACATCAATGTCGCTTGAATTTGTAAGAGATAATTTTGTAGGTTTAGATATCGTTGGTGTAGAATTTAACGAATCTGATCCATTACAGTTAATTGTGTTTCTAAAAAAATCCGCAAAATGAGAAAAACGAACCATGTGCTGACTTATCTGGGCAGGGGAAAAATAATTTTAGAAAGGGAGAACATTTGGATGCGATTGCCGTAATTGTTGTCAATTGGAACGGAAAGGCATTGCTTTCGGAGTGCTTGGAGAGTTTGAAAACGCAGGTATACCGTCATTTTTCCACGATCCTGGTCGATAATGGCTCAACGGATGGCTCGGTTGACTTTGTTAGAGAAAAATTTCCGGAAGTCAGAATCATCGCTCTTTCAGAAAATGCGGGATTTTCCGTTGCCAACAATATTGCAATTCGGTCAGTCAACAGCGACTATGTAGCCTTGCTGAACAATGATGCGGTTGCTCATCCCTTTTGGCTGAAAAATCTTGTGGCCGCACTGGAATCGACGCCTGAGGCAGGATTGGCGGCATCCAAAATCCTTTTGTATGAGAAACGGGATGCCATCGATCGTGCGGGTGACAGTTACACGACAGCTGGAACCGGCCTTTTGCGTGGGCGAGGCGCCAGTGCCGACGTCTATGATCAAAGAGAGTGGGTGTTCGGCGCCTGTGCGGCTGCGGGGCTGTATCGTCTTAGAATGCTAAAAGAAATAGGCCTTTTTGACGAAGATTTCTTTTTGTTGTATGAAGATGTGGATCTGAGTTTCAGGGCGCAGTTGAGAAACTACAGGTGCCTTTATGTTCCAGAGGCAAAAGTGTACCACAAAGCGAGCAGCAGTATTGTTCATGATTCGCCGATTTCAGTGTATTACAGCCATCGGAATCTGGAATGGGTCTATTTGAAAAATATGCCCGCACGGTTAATTCGAAAATCTATTATTCCCCACATGATATACAACTTCGCCGCATGTCTGTATTTCATGGGAACCGGTCGCCTTGTGGAATTTGTCAGAGCCAAGCGCGATGCCTTCAAAGGTCTGAAAACCATGCTTCAAAAACGGCGTAGCATTCAGGAAAATTGTGTGGTGGATACTGCGGTTATATGGCAGCTTTTTGAAAGGGAACGTTTTTTACCCCGGTTGTCTCTGAGGCTCCGTAGAGACAACCGGTTGTGGAAGAAAGTTGGAGGCAACCGCTTGTCGTGTTGATTTTCCTGTCTGGTTCCCTGCCCGTTACTGTGAGTGGCCGGATTATCTGCGACATCGTGCTTGTGGTATGAAAGAGCAACTCAAGAAGAAATTGTGAAGTTCTTAATGTTGCGGGAAAATCTTGTCGAGAGTCGTGGATTGGAGGTACAATTATGAAACTGTTTTTATTTGTTCTGAGGAATTGGGAAAAAGGGAAGTTGAACTTTTTTCATCTGTTTATCCATATATCAATCGGTTTGGTTTTAATAATCCTTCCGTGTTTTTTTCTATCAGGTGCGGTATTTGCCGAGGATCGACTGATTGTTAAGGATTCATTGGGAAGTGCAACTTTCCGTGTTGAAGATATTGGTTTTGTTTATACGAAGGCGTATTATCAGTCTCAAGGTGAGTCGCCCGGGTTCTGGCTGGATGAAACAGGCCAGGGGAACAAAAGCGCCTTTTTTGTTCTGGACGATAAATGGATGCAGCTTCAGCGGCGCGGTCAGGGTTTTGGCGATTATGAAGCCTCACCCGTTTTTATTAACATTGGTGCACCGAGTTGGTCTTTTTTTGTGGCGCCAAACGGTTATGTGGGGTTGGGTGTTTATGCAAATTATCCCCTGCAGATGGCCAGCGGCGCCCATGTCACAGCGGGTGGCGTATGGACCAATGCCTCCAGCAGAGAATATAAACAGGATATCAAATCCCTTACAGGGGATGAAGCGGCGCGGACTTTGACGGCTCTTCAACCCGTACAGTTTAGATATATAACTGATCCGAAAGAAAAACATGTGGGGTTCATTGCTGAAGATGTGCCGGATCTTGTGGCATCAGCTGACCGGAAAGGAATGAGCGCCATGGACGTGGTGGCGGTGTTGACCAAAGTAGTTCAGGATCAACAGAAGACCATTGCGGCCCTGTCTCGGAAAGTTGCAGTCCTTGAGCAGAAATGATCTGTAGTCTATCGGAGTTTACTCGAAATGATATGGAAGATTTCTATAAGAGTATTGATTTTTGGCGTTTTCCTTTTGTCTGCTCCTGGCGTTTCAACCCACGTTTTGGCGGAGATGAAAAACGTTCCTGAAGGTGTGTCTGCGGCCGTCATAAATCATCTGCTCAATAGCCCGAGGATCAAAAGGGCGAATACGGTATTAAAGGATTTTCTGGAAAAAGGGGCGACAACAACCCGGGTGATTGTTAATTTGAAGGAAGCGGAAACGGTAGACACTCAGAACAACCTAAGAAAAATCCATGAACGTGAATACTTGGCCAACCGTATTCAGGATTTTGTGGACCGAGCCCTTCAGGGTTTCAGCCCAGCGCAGGTTAAAGAAACCCACAGCTTCAAATATATGGCGGGGTTTTCCGCCCAGGTAACCCTTGAAGGTCTGGAAACACTGGCCGATGACCCGGGTGTGATTTCAATCGAGAAGGACATCATCCTCTACCCCAATCTGGCCCAGGGAATCCCGCTGATGAACGCATCGGCGGCAAGATCAAGTTACAGCGGCGAAGGGCTGTCGGTGGCCATTTGTGACACGGGGATCGATTATAACCACGTGAGCCTGGGAAATGGCGGTTTCCCCAACAGCAAAGTCATCGGGGGTTATGATACGGGAGATAATGACAATGATCCCATGGACTTTCAGGGGCACGGAACAGCCTGCGCCGGGATTTCCGCAGGAGACCTTGGGTCTGATGGGGACTATATCGGTGGTGTTGCCTGGGGCGCCAGACTTTATGCACTTAAAATCTCCCAGGGCAGCGGCGGCAGCGCTTATCTTTCGGACATGATCGAAGCCTGGGAATGGAGCGTTACGCATCAATATGATGATCCCCAAAATCCGATCCTGATCATCAATACCAGTTTTGGCGCTGGCAGATACACCGGATACTGTGACAGCTATTCACTTGCCATGACAACCGCGGCAGCCAATGCCAAAGCCGCCGGCATGACCTTGTTTGTTTCTTCCGGAAACGACGGTTACTGCGACGCCATCGGATGGCCTGCCTGTATTTCCCATGTGGTTTCGGTGGGGGCTGTGTATGATGCCCATTTCACGGCTGAAGGCATTGGATGGTGCGTGCAGCAACAATCTTGTGCTGATAAAATCCCGACCTTTGGTTGCGAATCGAGATTCTACTCACCGGATGTGCCGTACAGTGATCAGGTGACCGTTTACTCCAACACCGCGTCTTTCTTGTCTTTGCTGGCACCATCTAACTGGGCGACCACCACGCAATTGGGTGGCGGCTATTGGACAGCGCCATACGGCTTCGGTGGCACGTCAGCTGCGTCGCCCTATGCCGCCGGGGCGGCCGCCTGCCTGCAGAGTGCTGCCAAAAACATTACCGGTACTTTTCTGACACCGGATCAGGTCCAGTCGACACTGCTGGATACCGGCGACAGCGTTACTGATACGAAAATTACCATCACCAAACCGAGAATTAATCTGGGTCAAGCGGTTGCATCGCTGGGCGGTGGGGGGGGGAGTGCGGTCTATGTGGAACCTTCCGGGTCATGTGGTGGCAACAGTCCCTGCTATGCAAATATTCAGACGGCTATCGATGCGGCTGTTTCCGGCGATACCATCAGAATTTCTCAAGATGCAACTGCCCAGGCGCTCAGCTTGACGACCGGAAAAAACATTACCCTACAGGGAGGGTGGAACCCTGCATTTACTATCCAAACATCAGATACAATCATCACCTCTCTGAGTATTCAAGCAGGGTCTGTTGGGGTTGAGTCTCTTGTTTTACAATAAAGTTCCAGTTCTGAAATCCTTTGAAACACTGGAGAGATTTGCGCTTCGATGATGAATAAAAAGTCCAGAATCTATGTGGCCGGGCATGGCGGCCTCGTGGGGGCGGCCATCGTACGCCGCCTCAAAAAAGCAGGATACAACAACCTCATTCTCCGGACCCATGAAGAAATGGATCTTACCAGACAGGTATCTGTTGAAGTTTTTTTTGAAGAAGAACGACCCGATTATGTATTCATGGCGGCTGCAAAGGTCGGGGGAATCCTGGCCAATGCTTCCTATCCCGCGGATTTCATTTACCAGAACCTGCTTATGGAAACCAACATCATTCATGCCGCGCATATCTATGTTGTAAAAAAACTTCTTTATCTGGGCAGTTCTTGCATCTATCCGAAACATTGTCCGCAACCCATGAAAGAGGAATATTTGCTATCCGGTTATCTGGAGTCTTCCAATGAACCCTATGCGGTGGCAAAAATTGCCGGTATCAAGATGTGTCAGGCCTATAATAGACAATATGGAACCTGTTTCATCAGTTTGATGCCGACCAACCTCTATGGACCCGGGGATAATTTTAATTTGGAAACATCTCATGTTCTGCCGGCATTGATCCGAAAATTTCATGAGGCCAAAACGGCCGGTCGTTCATCTGTAGAAATATGGGGAACCGGCACGCCCAGGCGGGAGTTTTTGCATGTGGATGATCTTGCCGATGCCTGCCTTTTTCTGATGGATTGTTACGATGCCTCAGAAATCATCAACGTGGGGGTCGGCAAGGATTTGACTATTTTGGAATTGGCCCAAGTGATCGCTAGAGTGGTGGGGTTCAAAGGCGATCTTCATTTTGATTCGGATAAACCCGATGGAACTCCGAATAAACTGCTGGATGCCTCCAAGCTCATGGCTCTGGGCTGGCGGACAAGAATACCTATGGGGGAAGGGATTAAAAACACCTATGAATGGTATGTATCTCACCAGTAGCTTTTCCAATGAATAGCCTAGATATTATTATTGTCAATTATAACAGCACGCTACCGTTGCTGCAATGTGTTGAGTCCTTACTGAGTACCGCGGGCACCATATCCCTCAGCATTCACGTTCATGACAATGCCTCCTCTAAAGGGGATGATGTCGATTGTTTGACAAGGGATTTCCCGGAGGTGCTGCTCACCAAAAACCATCGCAATCTGGGGTTTGGAAAGGCCGTCAATAACGCCTTGAAGCAGGGGTCCGCCCCTTATGTTTTGATTCTGAATCCCGACACCCTTGTTCAGCCCGGTCTCCTTTCAGGTACCATGGAGTACATGGAAGCGCATCCGGACGTGGGCGCCCTGGGTCCCATGATTTTTGACGCCGACGGCGCCATTCAGGGGTCTGCAAGGGCCTTCCCAAACCTCCTCACGGCACTTTTCGGGCGAAAGTCCATTCTTTCCAAAATATTTCCCAGCAATCCCATTACGCGGGAAAATATTCTGATCGACCGAAGCGATGGGGTGACCCCAATGGAAGTGGACTGGGTTTCCGGTGCCTGTATGCTGGTCAGGCGGGATGCCATAGATCGCGTGGGCGCTTTTGATGAGCGTTTTTTTATGTACTGGGAGGACGCCGACTGGTGCCGGAGGATGTGGCGGAAAGGATGGAAAGTGATATACTTTCCGGAAGCTTCCATAATTCACCATGTGGGGGTCAGCAGTGAGAGCAACATTTTTCGGTCTATCCTTGAATTTCATCGAAGTATCTATCGGCTTTTTGATAAACATGCCGAGGGATTAAATACATATTTAAAGCCCCTTGTTTTCTGGGGGTTGCTCTACCGCTTCTTCTTTGTTTTTTCGTCCCAATTCGCTCGGAAAAAGCTTCTGAGATTGGAGCCCTTCCCACATCGGGAAAACGCTTTGAAAAAGCTGAAACCGGAAGATTCCAGAATCAGGGTTTTTCGGTTTATTGCGCGTCTGAATGTGGGCGGACCTTCCATTCATGTGTATTTATTAACCACCGGACTTGATTCGAAAAGATTCCATTCAACCCTGGTGACCGGCAGAATTTCACCCCAGGAAGGGGATATGGGCTACCTTTTTCAATCAGCGGTAGAGCAACCCGTTATTATTAAAGATCTGCAGCGGGAAATCCGTCCTCTCATGGATACCAAAGCATTCCTGCAGATTTTGAGACTTATGCGCCATGAAAGGCCCGATATTGTTCATACCCACACGGCCAAAGCGGGAACCAGCGCAAGGCTTGCCGCCATTATCTATAATCACATTTTTCACGGGAACACCCATACCGTCCATACCTTTCATGGCCATGTGTTTGCTGGATATTTTTCCCCGGCCAAATCATCTATATTCATATGGATTGAGCGGATTCTGGCCAGATCAACCGATGTGATCGTCGCCATCAGTAAAACCCAGAAAACAGATCTCGCTCAAAAATTTCATGTCGCACCTGCTGATAAAATCAAAGTTATTCCGCTCGGTTTTAATTTGGTTCCGTTCTTGAAAAAATGTCAGGATGAAGGAAGTTTTAGAAAATCATTGGGGAAGGGAAAGGAAACGCTACTGGTTGGTATTGTTGGTCGGCTGGTCCCCATCAAAAACCATGTCCTTTTTCTGAATGTGGCTAAGATTATAATAAATGAAAACAAGTCTTTGAACGTTGGATTTGTTTTGGTGGGGGATGGTGAATTAAGAGAAAAATTGGAAGGCCATGTTGAAAACAAAGGATTGAAAAATCATGTCAGCTTCTGCGGCTGGCAACGGGATCTGCCGGCGGTCTACGCTGATCTGAACATTCTGGCACTGACCTCGAAAAATGAAGGAACGCCTGTTTCCATTATCGAGGCCATGGCTGCGGGAACTTCCGTGATTTCAACGGATGCAGGGGGTGTAAAAGACCTTCTGGGGTCCTTTGAAAAGGAAACGTTATTGGAAAAGGGTTATGTCGTCTGCAAAAGGGGCATCTTGTGCCGCAATAATGATGCGGATGCTTTTGCAAAGGGTTTGAAATGTTTGATTGAAATGGATAAGGAAAAACGTGATGTTATGGTAGATGAAGCCAGAAATTTCGCGGTGAAGACTTTTTCCAATGAACGCTTGCTCAAAGATATGGAAAAGCTTTATCTGGATATGATGGCAAAACAGAGCGTCCAGGACTATAGATCGAAAAAGAAAGATCGGCTATGCCGTATGAGAGCAAAGAATGCACCTGAGTGTTAAGCTGGGATGCCTTGCGGTCGTTAATGTACTGCTCGTATTTTTTTATCAGTGGTATATACTGAGTGCTGTCGGGCCGGGTTCCGAAACGGATGCTTTATTTGCGTCGATGGTCGTCCCCCAACTATTGCTGGCGGTCATTACCGGCTCTTTGATACAAGTCCTCGTACCCCTTCTGACCATTGAAGATAAAGGAGCCTTCCAGAAAGAAGCCTGGAATTTTTTTCAAGGAATCGGCTTTGTATTTTTTGTTATGGCATTGCTTCTTTTTGGGACCGCGACCCTATGGACACCCTGGATCGTTCCGGGCTTTGATCTTGAAACCCAATTGTTGACCATTACATTGGTCCGAATTCAATTGGTCGGCATGGTTTTTATGGCGCTGAATGGCGTGGCATGGTCTGCTTACCATTCCAGGCAAAAATTTCTCTGGGCGGAAATGAGTGCTGTCCTGGGTACTTTGGGCGGTTTTCTTCTTTTATTGTGGGGTTTGCCCCGATTCGGGATCATTATGGCCGCTTGGGCCATGGTCCTAAGATCCGCATTGCAGACGGTTCTTTTGTTGCCTGGACTCGGTGAATATAGGGCGCCGGACTGGAAATCACAAGCTGCCGTAAAGGCCTGGCGAAGGCTCTATCCGCTCCTTTTTGGGTCGACTTTTTACAAAACAGGAACTTTGGTGGATCGTTTTCTGGCATCGATGACGTCTGCGGGCCAATTGTCTTTACTATATTTTGCCAGCCAGATTTATCAGGCCGGGAATCTCATTCTCGGTAAGGCTTTAGCGGCACCGATGGTCCCCTTGCTGGCAAAAAGGGCTTCAGCGCGAGAATGGATTCTTTTTCGAAAAATGGTAAACAATAAATTACTCTGGACTCTGGGGATAACCTTAGCTGCTTTTATCGGTATTGGTTTTTTCGGCAGGCCCATCTTGACGTTTCTTTTTGGGCATGGCCGTTTTACCATTGACGAAGTCTTGACGTTACATTGGATATTGCTTGCCCTTGCGGGGGTATGGATCGGCGGTGCATTGGGACAAATCCTGTCGAACGGTTTTTACGCAAAAGGAAACACCCGAACACCAACCAAGATCGGCATTTTTGGGTTTACAATAGGGCTTGGAATGAAAGTGGCGGGCTTTTTTTATTGGGGGATTTTGGGAATTGCCGTAGGGACAAGTCTCTACTATCTGCTGAATGTTTTTTTGCTTAGATTCGCTTTACGGAGAAATCTCAGCAACCGAATCCTGAATGATATGGGTGAAGGGTAGGGCGCTGTGGTGGATATGCGGACTTTGGAAGGGCGGGTAGACCTGGAGTCATCACCCTGTCCCTTGGGATGTGGAAAGGGAGACACCATTGTGGTTACGGGATGTGATCGTATAAATCATTTGCCCGGGACCTTTCAAGTGGTGCAGTGTGTTCATTGCGGCCTCATGCGGACCGATCCGCGACCCACTCCGGAGACCATGGGCTTTTATTATCCTGATGACTACGGACCTTATCGCGGCACAACGGTAAATCCTGGTATAAAGGATGGTGAATATTTATCGTTTTGGCGAAAATGGGTAAAGGGTGTTTTTCGATTTAACACAACCCGTCTGCCCAGGTTGCAGCCCACACGAGCCCTTGAAATCGGATGTGCTTCCGGTGCATTTCTTAATAAGATGTCAAAAAAAGGTTGGCATGTTGAAGGTTTGGAATTTTCGGAAACCGCTGCCCGAGCCGCCCGATCCCTGGGATTTAGCGTGTATACGGGATCCTTGGAAACCGCACCGGATCCCAAGCATTATTTTGATCTGGTGGTGGGGTGGATGGTTTTGGAGCACTTGCATGATCCGGTACTCGCCCTTAAAAAAATCAACCGCTGGGTTGAACCTGGTGGATGGCTTGTCTTGTCAGTCCCCAATGCCGGTTCTCTGGAATTCAAAGTCTTCAGAGACCGCTGGTATGCACTCCAACTCCCAAACCATCTTTACCACTACACCCCGGATTCTCTTTCAAAAATATGTGAGGCCGGCGGCTGGAAGATTGTGAAAATTTTTCACCATCGTACCCTCGCCAATCTTTTCGCCAGTACAGGTTATTGGCTTCAGGATCGTGGGATGTTCCCGTGGTTGTCCCATAAGCTTGTGGATCTTCCGGAGAGCAGCACCGGTCGTTTAAACTATATTCTTTATGCCCTGGCCTTCCTCATGAGCATTTTTGGTCAAACAGGGCGTATGATGGTGTGGGCAAAAAAAATCGATGATTAAGGTAACGGCCCTCACATCGGGGAAACATGTTCCCTCGGCTCGGTTCCGTGTTCGTCAACATATTGAACCGCTCCGGAACCGGGGCATCCGCATTCGTGAGGTTATCCCAGCCATTGAAAAATATGCACCGCCGCCGCCATGTCTCGCCTTTTCGAATCCCGTGGGTTTGACCCTGGGCAGGGCTGTTTGGAAATGTATTAAGACTTCAACGACTTTTCCGGGTGCCATCGGAAGTTGGAAAGGTGATTTGACCTGGCTTGAACGAGAAATGCACCCCGGTTTCCTGAGCTTCGAACCCTTCCTCAAACATCCCATCGTTCTCGATGTGGATGATGCAATCTGGCTGAATAAACCGTTTGGATGGCGTGCCACTCGCAAAATCGCAGAGATTGCCGATGTGGTTCTTGCTGGGAACCATCATATTGCGGATTGGTTCAACGCCTGCGCTGAAGACGTGAGAATCGTACCTACGGCAGTTGATACGGACCGGATTAGACCCAAGAAAATTCACGAATTTGAACATTCCTGTCGTCCGTTTGTCATTGGATGGATCGGTACCAGCGGTAACTACAAATCGCTTTATCCCATTGAAAATGTCCTGGGAAAATTTCTCAAAAATCATACGGCGGAGTTGTGGGTCATGGCGGATCAGCCACCCAGATTTTCCGAACTCAGATCTGACAAGGTTCGTTATATCAAATGGGATCCCACTAAAGAAGTTACGTTTTTGAAGCGAATGGATGTGGGGTTAATGCCGCTTACCTCCGACCCCTGGAGCTTAGGTAAATGTAGTTTTAAGATGCTTCAATACATGGCTGCGGGTTTGCCGGTTGTGGTATCCCCTATCGGGATGAACCGTGAAGTTCTGGCCATGGGCGATATTGGTTTTTCAGCGGTAACCCAGAAAGACTGGTATGAAGCGTTGAGTTGTCTTTATGCTGATTTCGAGTTCGCGCATGGTTTCGGTACAAATGGTAGACTGCTTGCTGAGAACCATTTCAGTCGACATGTCATTTCAGCCGTGCTTGAGGGTATTTTTAAAGAGTTTTCATAGATGATCGGGCGGAATTAGCACCTGACGGGAGTGCTGTTGTGATTCATGTGATGCATGTGATCACCGAACTTGATGTGGGCGGAGCGGAAGTCATGCTCACAAAACTGCTGAGCGCCATGGATCCCGGTCGATTCAGGCATTCCGTCCTGTCTTTAAAGAACAAAGGCCCCATGGCCGCGCAAATTGAAAAGCTGGGCATTTCAGTATTTGAACTCAATTTGCACCGTCCATTTTCCCATCTCAATAGTCGTTCCAGGCTTCGAAAAGTCTTATCCCGGCAGCGTCCCGCGCTTATTCAAGGATGGATGTACCACGGCAATCTGGCCGCGAGCCTGTTTCATTTTCCCAATAGGCGGAAACGACCCGTTATCTGGAATATTAGGCATTCACTCAACAGCTTGAAACAGGAGAAAATCCTGACCCGTATGGTTGTTCGGGCCGGCGCCCTTTTTTCCGGAAGTCCGGCAGGAATTATATACAACGCTCATGTGAGCGCAGATCAACACGCAGCCTTGGGGTATTCTCCCAAAAGAGCCCATGTCATTCCAAACGGTTTTGATTTAAAGCGGTTTCGACCGAATAGGCATGTCCGACAGAAGTTGCGATCACAACTGGGGGTTCCAAAAGGCGGAATTCTGATCGGGTTGATTGCGCGTTATCACCCCATGAAAGATCATGTCAATTTCCTGCGCGCCGCGTCCTTGATTGCAAAAAAGAGCGCCAATGTTCGATTTCTGATTTTGGGAAGGAATGTGGATAACCCCGCATCGGGATTGATCCGGCATGTTGAGGCCTTGGGTTTAACCAACCGGGTGACTTTTCTGGGGGAGCACTTGGATATTGAATCTTTTCTAGCGGCCCTTGACATTGCATCTTTATCTTCCTACGGTGAAGGATTTCCCAATGTTGTCGGAGAGGCGATGGCATGCGGCATCCCCTGTGTGGTAACGGATGTGGGCGATTGCCGACGGCTTGTGGGAAAAACCGGAATTGTGGTTCCCCCCAGGGATGCTCCAGCGTTAAAAAAGGGATGGGAAAGGCTCATGGACAAGGGGCAACTTGAAAGGGAAAACCTGGGATCCGCTGCCCGAAGGCGAATGTTTGAAAATTTTGAGATTTCAAAAATCGCCGGACAGTATGGAGAATTATACCAACGCATCATGGATTCAAAAAGGGAAAGAGCCAAGGCACCCTGATCGTTGGAAAATCGCTTTTCGTGAAATTATCATAGGGAATTTCTCATGTGTGGCATTGCAGGTTTTAAAACAAGTCTGGATTTTATTCGCTTACGGGAATCGCTCCCGGGGGCGGTTTCAAGACTCAGGCACAGGGGCCCGAACGATTCGGGCCTTTTTTTTGATGAAAAACATGGCTTGGGTCTGGGGCATCGAAGATTGTCGGTGATTGATCTCTCGGTTGCCGGCCGCCAACCCATGGTGAGCGACGATAACCAGATTCGAATTGTCTACAATGGTGAGGTGTACAATTTTAAAGAGATTCGAAAGACCCTGAAAGGATTGGGATATTTGTTCCGAACCGATACGGATACGGAGGTTGTTCTGAATGCCTACCGCCAGTGGGGTATTGATTGCCTGAAACGATTGACAGGCATGTTTGCCTTTGGTTTGTGGGATGAAAGGGAGAAATGTCTGTTTCTGGCCAGGGACCGTTTGGGTATCAAACCCCTGTTCTATTATGTGGCCAATGGATCACTTTATTTTGCGTCGGAATTGAAAGCCCTCATGGGGCTTTCACCCTTTCCTAAAGACCTGGACCATGAAGCGATCCCCCTATTTTTTCATTACCAGTATATTCCAGCCCCGAGAACGGTTTTTAAAAATACCTATAAACTGTTGCCGGGCCATTTTGCCAGGTTCTGTGAAGGATGTTTCCAGGTGAAACCCTACTGGACCCTTCCGGATCGTCAAAAAGATGTTGATGCGCCCGCTTGCGACGAAGGGGACGTTCTGAAAAAGCTGGATCATCTTTTGACAAATGCGGTGTCCGACCGAATGATCAGCGATGTGCCCTTGGGAGGGCTCTTAAGTGGCGGCATTGATTCGTCCATGGTGGCGGCCCTGATGCAAAAGGTTAGCAATACCCCCGTAAAAACCTTCAGCATCGGTTTCAACGAACCCGGGTTTGATGAAGCGCCCTGGGCCGCCAAGGTGGCAGAACATCTGAAAACGGACCACACCGCATTTTATGTGACGCCCAAGGATGCTCTAGAGGTCATCCCCCGCCTGCCGGAAATCTATGACGAACCTTTTGCCGATTCATCTGCGGTGCCCACGTTTCTGGTTTCAAAGCTGGCCCGTTCTCGTGTCACCGTGGCGCTCTCAGGGGACGGTGGAGACGAGCAGTTTGCGGGGTATGTGCGTTATTGGAGCACCCGGGCCATGGCTGAGGCATTTGAGCGGTTGCCGGTTCGGTTCAGGAACCCATTGGGATCGGTATTGGAAAAAATACCCGTCTCCTGGATCGAGAGATGTTATATGCCATGGCGCGGCTCTCTTCCCCAGCGTTTCAATGTGGCGAACTTCCGTGAAAGATGGCGAGAATTGGTGCGTCTCATGCGAGGCGGGAGTGTGGAAGCCCTTTACCGAATGACCATCCACCTCTGGCCGAAAGAGATGCTCCCGACGCTTCTTCAGCGAACCCTTGTGGCGAGTCAGTATGAAGAAACCTTTCAGAACACGGAAGGTTGGCCTATCCTTTCAAGGCTCATGCGGGTGGACCAGAAAACCTATCTCCCCGATGCCATGTTGGCCAAGGTGGATCGCGCCAGTATGGCCGAAAGCCTGGAAGTTCGTGTGCCACTTCTGGACCACCGGGTGGTGGAATTCACTTCCCTTCTGCCCGATCACCTGAAGTACCGGGGCGGAAAGGGGAAATATCTGCTCAGAAAGCTTCTCTCCCGATATGTACCGGAGGCGCTCTTTGAAAGGCCGAAGATGGGGTTTGGCATACCCATCGAAAAATGGTTTCGGGGTGAGCTGAAAGAAATGCTTTTGGATTATCTGTCGGCGAGTCGATTGAAAAAGGAAGGTCTTTTTGATTCAAATTGTGTTGATACTCATCTGAAAGCCCACCTTTCCGGCAAAGCCAACCATCAGCGTCGATTGTGGGCCCTTCTCATGTGGGAGATGTGGCGGGAAAGATGGCTCAACTGATTCGATTTACTCGGGCTCTTTCATCAACCGGCACATGAAACTCCGGCTGGACGGGGTTCCGGTCACCGGGTCTCTTTTGTCATCGTCCGTGAGGTTGTTGAGGTTGAAACGTGAATCCAATTCTCCCCAGCACCATCCGATGCGGACCGAACCGGGATGAACCACTTTAGACACCCGGGTAGTCATGACAACGCTTCCCCTGGGCGTTTCAATCCTGAGGTTGCTTCCTTCCCGGATATCCTGTGTGTGTGCGTCATGGGGATGGATATCCACAAAACACCCCTTTTCACGGCTTAGAAGGGAGGGAATTTTTTTAAATTGAGAGTGGGTGAAATACCGGGTGCGGGCACCGCTGATCCCCACCATGGGGTAGTCTTCCTTTTCATTGTAATA
>Ga0233431_1002004_pt1 | contig 31114 bp, 41 predicted proteins | sample SI_118_April2016_FD_179867 | JGI IMG/M metagenome (GOLD analysis project Ga0233431, IMG submission 179867) | Seawater microbial communities from Saanich Inlet, British Columbia, Canada - SI_118_April2016_200_MG | ecosystem: Environmental > Aquatic > Marine > Inlet | place: Canada: British...
TTGATTATTAAAGACACGGTTAGAAACAAAATTAAGATTATTGATATTAAAACATCTACTATGGGCTGGAACAAATATCAAAAGGCTGATAAGAACAAAACAGACCAGTTGTTATTGTATAAACAATTTTATTCTAAACAACACGATATCCCGATGGATAGAATTGAAGTAGAGTATTTTATAGTAAAGAGAAAATTATATGAGAATATGGATTTTCCACAAAAGAGAATACAAACATTCATACCGGCCAACGGAACACCCTCAATTAATAAGGTGAATCGCAGGTTAGAATTATTCATGGACGACTGTTTCACCGATGACGGAGAATATAGAGATGACCATATTTATAATAAACTACCTTCAAAGAAAAATTGTAGGTGGTGTGATTATCGAGATAAACCAGAGTTATGCGATAAGAATGGAGTAAAAGTATGAATGGGGCAATTTACGCGTTAAGACTAAAACTTTCTGATTTTATAAATGATCCATTGGAATCATCAGTAGTAGATAAAATTCATGAGATTTACAACATATGTACTTTTAAACTTCAGTTGTGGTATGATGAAGGTGAAATAACGGCAAAAGATTTAAAATCTTTTATAGAAAAGTATGAACGCATACTTCACTACAAAACTACAATACGACCAAATAGAGATGTAGACCATGCTCAATTTACTTGGTATAATATTATTCATAAAGATGATAAAGATCCAAAGTATCCTTGTAGATTTCAATATGAACACACGAGTGGATGGAGACTTGGTGGAGTATTAAAAGGGTTAGAAGAATTTAGTGGTTGTTTAAAGTTTGTTACTTCACCGAAACCATCCAGAGATGATAGACCACCAAAGAGAAAACAAAAAAGAAATGACTATGAGGATTAGATAAATGAAAAAGGTTGGTATAGTAGGGGCACGAAAGTATACTAATAAAAGAAAAATTAAAGAGTTTGTATACAAACTCAAAGAACAATTTGGCGAAGGTGTTGAGGTAGTAAGTGGTGGACAACCAAAGGGAGCGGATGGTTACGCAAAGAAATTCGCATTAGAATTTGATATGAATTATGTAGAATTTCCACCCGCCCATTATCAATATAATCAACATTGTATTTTAGATAGGGATAATTACGGGAAAAGATACCATGTGGTCAATTTTTTTGACCGCAACAAACAAATTGCTGAATATAGTGATTATATAGTAGCATTCATACCAAATGGATATAATTCAAACGGTACATTAGATACAATAGGTCATGCTGAAAAACTAAATAAAAAAGTGGTTATTTTAGATTGATATGATATTTATATATACATATATACGGAGATTAATATGATAAGTGATACGAAACTTACATCCGTTAAAATCATAAGTGATTTGTATAAGAGATTTAAGGGTGTAGCTTTAAACGAAGAGTTTACATTGCAAAAGTTAGTAAATAGATCAATGGATAAATACTTAAAGGACGAGGATTATAAAAAATCTATCGTGGAATATGATGAATTGCAAATAAGTGGTAGTAATTTTTAAATAGTTATAACAAAGAGGGTTATATGTCTAAAAAAAGAATATTGTTGTTATCGGATGATTTACGGATGTCGAGTGGAGTCGGTACAGTTTCTAAAAACTTTGTACTCGGTACGCTTGATAAGTACGACTGGGTTCAGATAGGTGGGGCCATAAAACATCCCGAAGAAGGTAAAATAGTTGACATGAATGATTCTGTTCGTAAGGATACTGGGATAGAAGATGCATATCTTAAAATATATCCAATAAGTGGTTATGGAAATCAAGAACTGATGAGACAGATAATTAACATTGAACAACCACACGCAATTTTACATTATACAGACCCAAGATTTTGGGGATGGTTATATCAAATGGAACACGAACTTAGACAAAATATCCCTATATTTTATTATAATATTTGGGATGATAGACCAACACCAAGATATAATGAGTTCTTTTATGAGTCTTGTGATTTGATTATGAACATATCTAAACAGACAGTTGCAATGGTTAAAGATGCAGCAGTTAAGAAACCAAGAACTGATTGGGATTGTACTTATATTCCACACGGAATTCCAGAAAATATGTTTTATCCAATTGGTGAGTTAGATGTAAAAGAGTGGAGTAAATTAAAAGATTATAGAAAAAAAGTTTTACATAATAAAGAATATGATTTTGTAATATTTTGGAATAATAGAAACATTCGTAGAAAAGTTCCAAGTGATGTTATAATGGCGTATAAAACATTCTGTGATATGTTACCAAAAGAACAATCTGATAAATGTGTATTGATAATGCACACATCACCCGTAGACCACAACGGAACGGATTTACCAGAAGTCGTTAGAAATATTTGTCCTGATTATGATATTATATTTTCATCTGAAAAAGTAAATGATGAACAGCTTAATTTCCTTTATAACATAGCAGATGTCCAAGTTAATATGGCATCTAATGAGGGATTCGGGTTAGGAACTGCGGAAGCAGTGATGGCAGGAACACCAATCATTGTAAATGTTACGGGTGGAATGCAAGACCAATGTGGATTTAAGATTAATGGGAAACACGTTACTCACGGAGATTATGATGAGATACATTCATTACACGATGATAGAAAGTGGAAAGATAATCCAGACCTTACTCACGGTGAGTGGGTAAAACCAGTTTGGCCATCTAATCGTTCATTACAAGGTTCAATACCAACACCATATATTTTTGACGATAGGTGTAGATGGGATGATGTAGCAGATAGATTTAAAGAATGGTATGATACACCAAAAGAAGAACGTAAAGAGTCAGGACTAAAGGGTAGAGAGTGGATGTTAAAAGAAGAAATTGGAATGTCTTGTGAAAATATGTGTGAACGATTTGTTCATGATATGGATACAGCATTTGAGAAGTGGACACCAAGAAAAAGATTTACACTTTATAAAGCATAAGGAGAATAAAATGCCAAGAGCAAAGAAACAAACAAAGATTGACAAATCCGCTATTAGAATTTCTTCGGATAGAAAATCTGCAAGACGAAAGAGGTCTGAACGGAGAGATAAGATAATAGACAATTTCCGAGGTTCAGAAGATATTTTTTGGACAAAAGTTGTAAACGGGTTTAAAAAGTTGCTATCACCCGCATTTAAAAAATAAAGAGGTATAAATGAAACCATTAGTATTAGTTACAGCACCAGTAGGTACCCGTAGTGGTTATGGTTCACATAGTAGAGATATATGTAGGTCATTAATTACAATGGATAAGTTTGATGTAAAAATCTGGCCAGTGCGTTGGGGTGGAACACCACAAAATGCATTAGATGAAAAGGATCCAAATGATGTTCCTATTATACAGAGAATAATCCCACACCCAAATTTAGATAGGCAACCAGATGTTCACATTCACATTGTAGTTCCAAACGAGTTTCAACAGATTGGGAAATTTAATATTGGAATTACCGCCGGACTTGAAACTACGGTTTGTCCACATGAATGGATAGATGGATTAAATAGAATGAATTTGAATATAGTTCCTGCAAATTTTATTAAAGAAAGTTTATTAAAAACTGTATTTGATAAGCATAATGAACAAACTAAAGAAAAAATTGGTGAACTTAAATGTCAATCACCAGTTGAAGTTTTATTTGAGGGTGCAGACACTAATATTTATAAACCAACCAAAGAGTTTTCTAAAGACCTTGTAGATACTCTTGAAGAAATAGAAGAAGATTTTTGTTTCCTATTTGTAGGACATTGGTTACAGGGTAGTTTGGGACAAGATAGAAAAGATACTGGTATGTTAGTAAAAACGTTCTTGGAAACATTTAAGGATAAAAAGAAACAACCGGCCCTTATTCTTAAAACATCAGGAGCCACACCATCTATATTAGATAGAGAGGATATACTTACCAAGATTGTACAGATTAAAAATACAGTTGATGGTAGACTTCCAAATATTTATGTATTACACGGAGAGTTAGAGGATGAAGAAATGAATGGTTTATATAACCATCCAAAAGTAAAAGCTCATGTTTCATTAACACATGGTGAGGGATTTGGTAGACCATTGTTGGAAGCTACATTAAGTGAAAAACCAGTTATAGCTTCAAATTGGAGTGGTCATGTGGATTTTTTAAGTTCAAATTCCGTATTATTGCCTGGGAGTCTTAATGATGTAAAACCAGAATCTTTAATGAAAGGAATGCATGTAGAAGGTACACAATGGTTTACTGTAAATTATAATTACGCCGCGAAGATGTTAAAGGATGTATTTGGTAATTATAGTAAATATACTATCAAGGCAAAAAAACTTGCAATAGTAAATCAAACTAAATTTTCACTTGATGCTATGACTACGAAATTTGAAGAAATTTTAAATAAATATTTACCTAATTTTGAGGATCAACCACAACAAGTTCAGTTGAATCTTCCAAAATTAAAAAAAGTTAGTAAAACTGAAGGGCCACCTAAATTAGAACTTCCAAAATTAAAAAAGGTGAAATGATATGGAAAAAGTAATAGATTGTCCAGTATGTTATGATGCAGATTCGTGTTTTGAAGATATACAAACAGAATTTAAATCTTATATGTGTTTTAATTGTGGGTTTATGAGTAGTTCATATTATACAAAAGATAGTGAGCATGAAGTTGATGGAACATCTAAACTCGTGCAAGAATTAAAATTTCTTGATGAAGAACGAGAAATTTATTGGTATCCATCAGTTGTTAATATGGGACCTAAAGGTATAATTTTTCCTGAAGGGAGCGTGGCAGCATGGGTTTGGAAATATGCAGAAGTTGTAGAAGTACCAAAAAAAGAACAAGAACAATATCCAATTCCAGACAAGGATGGAGAATTTTATACTGAAAAGTTAGATGTAGAAAATGCAGAAACATTTGGTCAATATGAATTTATTGATGCTTGCAAAAAGATGGGGATAACAAAAGATGTTCCCGGCGAACAAAAATCAATTGAATTGGAAAGTCAAACATTATAATGGGATATTTTGTACAACATCAAAACCTTATATTAGATAAGAAAACTTTCCCCGACCCAAAACAGATGATCCGTGGTGATGTTTACGAACTGAGATATAAAAGTAAAACATCTACTAAAGATAGATACATAGTATTGGCTCTGAATGTGTATGCTAAAACATCAGGAGGTAAACAAAAATATTTATTACATTGTTTGGATTTAGATGAAATCCCTGTTATTCATATGAAGAAATTATTATCTCGTTCAGAGGGAGTTGAAAGAAGATTAGATGCAGGACTTGAACACCAACGAATGTTAATTACTGGTCGTAACACAGCATATTATGATAAAGAGGTAAAACAACTTCAAAAACAATTGCCTGGTATCTATAAAACTTTTAGTATATCGAAGATTTCACGAGTTGAACTTTGTAATTATAACTTTACTAAAGTAATGGATACTAATTTGAAGAAGAAATTTGGGTTATTAGAAGATGAAAATTAGTTATGGAATCACCGTACATAATGAAACAGATGAGCTAAATAAGTTATTAGAAATATTAATACACAAAACAGACCCAGAAGATGAGATAGTTATATGTGATGACTATTCAAATGAAGAAACAAAAGAAGTCATTACAAGTTGGACTCAACAATATGCAGACGCTAAAGTTATAAAACATTATGAGAGAAAACTTGATGGCGATTTTTCAGCTCAAAAGAATTCGGTTATAGAAAACTCTACGGGAGATTATATATTTCATATAGATGCGGATGAGCAGCCACACGAAGCATTACTCTTACAGCTAAAAGAAATATTAGAAATGAATGATGGAGTTGATTTAATTTGGATACCGAGAGTTAATACAATTGATGGTATGGAACAAAAGCACATTGATAGGTGGGGTTGGAAAGTATCAGAAAAAGGCTGGGTGAATTGGCCAGACCATCAGGCTAGGGTATTTCGTAATGATGAAAAGATACGATGGACTCGACCACTACACGAGTTAATTACAGGATGTAAAACTTACGCACATTTACCACCACAAGAAGAATTATCGTTATATCATCCTAAAACAATAGATAAACAAGAACAACAAAATCTATTTTATAATCAAAATTTTAGTAAAGAGTTAAATGTGAGGAAAGGATGAGAAAATACTTACCAACAATTAGTGAATTAATAGATAGACTTTCCATCGTTCAGTTAAAGGAAGTCTTTATACCAGAACATAAAGAAGAATATGCTCAAGAAATCAAAGACATAGTTCATGATTTAGATGAGTTAGGTTTAGATGGTAAAATGATACGTGCCACTATAGTATTGGCACAAATGAATCTTCACATTTGGCACAACGAAACCAAATACAGAGCTGGTGAAGGTGATGGTAATCTTGGATTGACTCATGGACTAAATGGAATCAGAAATACTGCTAAGAATATTATACAAGACCAACTTGAAGATGCTGGAAGAAAAGATTATAAAGTAGATTGTATAGCTGCAGAGTTTGATGATTGGGAAGTGAGTTGGTAGATGTTTAAAGAAACTCGTGAAAGGTCAGTAAGAAAATCTATTGGTTGGAGAATCGTAGCAGTAATTAATAGTTATATTATTTTATCAATGTATCTTACAGATTCACCTTTATATAATGCTATTCTAATGAATATTACTGGAGCAGTTTTATATTATGTGTATGAGAGGTTATGGAATAATTCTCACAAAGGAAGGTATTCAGAGTGATATTTTGGAGAATCGTAGATAATAAACTTCATCCAGTTCACGAAACCGATAATCTTGGATTTGAGAAATCAGAGGGATGGGCTATACCCGATGAGTACTTAGATAAACGAGAGTTTATGGTTATGAGAACCGCTCACGGAATAGGTGATTGGGGAATTATATCAGCAATGCCCCGATTATTGAAAGAGAAGTATCCAGAGTGTAAGGTGTATGTTCCTTCAGAAAAATTACTTAATGATTTATTTGGTCAAATTCAAACTAATTGGACAGCGTGGAGTAATCCACTTTCTAACGCTAAAAAGATTTTTGATAATAATCCTTATGTCGATGAGTTTGTTGACGAGATAAAGGATGAGGTATTCCACGACCATTACAGAATATATGATAATGATAATATAGATGTTCCGTTGGTAGAACAAATGTTGAAGTTTTGGCAATTCACAGAAGAAGAAATGAGTGATTCACAACCAGAAATGTATTGGTCAGATGAGGAGAAAAAGTTAGGAGATGATATCATTCACTCGGCCGTTGGTGAAAGTGAATTTGGTTGTTTTTTAATATCCGATAGGTATGATTTTTCACAAGATAAGAATATTTGTGATATTTTAGATCCAAAATTAAAGTATTTTTATTATTCTACAGTTCCATTAGAAGAAACTTCATTTAATTTTATAGAGAAGTCATTTGATATGAGACATATGGACTTTAGGATTCAAACTTATATTCGTTCAAGGGCTAAAATAAATATTGGAAGTCAGGCAGGAGCAATGCAATTAGTTACAAGATATTCAGATGTCTATGATGTACAACGACAATTTCCTATAGCACATAATTTTGTTAGAGGGGAAAACTATTTAAGGGATGAAGTAAAGAGAAAAATGTTATTGAATTCAGTTCGTAAGTCTGAATCTAAAACTACTACATCAATGAAATTTAAAGCTGATGTAATAGATTTTTATGGTAATAATTTTAAAAATAAGACATTGGTTGAAATTGGAACTTCACTTGGTTACGGAACAAAAATATTAAGTCCATTGTTTAAAAAGATAATAACTGTTGATTCTTCTCCAGAGAAAATGGAATATGCAAAAGATTATTTAAAGGATTTTGATAATGTTGAATTTAAACTGATGGATGTTTATAATCAAATGTGGCAATTTGAAGAAAATGTAGATGTGGTTTTTATTGATTGTGTTCATGATTACGACCACGTTAAAAGTGATGTGGACAATTCAATAATGACCTTTGATAAACCTATTATCATGTTTGATGATTATGGTTTATTTCCTGAAGTGAAAAGGTTGATAGATGAATATATTTCAGATGGTAAGTTGAAAGTTTTAGAAAAGATTGGACACTATAAAGGAAAGGTTTATCCAAAAACTCAAAATAAAGTATTAATAGACAGAGAGGGAATTATATGTCAAACTCTGTAGCATATACTTCTATTTTTGGTAGTTATGATAAACTTATAAATCAAACATTATCTGAAAATTGGGATTGGAAATGTTTTAGTGAAGAAAATAGTTTATCGTTATATTCTGATAATAATAGAAACGCAAAACGATTCAAGGTTTTACCACATAGATATTTACAAGATTATGAATATAGTATTTTTGTGGATGGTAATATGACTATTAAAGGTGATGTCAATAAATTGGTAGATGAATATTTGAGTGATGCAAATGTTGCATTTTTTAGTCATGATAATAATTCTTTGGATTCAAGAAATTGTGCTTATAAAGAAGCTCAAACTATATTCGATTTAGGAGAGAAAAATATGGGGATTACTCCTGAAAGAGGTTATTTAAATTATAAAGATAATCCTGAACTTATTAAAAATCAAATGGAACGATATAGTATGGTTGGATATCCAAAAGATAATGGATTAATAACAGGGATGGTTATACTAAGACGACATAATGAGAAAGATTGTATTGATGTTATGGAAGATTGGTGGACAGAGATTAAATACAATAGTAAAAGAGATCAGTTAAGTTTTAACTATGTTGCTTGGAAAAATGATTTAAAGTTCAATTATATTGATGGTGATTCAAGAGATAATGAATATTTTATTAGAGACACAAAACCACATAAAGGTAAAAAATGAAAAATGTTGTTTTTATTCCAAATATAGAGTTGGGTGATGGTAGAAACAATGCCTACCATTATTCTGTAGATAGTTGGAGTCAATGGTGTAAGAAAAATGATTGTGAATTATTGGTGTGGGAAGATTTATTATATCCAGTTGATTATATGAAAATAACTTGGCAGAGGTATTATCTCTTTGATATATTAGAAGCTAATAATATTGAATATGACCAAATTCTTATGGTTGATGCTGATACAATAGTTCATCCCGATTGTCCTAATTTCTTCAAGGAAACAGATGGTAAATATTGTGGTGTTAAAGTGGATGGTTGTTATGAATGGGTTGTAAGGAGTATAAATGGTTTTGGTGATGAGTTATTTAATGGTGATAGAATACAACCTTGGAATTATATAAATGGTGGATTTCAAATTGTAAATAAAAATCATAGAGATTTTTTTGAATCTATGAAAATATATTATAGTGAAAATAGTCAAAAAATTATTGATACAATTAGTAAGTTAAAATGTGGTACTGATCAAACCATTGTTAATTATATGTTAGATCAGGAGCTTATAGATGTTAAGATTTTACCGAGTTGTTATAATTTACAGGATTTATTTAGAAAAAATTTATTAGTTGTACATGATAAAGTTTGGTGGGAAGATAGTTTATCTAATATGTATCAGTCGGGGTGGGTGTATCATTATAATTCAATACCACCGAATCCAATGAATAGAGATGCAAATTATTGGATCGAGAGAACATACAAGGAGTTATATAATTAAATGAGGAAAATTGTAGGATTTACCACGGGCTATTTTGATATAATGCATCCTGGTCATGTTTTAATGTTAGAAGAATGCAAGAGATACTGTGATTATTTAATTGTTGGTGTTAATGATGTAGATGATTGGAATGATAAGACTTGGAAACAACCAGATGATAGACACAAAGACGAACCAATATGGAGCCCGGCCGAAAGATTATTGATGGTTAAATCTAATAGATATGTTGATGAGACATTTTTATATTTAGGAGAAGAAAAATTGTATGGGTATCTTGAAAAAAATCAAGATAGAATTGATATTCGGATGATGGGGGAGGATCATAAAGGATTACCATATACAGGAGAGGGTCTTGATATAGAAATTGTTTTTAATAGTAGAGACCACGATTACAGTACAACCAATACAATAAAGAAGATAATAGATAAGAGAGTAAAATGAATATAGAATTTATTTTTTCAGAATTCGGATTAAGGTCAAAGGCAAATCAACCGGGAAGTTTTACAGACGAGCATAGATTAGATCCAACATATTCTTCGGTGAAGCAATATTTTCCGGATGCAAAGTTAACATTATATACGGATACTGTAGAATTTGGAAATAATTATCCAGATGTTGAAGTTAGATTTGTTGATGTTGATAAAAGTCCATTCTCGAGATCTAATCATAGATGGGGATGGCATTGTTGTGATTATTATGAGGCAAAAGGATTGCTTGAATCTGAAGCAGACATAGCAATATCAGTAGATTCAGATTTAATGTTTGTTTCAGATGATGTGAAAACTTTACTTCCCATTACAGAAAAATTTGGGTTATGTGTTCCAACAAACGAAAGACAAATGGTTAAGGTTGATGGGATACACACACGTGGGAATGATGGAGATTATTATATAGACGAGGATTCAAGTCATGGAAATTGTTTAACTTATGATTTGTGGTGGGCGAGTTTTCATACATCAAATGAAAGGGGTAGAATTTGGTTAGAGGAATTTTGTAGATTGATGGAAACTAATCCAAAAAGAGCACCATTACAAATGAGTAGGGCCAGTTGGAATACAGAAATACATCCATATTCAATGCCACAACAATGGGGAGTTGGTAGTGGTTATATAGGGTGTGGTAATGAAATTATTTTACACGTTGGTCATGTTAATGTACAGGATCATTATTTGGAACGAAGAATATGATTAAGTTAATTATTTTTGATTTAGATGGAGTTTTAGTTAATGCACGAGAATTGCATTATGATGCTCTAAATAGAGCATTAGATAGTATAGATAAAAAATATGTTATTGAACGAGAGGAACATTTATCTACTTATGATGGATTATCTACAAAGAAAAAATTAAATTTGTTAACAAAGAACAAAGATTTACCAAAAGAGTTACACGATAAAGTTTGGGAATTAAAACAACAGATGACTTTAAAAATCATTGACGGGTTTTCAGTGGATGATAGGATTAGAGGAATTCTTCGAAGTTTTAAATCAGATGGTTATACTATATCCTGTGCTACCAATTCTATCAGAGAAACTGCTAAATTACAACTGATTAGAAAAGGATTTTTTGAGTATATTGATTTTATGTATTCCAACCAAGATGTAAAAAATCCCAAACCCAATTCAGAAATGTATTTACGGTGTATGATAAAGGCAGAGGTAAATCCAAATGAAACTTTGATTGTAGAGGATTCACATATTGGTAGAAAGGGTGCTTTGAGTAGTGGTGCTTATTTATGTGCTGTTGAAGATTCAGATGATGTTTCATATGAAAAAGTAAAAGGGCTAATAGATGAATCAAATAGAAAAGAAGAAATTAAACCAAAATGGCAAGGGGGAAATATGAATGTTTTAATACCAATGGCAGGTGCTGGTTCAAGATTTGAAAGTGCAGGATATACATTTCCGAAACCGTTAATTGATGTTAATGGAAAACCAATGATACAAGTGGTTACGGATAATTTAAATATAGATGCTAAATATATTTTTATAGTACAAAAAGAACATTATAAAAAATATAATTTAAAACACTTATTAAATTTAATTACTAATAATAATTGTGAAATAGTTCAAGTTGAAGGAATAACAGAAGGTGCAGCATGTACAACATTATTAGCAAAAGAATTTATTGATAATGATGAACCTTTAGTGATTGCAAACTCAGACCAATTTGTAGAATGGAACAGTAATGAATTTATGTATTCTATGGTTGCTGATAATATAGATGGTGGTATATTGACATTTACTGCTACTCATCCAAAGTGGAGTTTTGCAAAACTTGATGAAGATGGATTTGTATGTGAAGTAGCAGAAAAGAAACCAATATCTAATATAGCAACAGTTGGGATATATTATTGGAGAAAGGGTTCTGATTATGTAAAATATACTGAACAAATGATTGAAAAGGATATACGAACCCATAATGAATTTTATGTGTGTCCAGTTTTTAATGAAGCAATTGGGGATTCTAAAAAAATTAAGGTATTTTCAATAGATAAAATGTGGGGGTTAGGAACTCCCGAAGATTTAGAGAGGTTTATAAGTGATTTTAATATCTCATAGAGGAAATATAAACGGTAAATCAAATAGAGAGAATCAACCTGAATATATTCAGGAAGCACTTGTACAAGATTTTGATGTAGAGGTTGATATATGGTATACTGATGGAGAGTTTTGGTTAGGACATGATAGACCACAATATCAAATTAAAGAAAGTTTCTTGGAAAATTCAAGATTATGGTGTCATTCTAAAAATATTGAAGGATTAAATAAAATGTTAAAAAATAATTTAATACATTGCTTTTGGCATCAAAATGATACTTTAACTCTTACCAGTAAAAATATAGTGTGGACTGTACCAAAATATAATTTTAATGAAGAAATAATTCCGAATTCAGTTGCTGTTTTGCCAGAATATGGTTATAATGGTAATATAAGAAAATGTTATGGAATTTGTAGTGATGTTATAATAGACTATAGGAGATTTAAATGAGAGTAGCTTTATGTATATCTGGACAACCACGAAATGTATATCGAGGATTTGAAAATATATTACAAAATATGAAATTTGATTTTGAAGTATTTGTCCATTCGTGGTGGGATAATAAGTCTAATCAAAATACTTTTAAGAAAATACTATATGATGGTAGAGAGGATGAGGTTAGTGAAATAGTAGATAATGATTGGATAGGTAAATTGTATGGAAGTTTTAATGTTAATAAAGTATTAATAGAAAAACAAAAACATTTTGATATTCCAGAGGTATTTGAAAAAAGAAAATTAAAATTTACACATACATTTGGGGTGTACAGTAGTTTATATAGTGTGTATCGTTGTAATAAATTAAAGAGAAATTTTGAATTAGATAATGGATTTACATATGATTGGGTTATAAGAACGAGGCCAGATTTTGGTTTATCTGAACCTTTAACACTTGATGGATTAGATGAATCTATAATATATGCACCAAATGATAATAGTCATAATTATGGATTTAGTGATCAATTTGCAATTGGTTCGAGTAAAAATATGGATGTATATTCTGGAGTATTTCCAATTATAGAAAATGTAATTGAATCTCACAAATCTGGTATTTATACTGCTTCATATTGTGATAAACCAGATAATATGGGACACGAACAAATAGTTCAGAGACATTTAGAGAATAGCAAAATAAAGTTTGAGTTATTAGATTTAAAGAATTTTTTATTTAGGGATGAAGATAAAAGGACGAGAATTCATTCTATCGAAGATTAAGGAGTAAAATATGAATGTAATAGTAACAGGTGGTACTGGTTTTGTAGGTACTAATTTGATAAAAAGATTATTAAAGGATGGATATAAAGTAGTTTCATTGGATAACTATTCTACTGGTCTTAAAGAAAATGAACAAGCTGGGTGTCAGTATTTTGATGTTGATTTGTGTGAAGTGAAAGATTATTCACTTTTTATGAGTAATGTTGATGTAATATATCATATCGGAGCATTAGCAAGAATCCAACCATCATTGACTCGACCAATACATCATATAAAAAATAATGTTGATTCAACACTTAATGTATTAGAATTTGCAAGAAATGAGAAGATACCCGTTGTATATGCAGGTTCAAGTTCTAAACATCATGGACTATATGGTAGTCCATATGCATGGTCAAAGTGGATGGGTGAAGAAATATGTAAGTTATACAATCAATGTTATGATGTTCCAATGGCAATATGTAGATTTTATAATGTATACGGCCCACATCAGTTAGAGGATGGCCCCTACTGTACAGTTGTAGGTGTTTTTCAGAATCAAGTTCGTGATAATCAATCATTAACTATTACGAGTGATGGAGAACAAAGACGAGACTTTACTCATGTGGATGATATAGTAGATGGGTTAATTAAATGTGGTGATGGATTGTTAGGTGAAGGTAGTTCAGTTGTTAATGGGGAAGAATTTGAATTGGGTAGAGGGGTTAATTTTTCTATCAATGAAGTGGCAGATATGTTTGGTGAAGATTATCCAAGAGAGTATTTACCATTACGAAAGGGAGAATATGATAAAACTTTATGTACTGATACAAAGGCAAAAGAATTGTTAGGTTGGAATCCAACAAGAAATTTAAATGATTATATGAAAGATTTTGTAGAAACAGAGAGGTTTTTGAACGAATGAAGAAAACTGCATTTTTATCAGAACCAAGAAAACACGGAGCATTAAAATTTGTTTTAGAGAACTTTTTGAGTGTTTTGCCAGAGGAGTGGTATGTTCAAGTAAATCATGGTACACATAACATTGACTATATAAAAAGTATAGTAGATGAAAGTGAAATAATATCTAATGCAGATTCAAGCGGTAGATTTCTGTTATATAATTTAGGTGTTGAAAATATGACACATAAGGGCGAAAGTGATTTATTAAGAACAGAAGGATTTTGGGATAATGTTGATGGAGATTTATTATTAAAATTTGAATGTGATACTATGTTATGTCCAAATTCAGAACATAAAATAAGTCAATTTGAAAAATATGATTATATTGGTGGATATTGGGGACCACAATTATATGAACCATTGGATGATTTATATCCAACATTAAAACCTGGAGGTGCATATTCACCACCATATAATGGGCCACAAGTGTTACCTATGAATGGAGCATTATCTATAAGAAATAAGGAAGTTATGTTAGATTTAGTTAAAAATCATTTTGATGAATATTTAGCTACAGGTAAACCATATTCAGAAGATTACTTTTTTTCAGAGTATGTAGTTAAACCAACAACAAGAGATGTTATTACTTTTGCAATAGATAATGGATATATTGCACCACTTAATATGAAGGCACCATTTGGTATACATAAACCTTGGGCAAATAAAGGTGGTGCTTGGGATAATATTAAAAGAGTTTGTGAAGGTGTAGAAACTTTGGCGGATTTACAATGGATAAAAGATTAGGAGAAAGTAAATGAAAATAGTAGGATTACACGGCGGACATGATTCTGCTTATGCCATTTTAGAGAATGGTGTTCCAGTAAGACATAATGAACTTGAAAGATTTAATAGACAAAAAGGTTGTAAGGGAGATTCTTTAGAATTATTTTTAGAACGAGAATCTGATAGAGATTTTGATTATATTGTAACTAACAGAACAGGAAAATTCGTTCAGTATTTTAATTATACAGAACAATCGTTTACATCTAAAGTTCCATCTGCAAAATTATTTATAACAAATCATCATCAAGCACATGCCGCGAATGCATTTTACACAAGTCCATTTGAGGATGCGCTAATAATAACAATTGATGGTGGTGGAGTTGATTATAAAGATGGTAGAGAAAATTCGTGGGGTGATTTTGATAGCTGGCCGAATGCTGATGGTGTGGTAACGGCAACAACATTTTGGAAAGGGGAAGGTAATAAAATAACACCAATAGAAATTATAGATAGAAGTAAATTAAATGTAGGAATGTATTGGGATGAATGTACTTATCAGATATTTGGTCTTAATAGAAATCCAGTAAAGAGAGGTGAAGAAGGAACAGTAATGGGAATGGCAGCATTCGGTAACCCAGATAAATATATTAAGTATTTTCAAAATATAGGTAATGGTTCAACTCAACCAACTGAATTGGATTTTTTAAGAACAGAGGCAGAAAGGAGTGAACAGAATAAATTTGATTTAGCGGCTTCATTACAGAAAGAAACAGAAAGAGTATGTAAAGATTTATTTGATCCCTTTGTTAAAGAATACAAACCTAAAAATATTTGTCTATCTGGTGGAGTTAGTTTAAATTGTGTTATGGTAGGTAAGATGTTTGATTGGTATCCAGGAGTAAATATCTATTGTGATCCTATACCATACGATGCAGGTTTAACTTTAGGTGGGTGTAGATATGTATGGCATCATGTGTTAGATAATCCAAGAATATATAATAGTCCAGAAAATAGAACTTCTTATTTAGGAAGAACATATGATGAAAAAGAAGTTTGGTTTGAAGTTGATAAGGTTTCTGATAAAGTAAGTTATGAAGTAGTAGATGATGATTATGTAGTGGATTTATTGACGAAAGACGATAATGTAATTTCTGTATTTGGTGGTGGTTCAGAATCAGGTCGTAGGGCACTTGGTAACAGAAGTATATTAGCAGACCCAAGAAGTCTTGAGATGAAAGATATTATAAATGAGAAAGTCAAACATAGACAATGGTTTAGACCTTTTGCACCATCTATTTTAAGAGATGAAGTAAAGAATTGGTTTGTACATGATGTGGGTAGTCAATATATGAGTGTCGCATTAAAGTTTAAAGAAGGTATGTCTAAAAAAGTTCCAGCGGTAGTTCATTTTGATGATACGGCAAGATTTCAAAGTGTTAGAGAAGATGATAATAAATGGTATTATAATTTTATCAAAAAGTTTCAAGAAAAAACGGGCATCCCTATTGTTTTGAATACAAGTTTCAATGATAGAGAACCAATTGTTGAAACACCAGAACACGCAATTAATTGTTTTTTACGAACAAATATAGACTATTTATATTTTAGAGAGTATGGAATATTAGTCAAAAAGGTATAGGATATAATAATGGCTTATAAATATGGTGAAACAATGAGATTAAATGAGGTCAAGAAGTTAGGAATTGACCCAGTAGCTATTTTAGATATTGGTGCACATACAGGACAATTTTATGGTTGGGCAAAAAATACTTGGCCAAGTTCGGTGATTTGGATGGTAGAATCAAACCAAGTTCATGAGCAGACATTAAAAAATTTGACGACTGATAAGAATGATGAATATTTAATAACAGCACTTGGTGATGAAGAAAGAGAAGTAACTTTTTATACAAGAAAAGATAAACCACATACAGAGGGGAACTCTTACTATAAAGAGGCAAATTATTGGGATATCCCACAATTGGTTTTAGAGAGTAAAGTAAAGTTACAGAGACTTGATGATTTATTTACAGAAGGTACTAAGTTTGAATTGATTAAATTGGATACTCAAGGTTCTGAATTGGATATACTGAGAGGTGGTAAGAATACAGTCAGTAAATCATCTGCAGTAATTTTAGAAGTGTCGTATGTGGAGTATAATTTAGGATCACCTTTGGCGGAAGAAATCATAGATTATATGAAAAAGATAGGATTTGATATTTATTTAGAGATAGGAGAACATTATTCTAATGAACCACATTGGAAGGATATTATAGTTCAGAAAGATTTATTATTTTATAAAAAGGGAAAGTAAATGAGTACAACTTTGCATAGAGAGGAAGTTTTTACTTCACCAACAGCAATATTTCAAGGTCCCGCTAGTATGGAATCAAAGCATCCAGGATTAAGGTGGGTATTGGTTCATACTGGAAATGATATAGCATATGGATTAGTTTATGTGGCCGGAGATTTATTAAGACGAGATCATAAAATATTGTGGATTGACGGGGAAGATGATGTTGAAAAAAATGTTAAAAAGATTACAAAGTTTGCACCACAATATATTTGTTATGGACCACTTTCAACTGAGTTTTTACAGGCATTAAAATTATCAAAGGCCATTAAAAAAGAATTACCATTAGTAAATAATGTGTTTGGTGGTCATCATGTGAAGGCCATACCAGAAGAATTAAAAAATGAGGATTCTATAGATTATTTGGTTTGGGGACCTGTATACGGTTCTATTGATAAAATTATAGAAAGTCCACTAAATACTTTAATAGAAGGTGCACCAACTAAACCTTCAAATATGCAACCAGCACTAAGAGAGTATTATGAACAAATTCCAAGAATGGGACAAAGAGAACGAAAATATATTATGTCTCATTTTGGTTGTGTTTATAATTGTTCATTTTGTTGTACTGATGTAACTCGAAAGGCATTTGGACCTAAAGTATATAAGGAATTTTGGTTAGAACGCAGACCTATTGAAAATATGATAGAGGAAGCAAAGTTGTTGTTAGAATTTGATACAAAAGAAGTTTCATTTGAAGATGATGATGTATTGTATGGAACACACGAAGGTGGTGATGCTACCGAGTGGTTAAGAGAATTTAAAGATGTTTGGAAAAAAGAAATAAATTTACCAATGTATGCCAATGTAACACCACAAACTGTAGTTAGGGCAACAGACGAATCGTTGAGGATACTTGCAGAGCTTGCTGATACGGTACAGATGGGAGTTCAGACGACAGGTGGAGATTCGAGTAAATTATTTAATAGACACTTCCAAGACGAAGCACAGGTTACAGAGGCTGTAAAAATATTAACAAAGTATGGTGTCAGAGTTAAGTTAGAAGTTATTATCGGATTACCTAACATAGACAATTTAGTTCCAGATCCAATTACAGATGCAATAAAAACTATTCAGATGTGTCAGAGGATAAGTCGATCAGTACCAAAACATATGACTTGGACATCTTGTTTTCCATTGATGTTATATCCCGGAACACAACTTTGGAAAAAAAGCATGAAAGCTGGTATTCCATTAAATGATGCATGCGAATTCGAATGGCATTCAGGGGAAGGTTCTGTTAAATTTGACCCGGTAACTCAAAATAGAATAAAGAATATGACTAAGTTAGCAACAATGTTTATTAAATACAATATGAGTGAAAGGTGGATGAGAGCACTAATGGATACGAATCTTACTGAAGAATCATCTAAACAACTTAGTGAGTGTCAATATTTAGAAAGTTTGACTTTCAGACTGGGAGATGATATTGAGGAACACTTTGATGACATATTAGAGGGAATGAATTTTAAATATTAAAATAAAGAAAAAGGTTATAGAATGAAATTTGAAGAAGATAAGGTTTTTGAATATCAGTTAAACAACGAATCAGCATCTATATTTGGAAGTGATATTGCAGAGATAGAGTGGAATATTACGGATAACGATGAGGTTATTATCACACAATTTATAAATAATGAATATCATACACCAATTATGGATCATGATCATTTTTATCTTAGTGATAGGAAATTATATGATACAATAGTAGAGTATATTAAAGAAAATTTTATAGATAAATGGGATAAACAGCAGTGGGCTTAACCGATGAAAAGAAGTCGGCATATCGTCACACAACAAAGGAAGAATTAGACAGATGGATTAGAGAAGCAAAGATGAATTCTGAATTCCCACAACACAGGGCCCATGGAATGTATGGTGATCCAAGATTAGATAAAATAAACAGAGAAAAGAAGAAAATGAAAAAAGAGTTTTTAGATTTAGGTAGACAACCTATAGCAAATAAGTTTTTGAAAGAAGAAGAATTTAGTGATGAATTTTTCTATGATTTAAAAGTTGTATTTGATAAAGATACAAAATTAGTTTCATTAAAGGAGTTTGTTAAACCAGAACTTATGTTCAATGAAGATTATGTTTATCATACGTCTCTGTCAGTTCCTATGGTAAACCACTTTAAGGAAACTGCTGAAATGTTAAAGGGTAGATTTAGACCGAAATCAGTTATGGAGATCGGTAGTAATGATGGAGTCTTTTTAAAAAACTGGTCTAATGATTATACTATTGGAGTCGAACCATGTGGCAATTTCGCTAAGGTAACTGAAGGTATGGGATACCAAACCTATTCTGAATTTTGGACTACAGAGTTATCAGAGAAGATAAAGAATGACGGTCATGTAGATTTTGATTTGATATATGCCGCTAATTGTATTTGTCATATTCAAGACTTAGATGATTGTTTTAGTGCAGTTGCTAACTTACTTAGTGATAAAGGTGTATTTGTATTTGAAGATCCATCACTACTTCGTATGTTAGAAAGAGGTTCATACGACCAAATATATGATGAACACGCACACGTATTTTCTGTAACTGCTTTACAAAATCTCTTAAAGAAGAATGGTTTAATTATCTTTGATGTAGACAATTTATCAGTTCACGGAGGTTCAAATAGAATCTATGTTAAGAAACCAAATATAGCATCTGATAATACTTTACGTCCAAGTATATTTGAGAACCTAAAAGAAGAGAAAAGTTTTGGAATTGATAATTTTAAGACATATGAAATATTTACTGAAAGGGTTAAGAAGTCTAAAGATGATTTAGTAGAATTACTTGTTAAATTAAAAAATGATGGTAAGAGAATAATGAGTATTGGTGCTACATCTAAATCAACTACTGTATTTAATTATTGTGGTATCGGTGCAGCCCCTTGGCAGACTGATTTGATAGAAGTAATCACAGATACTACACCTGATAAACAAGGTTTGGTAGCACCAGGTAGTCATATTCCAGTAGTAGATAGAGAGTCAGTTAATCTTAATGATTATGATTATGCTTTTCTTGGAGCCTGGAACTTTAAAGAAGTTATAGCCGATAAAGAAAGAGAATTTGTAGAGAATGGTGGAAAATTTATAACTCATGTACCAGAAGTAATGGTATTTTCATAAGGAGAAAAATATGTATTATCACGAAGATGATAGAGCACAGAGGTTATTTGATGTTTTTGATGTATTAGATGGTCAAGTAAATGTTTCATATGTTAATAAGATAGAACACATTGTAGCTTGGCATAAACATGATATTCAATCAGATTATTGGACTTGTCTTAAAGGTTCTTTTAAAGTAGGAATGGCAACAGAAGAAGATGGGTGTGAGTTTGTATATTTATCGGATAAGAATCCACGAGTTATAGAAATGAAACCAGGTGTTTATCACGGATATCAAGCGTTAGAACCAGGTTCTATTTTGTGTTATTATTTAACACATAAGTATAATCCTGATGATGAATTTAGAGTTCCAGTTGGACATTTTGGTGAAGAATGGGGAGTTCCAAACAAATGATAACTGTAGATGATGTAAAATTGTTAAAATTAAATACCTTCGTTGATTCTGAGGGTTCATTAGTACCAATAGAATCTAATTCAACTATACCATTTGAAATAAAAAGAGTGTTTTATATTTATGGTGTTCATGACCAAGAAGATAGAGGAGAGCATAGTCATCATACTACTGAACAAGTTTTAATATGTGTTACTGGCCAGATAAAGGTTTTATGTGATGATGGGAAAGATGTAAAAGAGTGGATATTAGATAAACCAAATCAAGCACTTTATATACCAAATTTGATTTGGGATGAACAAACTTATTTAACATCAGGTTCAGTTTTGTTGGTATTGACAAATACGAATTACGATCCTTCTGATTATATCGAAGATTATGAAGAGTTTAAGAGATTAAAGAATGAAAGTAAATAAATATTACAAATATTATTTAACATTACATGAACACCCTAAAAATAAGTTGTTACATTTTATAGGTCAATGGGCTACCATATTTTTTACAATACTTATATTACATAATTGGTATTGGTTTTTAATTCCATTAATTCCACTTGTAGTGTATCCATTTGCTTGGAGTGGACATTTTATATTTGAACAAAATACACCACTTTCATGGAAAGGTGGTAAAATTACTTTGTTAGCAAAATTATGTGATTGGATTATGTTTAAGGATATTTTATTAGGGAAATTCAGAGTATGGTAAAGGTTTTAATTACTGGTGGGTGTGGCCACATTGGTTCATATTTGATTAGAAAGTTGCCATCAAAATATAAAATTACGGTTGTTGATAATTTATTAACTCAGAGGTATTGTTCTTTATTTGATTTAGACAGGGGGATAAAGTTTATAGAAAAAGATATAGATGGATTAACAGAAGATGATGTGGTTGGAATTGATGTAGTTATACATTTGGCAGCAATAACAAATGCAGAGGGAAGTTTTAAAAATAAAGAAGAAGTAGAGAATGTTAATATTGTTAAGACAGAAAAATTCATAGGGCTGTGTAAGAAAGTGGGAATTTCTTATTTTATATTCCCATCATCTACAAGTGTGTATGGAGCATCAGTTGATGTAGTTTATGAAGATGATGATTCGGTAGTAAATCCACAGAGTCCTTATGCAGAAACAAAAATAGGAATAGAAAATTTATTAAAAAATCAAAGTGATATTAATTATTTAATTTTGAGATTTGGTACTATTTTTGGAGAAAGTATAGGAATGAGATTTCATACTGCCATAAATAAATTTTGTTATGAAGTATCACTTGGAAAACCATTGACGATTTGGAAACAAAATTATGAACAGGTTAGACCATATTTGGGGTTGAATGATGCAGTTAGAAGTATAATGCATTTTTTGGATAACTTACAATATTTTAATCAAACATATAATGTTATATCAGGCAATTTTAAGTTGAGTGATGTAGTTAAATCAATAGAAAAGGTTTCTGATAAAGTAGAATTGAATATGGTAGATACTCCATTATTAAATCAATTTACTTATGATGTTAGTGATGATAAGGTGAGAAAAACTGGATTCGAACCAAAGGATAAATTAGAAGTTTCTGTAAAGGAAACATTAAAATTGTTAGATAATTTAAAATGAAAAAAATATTAGTTACAGGCGGTAATGGAGAGTTTTGTAAACATTTAGTTGAGCAAGGAAAAGACTTTTCATTTCTCACACCAACAAAAAAAGAAGCTGATATAAGACATTTTTGGCAGTTAGATAGATATTTTTATCAATACCAAAATGACTTTGATATTGTTATTCACGCTGGTGCTATAACAAGACCTATGGTTATACACGAAGATGATCCAAAGTTGAGTATAAAAACTAACATAATTGGAACTGCAAATGTAGTTATGGCATGTGAGAAATATAATAAAAAGATAATATACATTTCAACTGATTATGTTTATCCTGGAACAGTTGGCAACTATAAAGAAAGGGATGATTTAAATCCATTTACAAAATATGGGTGGTCTAAATTAGGTGGTGAGTGTGCAGTACAAATGTATGATAATCATTTGATATTAAGAATGTCTATGAATAGAAAACCATTTCCACATCCAAAGGCCCTTAAAGATATGAGAAAGAGTCTTATATATATTGAAGATGCCGCTAAGATTACTTTAAAGTTATTGGATGAGAAAGGCGTAATAAATATTGGTGGAAAATCACAATCTGTTTATGATTTTGTAAAAGAAGAAAATCCTAATATTGAACCAATTTATTTATCAGAAATATCGGATGTTAATATGGCTACAGATTGTTCGATGGATACAACAAAGATGAAGAAGGTCATCGATGATTCAGTTATTTAATGTAAGTAATCATATAATAGATACTTCAGAGTTTTCTAATTTTTTACATGACGATGTAGTTGAAAAATTAGAAATAGAGATAGCACAATATGTTGGTGCTAAATACGCATGTGCAGTTAACAGCGCGACGAGTGCTATATTTTTATCATTTGTAGGAAAGAATGTAGTATTAGATTTACCGAGTATCTTACCACCCGTTGTTGTAAATGCCATAATAACAAGTGGTAATGAAGTTAAGTTTTCAGACAATGTTGAATGGGTTGGTGATTCTTATGTGTTACATCAATTTAAGGATTATAAGATTGTAGATTCAGCACAGAAGTTAGAAAAGAATCAATTTCAAAAAGAGTGTAATCCACAAGATGTAATGATATTTAGTTTTTATCCAACTAAACCACTCGGTGGGGCGGATGGTGGTATGATTGTAACTGATGATTATGAAAAATATAAGTGGTATAAGGAAGCAGTATTAAATGGTATGACTTATGCTGAGAATAATTGGGAAAGGGGTATATCTTTTCCTGGTTATAAAATGTACATGAATTCTATACAGGCACAGATTATATTAAATAATTTTAAATTCTTCCATAAAAAAATGAGGGTGTTGAATAGTTTGGTCACTACTTATAATAGTGAGTTAGGTTATAATAATACAAGCCATCATTTGTATAGAATAGAGGTTGTACATAATAAAACTTTTATAGAGAAGATGGAAAAGTCGGGAATAGTTTGTGGTATTCATTATCCGCCCTTGCACTTAAATTCAATATACAATGGTGGTAGGAAATTTGATTGTCCTAAGTCTAAAAAGTTAGACCACAGAACTGTTAGTTTGCCGATGAACGAGAAATTATCTTTTTATGAATTGGAATATATTATAGATGAGGTTAAAGAATTGATATGAAAAAAACAATATGTGTAATTGGTAAAGGTCATTCTGGAACTGGTTTTTTGGCTACTATTTTGAAGGGAAGTGGTGTTTATATGGGGAAACACACAAATAGGGATATGGATAAAGGACCATTTGTTAACATATATAGAATTATGAGTTTACCAGTAGGTTGTAGACAAGGTGCTATAGCAAGACATAAAAAATCAGGTACGAAGTATGCTAGATATGTAAAGGCAGCTACAGATAGTGTACCTAATATTGAATGGGACTTTAGTGGTATGGTTAATGGTTCAATACCACATATAGTTAGATATGAATTAAAAACTTATATTGAGGATTTAAAAAATATAACACAAAATCTCGTTGGTTGGAAGTTGACTGAAAGTAATTTGATATATCCTTGGTTAGTAAGATTATATCCTGATTGGTATTATATTCATTTGGTTAGAGATGTTAGAGATATAATGAATAGGCCAGAACTAACAGATACAGACTCACATACAGATTTATTTAATGTAGAAGGTTATACATCACGACCAAATAAGAACAAATTTCCAGAAAATAATTTAGTTCGGGCATTAAATTGGAAATATCAACTTGATATTGTAAAGAGTATTGAAACTCCAAATTATATAAGAATTACTTTAGAAGATTTGGTAATGAGTCATGGAGAAGTAATAAAAAAGCTATCAGACTTTTTGGGATTTGAAGTTAATCCTGGTAGACCAAGGAAAGAAGTGGTAGAGTCTTGGAGGGGTAAAAACGGAAAAGGTCGTGAGAATTGGGAAGAATTTTCATTTTTAAATGATTATATGGAAGAACTAAAATATTCAGATTGGCCCTTATTTGGAGATAATAAAGAGTATAGAAGGAAATAAATGAATTTACCTCCGAGTGGAAAATATAAATGGTTGCCAACATTATATAGTGTTGTAGAAACTCTACACCCAAAGAAAATAATTGAATTAGGTTCCGGATGGGGAGTTACAACGATAACTATAGCACTTGCATGTAAGGAAAATAATATTGATGCCAATATAAATGCATATGATATATGGAATGATTCTTATTGGGGAACTTATAATAATACTTTAGAGAGATATAAAGAATGGGGAGTGTCCGAATATATAAATTTATATAACAAAGATTTTTATGAGTGGGTAAAAACAGATGAAGATTTTGATTTATTGTATTTTGATATCGATAATAATTCATCTAAAATATTAGATTTATATAATAAAGTTCGACCACAAATAGAAAATGGTTCAGTTGTATTATTCGAGGGTGGTTCAGATGTTAGACCGGGATTTGATTTAGCAAAAGAAAAAATAAATTATAAGGTATTAACAGATAATATAAAATATTCTTTGTCTATAATTTATGACGAGAGCAAATGGAGTTTGGGGTATTAATGAGTAAAAAATTATCAGTTATAGTATGTGGGTGGCACTATTCATATAAATTTTATGAAGATTTAATTTCACAGAAGATACCAAAAGATTGGGAAGTAGATTTTTTTGTGGTTTCGCATAGACATCCTGAAAACGAAAATGTGATAAAAGAAAAGGAAGGCGTCAGAAACTATATTGGTGAAAGTAATGATGATTTATTTTTATATTTAGATAGGGTATTATATGAAACTCCTATTACAGAAAAGGATTTGGTAGACCTTGGGTGGACATATATAGAGAAGCCAAATACCTATGGCGATATGGTAGTATTTAATCAATGGTCAGAAGATTATGATTATAATGAGTATGATTTATTTTTACTTACACATGATGATAATATGATATTATCAGATTCTTTATTAGTTGATACAATAGAAAAAGATATAGAGTTATATAAACCAATTGTTGAGAGTAGATACGGTATGAATAAACAGCAATTTAAACTTGAATTAGTTAAAAATAACTATGATGATTGGTATTTTTTAGAAAATGGATTTTCAGAATACATCCCCAAGGCAATTATGCCAAGAGGTTCTTTTAGTTTTTATAAGAAAATAATAATTGATTTGTTACCAGATAATAAATTTGAGTTTGATAACATAGAATTAACGAGAGTCGGTAAAACTGATTCACCTACTGATTTAAGTGGACTGGCAGAGTGGAATACAAGTGGTGGTAATTTACGAAATTTTTTCCTGGAAAGATTACCAAATTTAGAACTGGTAGATAGAACAAGGTGGTACTCTAATACAAAGAGAGTTAGTAAATATTGTATTGAAGGGGAACGAGGACTTATCAGTAATAATCAAACATCAGAACATCATTATTATGATTCTGTAAAAAAGTTATTTGGAGTATAGTATGGTTATAACACAACCTATAATTCATGATAGACACCTTGTTAATTCATTATTTGAGAGTATGAAAAATGATGGACAATTAAAGGGTGCATTTAGATTACCTTCTAATTTGACTATCGTAACTTGTCGTAATGAAGGTTCTATGAGTGATAGACTAATTCCACATTTATATGGATATGAACATACTTCAATATTAGAATCAAATTTGGATTATTTGGGAATAGATTTAGTAGTTTTAACAGACGATAGATTACCCTGGAGAAATACATTTAAGTTTGAAATGATTCATAATTATTTGAATTCTGGTAAATGTACAACGGAATATTTTATGTGTTGTGATGCTATAGATGTTATATTTCAAGATAGTCCACAGGCAGTCATTGATATATTTGAATCTTTTGATTGTGAGTGTTTATTTATGTCTACACATTCTACAGATGGGTATGATTGTATGGAAGAAGTAAAGAACTCTGTAGACGAGATAAATGGTGGTAATCGTAGATATTTGAATAGTGGTGTTTATATTGGAAAAACTTCGTTAGTAAAGGAAATGTTTGATGAAGCGATTAAATATGCAATTCCACACGGAGTAACTATGGATGATTACAGAGAATATTTGAGTAGAAAGCCAGCTGATTATCCTAAAGGTTCACAAGACCAAGATATTTTTAGATACATTGAACCTAAATTTTATCCAAGAGTAAAAGTTGATTATCAAAACGTAATGGCATATAGGAGTTAAAATGAAAGTATTAATAACAGGTGGAACTGGAACAGTAGGAAAGGCTCTCATAAAACAAAATGACAATGAATATATCAATGTCAGTAGAAATGAGGAAAAAATAGCTGAACTTAAAAGGGATCATCCAGAAGTAAAATCTTATGTAGGTAATATAGAAGATAAAGGATTATTACTTAGGGTGTTTAAAGATGTAAAACCTGATGTTGTAGTTCATTCAGCGGCCATGAAACATATTGACTTAATGGAAAAGAATCCAATAGCAGGTTGTAATATAAATGTAATGGGTAGTTTAAATGTAGTAGAGGCCAGTATTATAAATGATGTACCTGTTACGGTTGGAATTAGTACAGACAAAGCTTGTTTGGCTGAGAGTGTATATGGTGCTTCTAAGTATTTAATGGAACGAGTTTTCATGAATAGTAATAATGATACTAATAGATTTTCATTAACAAGGTTTGCAAATGTTGCACACAGCAACGGTTCAGTATTACCATTTTGGTTAAAGCTGAAGAAACAAGGAAATCCACTTAAACTTACGGATCCAAATATGAATAGATTAATATTTACACAAGATGATGCAGCTGATTTAATTAGCCGAACTATTGATTGGACACTTAATCATGGTGGTGGTTTTATAAAGTCTTATAAAATGAAATGTGTTAATATGTTAGATTTGGCCAAGGCTATCTCTGATGATGTGGAGATAGTTGGTAAAAGACCTGGTGAAAAAACTGATGAGGATTTGGTATCTAAAAATGAAATAAATAGAACTTATCTTTATGATGATGATATTCATATTCGTATGGAAGATAATGAAGATGATAATAAATTAACTTTACCATATAATTCAAAGAGTGCAAAAAAGATGACCAAAGAAGAAATGAAAGAGTTAATTGAGTGGAGTTAAAAGATTATAAGATAGTTTGGTTCACCGAAGGTGGTTGGCAAGGTAAGGTATCATTGGATAATCCTAATATGAGGAATGATGTATCTACTAAATATGTTTTAGGTGCAGAGCATTATCCAATATTTCAGATACCACAAGTATTACAGCATTTCGGAGAAGGACATTTTGATTTTGCCATAGTAACTTTACCCAAAACCAATACAGATAAATTATTACAATTTGATATGATTGGTGATTTGAGAAAATTGAGTAAAAAAATCATATCAATGCAAGAAGGTCCACATTGGTACTTTCAAGATTATACTATGGAAGAACAAATTTGGTGGTACAATTCACTTACTGAATTTGATATGTTATTTGCACATAACCATAAAGATGTGAAGTATTATAAGGGACTTACAAATAAACCTGTACATAAAATGCCAACCTTAATGTTAGCAGAAAGATTAGGTATAGTTCCAAGAAATGAATGGTCAGACGCGGTTGTCATCGGTGGTAATATGGTTAGATGGTATGGTGGGTTTGATTCTTATATAGTAGCCCAAGAGTTTGATATGCCAATAGTTGCTCCATCAATGGGTAGGAAGATAGATAGAGAAGATGAGATGGACATACAACATTTACCTTACATGACTTGGGTGGAATGGATTAATAATTTAAGTCAATATCACGTTGGTGTTCATATGATGCCAACACATGCAGCTGGTACATTCACATTGAATTGTGCATTTCATGGAATACCTTGTATCGGTTATAAAGGGTTGGATACTCAAGAAGAACTTCATCCACAATTATCAGTAGATGACGGAGATATTGAAAGTGCAAAAATGTTGGCTAAAAGATTAAGGGATGACAAAGCGTTCTATGAAGATTGTAGTGTAGTTTGTAGAAGTAATTATGAAACTTCATTATATACCGAGAAAAATTTTGTTCCATATATAACAGATATATTTGAGGGGTTAGACAGTGGATAAAGTAATAAGTTTAATTACACCAAGTCGTAACACCCTAAAGTATTTAAAGTGGGCCTACACATCAATACGGAAGAATTTGGGGTATATACACGAGATATGTATGGCAGATGACGCTTCTACCGAAGAATTTTTGCTAATCAGTTTGAAGAAAATTGGAGTGATAAAACAAGAAATAGTTGATTTTCTTAATTGTAAATTTATAATATTAAAAGAAACAAAGGTGGGCTATGATGAATATATCTATAATAACACCCAGTAGAAATAATTTAGTTTATTTAAAGTGGAGTTATGAATCCATCAGAAAGTATGCAAGTTCAGATATTGAGTATTGCGTAGCAAGCGATTACAGCAATGATGGTACAGTAGAATGGTGTGAAGAAATCAGTAAAAAAGATAAGAATTTTAAATACATAGTGAATAACGGTACTTGGTTTGGAGAAAACAAAGGTGAGTTAGACCGAATGGGCCATTGTAGATTGTATGATAAACTTATACTTGAAGTCAGTACCAAACCGATATTTGTTATACTACACGCAGATATGCACATTTCAGAAAATTTTATTGAGAATATGTATAAACATTTAAAACCTGGTGTTATAGTAAGTGGAACGAGAATAGAACCTGGTATTCATCCAGAAGATATGGCAAAAATACAGAAAGATTTCGGACTGGAACCAAATGAATTTGACGATGGTGAATTTCAGAAGTTTGTAAAAGAAGTATCCGAAGATAGAACAACCGAAGGCTTCTTCGCTCCGTGGATGGCATATAAAGATGATTTTCAATCAATCGGCGGACACGACCAGAAAACTTTTGGGTATCAATCACGGGAGGATACAGATATAGCAGTTAGATTTATATTGAATGGATATAAATTAGTTCAATCGTGGGATTCACTGTGTTATCATTTAACAATGAGAGGAAGTAGAAGAAATCCAAAATTAACCAACGTTATGAATGACAGTAACGAATGGTTATCACATAATAAAAAATCGGAAAGAAATTACATCAGAAAGTGGGGTAATTTCCCAAAGCACGACGAGACAATGAAGCCTGTTGTTTTACCCAAATATAATGTAGGATTTAAGGCACTAAATTGTACTACCAATATACTAAAGGAATTAGAACCGTGGTGCTCAGATATATATGGTGATTGGATTGGACATAAAGGATATGGAGTAAATGGTTATATAAAAAACGAACAACCTAATACTCAATTTGATTTAAAGAAAAAAATTCATTCACTACACATTGAACCAAAGAATGATGTGGTAGTAGAGTTTGATTGTAACCACTTAACACCACAAAATTTTCAAATATTAGTGAACTTATCAGATATACTTAAAGAAAGCGGTGAAGTGGGTGAGATGAAACTGGAAATATTTAAGTTTAACATAAAGAAACTTGATACTTATGAAAGAGAGTTAATAAATGTTAAATAAAATTAAAGATTATATTACAGAAGTACCAGACTTCCCAATCGATGGTGTAAACTTCAAGGACATATCACCATTGTTGGCAAACAATGATGTTTTAGTAGAAGTTATTAATAGGATGGGTGCATTAATCATTGATGTTTCAGAAGATGCACCAGGTCCACGGGCCAGTCGTGGTCGTAAACCACCAGATTATTGGATTGGAATAGATTCGAGGGGATTCTTATTTGCATCTGCTTTAGCATTCCATTGGGGCGGTGGAGTTGTGATGTGTAGAAAGGCTGGTAAGTTGCCACCAACGGTTTTTAGTCATAGTTATGGAACTGAATATAGTGAAGATACGATACAAATCAAACAGGGTAGTGGCACCGCTGTTATAGTAGACGATGTGTTAGCAACTGGTGGAACACTACAGGCCGCAAATTATTTAGCGGGAACGGCGGGTTACAATGTTATAGACAATTTGGTATTAATTGATTTGTTATATGTTCCGAGAGTAAAAGATTTTAACGTGAAAGTAAGGAGTTTAATAAGTTATGAATAAGAAAATAGAAAAGAAAATGAAGTCAATGGATAAAGAAACACAAGAGGCCATTAAAATTCTGATTAATCATTTAATGGTAAAGAAAACTAAAAAGGAGCATGGTAT
>Ga0233431_1002005_pt1 | contig 31066 bp, 35 predicted proteins | sample SI_118_April2016_FD_179867 | JGI IMG/M metagenome (GOLD analysis project Ga0233431, IMG submission 179867) | Seawater microbial communities from Saanich Inlet, British Columbia, Canada - SI_118_April2016_200_MG | ecosystem: Environmental > Aquatic > Marine > Inlet | place: Canada: British...
GATACAAGATCCTCGATGAATGGCATAGGGCGTTCATCAAGACAATGCTTGAAAAATATGAATGGAATATAAGAGAAGCAGCACTGCGTACAGGCCTTACACAGATCGAATTTATAGATAAGATCAATCATTATGGAATAAAGCTTACGGCAAGAGATAGACTAAGATAGATATTCCAAAAGGCATAAATAAGAGTGAAAAATATTCTCAGCAATGAGTTTTGATCTATCTAGACTAAAAGAAGTTAGGCAACAATTAGGTATAACGCAGAATGAGTTGTCTAATTTAGCAGGAGTTTCTCAATCATTAATAGCCAAAGTAGAAAGCGGAAGATTAGATCCAACATATTCTAACGCAGGTAAGATAATTAACGCAATTGAGCAAGCCAGTAAAAAAAGTTGCATTAAAGCAAAAGAAATGATGAGTAGCAAGATTGTGAGTTGTTCTCCTGAAGAAAATATTAATTCAGTAGTTGTCAAAATGAACAAAAATGATATTTCACAGATTCCAGTAATTGATAATACAGTTGTAGGACTAGTATCAGAAAGATCTCTATTGGATTCAATATCCAACCCACGTAAAACTGTTAATAAAGCAAAAGAAATTATGGAAGGTGCACCGCCAATAGTTTCTTCAGAGACATCTTCTGAAGCAGTGGTAGATTTGTTGAAGCATTTCCCTATTGCACTAGTTAGCGAGAATGGAAAATTGAAAGGTATAATTACCAAATCAGATATAATTACTAAACTCTATGGTAAAAGATGAATAAACTATTTGTTGGTAAGGTGTTTCTAGCACCAATGGCAGAGGTCACAGACTTAGCATTTAGAATTCTATGTAGAAAATATGGCGCAGATGTTGCAGTGAGTGAAATGGTTAGCGCAAACGCATTGTCTAGGGACAGTAATAATTCTTTGAAAATAATTCAAACGTGTAAAGAAGATAAACCGCTAGGAATTCAGATATTCGGTCAAAATACAGAATGTATTGAGAAAGCAGTTAAGATTGTCGAAGATAAATGCGATTTTATTGACTTTAATTTAGGTTGTCCTGCACCAAAAATAGTTGATCAGGGAGCAGGTTCTGCTTTGTTGAAAAGACCTAATAAAATTAAGGAGATTTTGGAAACTATGGTAAATTGTTCCAAGGTCCCAGTTACGGTAAAGATTCGTAGCGGCATAAATAAAGGAGAAAATGTTGCCGTTAAGATTGCAAAAATTGCAGAGGATGTTGGCGTACAGGCCATTGCGATTCATGCGCGAAGTCAACAACAAAAATATTCTGGCAAGGCAGATTGGAACATAATCAAAGAAGTTAAGGAAAATGTTGGTATTCCAGTTATAGGTAATGGTGATGTTGTAGATGCAATCGATGCAAAATTGATGAGAGAACAAACAGGATGTGATTCTGTAATGATTGGTAGAGCATCTATGGGTAACCCACATGTGTTTCGACAAGTTAAAGAATTGTTAGATAATGAAAATCTAGTTGATCCGGTCACACCTCATGAAAAATTGGGAATGTTTATAGAGTATTATAATTTGTGCACAAAATATGATATTGAGTCTGTTCCAAGGGCCAAGATGCATTTAATGTGGTTCACAAAAGGATTAAAGGGAAGCACAAAGATGAGGAATGTAATATCTAGGATTAAAACGTTTGAAGAAATTGAAGAATGGGTACAAAAAATAGTTTAAAGGATGTTAATCTTTGCATGGTGGATGATAAACACTTTTGCTTCGGATGTTGCGGTCATGATTATACTACTAAAGAATCCATTCTGTGGGGCATAAAGAAGAACACTTTGGAGATGCAGGATTTTAAAGATAAAGTTGAATTTGCAAATAGGGCTAAATTGCTGCGCTGTTCAGGAATCTGTAGAAATCTCACAGTTTTACCTGATGGAAGAGTTGGTTGTCCTTTGCATCCTGTATGGAATGAGGGTAAGGACCTCAGGTTAAAGCATAAAGATTGTAATACTAAATATTTGTGTAAGGCATTTTTTAAATATGTGAACGATTGGGGTGATGCAAAGCGCCAGAGATTCCTTGATTTTGTTGATAGTTTGAAGTTAGACTGGTTTGATTATTCCATAAAAATGGATGATGATAGTTTGTTAAAAGAATTTGAGAAGAAAGAAGGAGAAAAATAAATGTATTTGTCAAAGAAATTTATCATAAGAACATTGGCAATTGTGCTTAGTATATCAGTCATTATGCAGTTAATTCTTTATGCTATGAGCAAAATTAGTGGAATAATGTTCTGGACACAAGTAATTATTGTCGCAGTAGTCGCTTATTGGGGCATACCTTACTTAAATAAATTTAAGTTTTAGATATCCAGTTCGTCAACTTCGTGAGCATGATCTTGTATAAACTCCCTTCTAGGTTCTACTTGGTCCCCCATTAAGATTGTAAATACTCTATCAGCTTCAACTGCGTCTTCAATTGTGACTCTTTTTAGAAGTCTATGATCGGGGTCCATTGTTGTTTCCCATAGTTGAGAAGGATTCATTTCACCTAAACCTTTGTACCTCTGTACGTTATCTGGTTCTCCCGTTTCTTTGAATAGTTTTTCTCGTTCTTCTTCAGTATATACATACCAAGATTGTTTTCCTTTTCTTATTTTATACAAAGGAGGTTGAGCTAAGTAAATATATCCTTCCTCTATCAAAGGTCTCATGTGTCTAAAAAAGAATGTCAATAGTAGGCACGAGATATGGTGACCATCAACATCCGCATCAGTCATTATAACAATCTTGTGATATCTTGCTTTCTCTAATTTGAACTCTTCACCAATGCTTGTTCCAATTGCAGTTATGATAGTTAAGATTTCGTCGTTTTGCATTATTTTTGCAAGTCTAGCTTTTTCTACATTGAGGATTTTACCTTTTAATGGAAGAATGGCTTGATATTGTCTATCTCTACCTTGCTTCGCACTACCTCCTGCGGAGTCTCCCTCAACTAAGTAAATTTCACATTTTTCTGGATCTTTTTGTGAACAGTCTGCAAGCTTACCCGGCAAGCTGAAACTATCTAATACAGATTTTCGTCTTGTAATATCTCTAGCTCTCCGCGCAGCTTCTCTAGCTTCTGCAGCACCCACTATCTTTGAAAGAATTAATTTTGAGATTGCAGGATTTTCTTCCATGAACGTTGTGAGACTACTAAACACAACGCCATCAACAATACCCTTCACATTACTGTTTCCTAATTTAGCTTTAGTCTGACCTTCGAATTGTGGTTCAGGAACTTTTATAGAAACAACAGCAGTTAAACCTTCGAAAGTATCATCGCCAGTTAATTTCACACCTTTCAGGAGCTTTTTGTCTTCTGCACGTTTATTCATCACTCTAGTTAATGCAGTTTTAAAACCTGAAAGATGAGTGCCACCTTCTATAGTATTAATATTATTTACAAATGAAAATATGTTATCATTATAGCCATCGTTATATTGTAATGCAACTTCACAGATTACACTGTCTTTTTCTTTCTCGAAATAGACTACATCGTGAATCATGTTTTTATGTCTATTAAGATGTTCAACAAAGGTTTTTATTCCTCCTTCATAGATGAACTCATTCTTTTTATCAGTTCGTTCATCTTCAATTGAGATAAGTAATCCTTTGTTTAGAAAAGCGATCTCTCTTATCCTTGACGATAAAGTTTCAAAGTGAAAATCATCAGATTCAAATATTTCTAAGTCAGGTTGGAAAGTAACCTTAGTTCCTGTTTCTTCGGTATCTCCTACTACTTTTACTTCAGCAGTTGGTGTTCCTCTTTTGTACGCTTGAACATGAATTTTTCCGTTTCTTTTTACTTCAATGCTAAGATGTTCGGATAATGCATTTACAACAGAAACACCGACACCATGCAAACCGCCAGAAACTTTGTATGAATTTTTATCAAACTTACCACCTGCATGAAGTTTGCTCATTACAACTTGTAGAGCAGATACACCAAGTTTAGGATGGATTTCTGTAGGAATACCTCTTCCGTCATCTTGAACAGTAACAGAATTGTCTTTATGGATTGTAACTTGAACTCTTGTGCAATGTCCTGCTAAAGCCTCATCAACTGAATTGTCAACTATTTCATAAACACAATGATGTAATCCTGATAAACCAGTGGAACCTATATACATGCCAGGTCTTTTTCTTACCGCATCAAGTCCTTCAAGTACTGTTATGCTTTCTGCATTGTATTCTTTTTTCACTTCCTCAAAATTATCATCAGTCATTCTTAGAGCCTCTAGTGTTCAATATTCCTAGTATGGCTGGATCGTTTAAATAAGTATTCATTTTTAATGATGGGAGGGGGCCTGTACGGCAATAATTAAGCATTTTGGCGCGTTTTCGCAAAGTTTATATAATACAATGCAATACAATGTATCATCGTGAAAACCATTAGTTTACGCATAGATTCTGATTTGTTGGCAGATGTCGATAGATTAGTCAAACCGTTTAGATATAGTAATAGAACTGAGTTGATTAGACAAGCAGTCAGAGAATTTGTTGAAAAGTTAGAGAACGATAGAGAGAGAAAAAGTTCTAAGAAAAATATATTAGTTAATGATGAAATTATTGCAGAGTTGGAAAAAAGATTTGGAGAACTTAAACAATAAGTTTTTAGACGGAGATACATAGAAACCTTTATAAAGGACGTTTAGTTGAAGTTAAACATTACAATTACTAGTAATATAAAAAAGAGGTGTAGACATATGAAGATTTTTTCGGGTCGGATTTCTAGAAGAAAAATGCTTAAGATTGGAAGTTTGAGTCTTTCGGTTAATGCAATTGTCGTATTAGTTCTTGCGATTACTATGCTTGGATTAGGACTAGCATTTACTAAAGGAATGTTCGGGAAATTGCAAGGTAAGCTGGAGATTCCTCCACCAGATATTCCAGCTACAAGGGATGAACCAATAGTTCTTCCAGGAGATACTGTTAGATTGGAAAAAGTAAGTCAGGATTTTGCTATGTCAATTAATATTTACAATAGTGAAAAGAGCCGAGAGTATGTTGCTGCTTTGGATTGCGGTAGCGCACTTACAGGTCCAACAACCAACGTACTCACATCACCTCAAGATATAGCCGATGGAGATTATGTCCCATTTAAGCTTTTGGTCAAAGGTGGTGCTTTCGCTGATAGCGGCACAGCGGTTTGTGTAATCTATGTTTGTTATGCAACAGAGGCCACACCCGCAGCAAATACAGTAGCATTGTGTCACGCAGCAGGAGAAGCTGGAACAGATGCAGTCTACGATCAAAAACAAATAGTAATCAAATATGGTTAAAGAGGTGTTTCATTCATGAGAAAATACTATAAAATTGGAAGTTTGAGTCTTTCGGTTAATGCGATTGTTGTTCTTGTTTTGGGAATAACTATGCTCGGATTAGGGCTAGCATTTACTAAAGGAATGTTCGGGAAATTGCAAGGTAAGTTAGAAATTCCTCCGCCCAATATACCTGCAACATCAAGTGAACCTATAGTTTTACCATCGGACGAGATATCAATAGGTAGAAAAGAAGCAATAATTCCAATAAATGTTTACAATAGTTTGACTACTGGAACTATTAGTCTGGACACCAATACAACAGCACCACTTGATTGCAATATAACGATGCAAGCAGTATCTCAGAAGGTTCCCGAGGATGAATTTAGGACTTTTCAAGTAGTTACGACTCCAGGTGATACTCAGCAGACTTGCGTGTTTACAATAAAAGCATTAAAAGGAGCAGAGAAAGTTGCATCTAAGCAAATCACTATTAAAGCAGGATAAGAGGTAAATTACAATGGCAAGAGATATCAAAAAAAGATTAACTCAACAACAAGAGTTTGATATCATGAAACTTGTTTTAGACAAGTTCTTATGGTTAGGTACAGCAGTCATGGCTTTCGGCCTTCTTAATATGTGGGTTGAAGGAGTTGCAGGCATTAGAAGTGGCTTGCTAATTATGGTTGCAGGTGCAATTGTCTTCGTATTATTCTTGATAATGGTTGTCAAAGAGTACGAGATAATCAAATAATTTTATATACTTCTTTCTTTTTCTTTTCTTTTATGTTTAATAATAAAAGAGGTTTTCAATTAACTGCCACTTTTATGGTCAGTCTTATTCTTGCAGTTGTGATCTTCGGGATGGGAATGATATTTTTCTCAGACGTATTCCAAGAAGCATCGGACATCAAAGCAAGACTGGATTCTCAGACGGATAAACAGATCAGAGATATCTTGTTGAGCACCGGTGAGAAAGTTGCAATTCCTTTTGATAAAGTAGAAGCGAATGCTGAACAAGTGGCTACTTTCGGTGTTGGAATATTTAATGTACCCATTGCAGGAGCCCCTGAAAGATTTTATGTCCAATATCTTGGATGTGATTGTTATGATGGATCAGATTCTTGTACATTAGATGGCACAGGTGAATTTCTTACATTTCCAAGCGATAGTCTCCAAGGATTTGGTGAAGACTTCCCCATCAATGTAGCCCCTAATCAACAAAGGGTTGCAGTTATTGGAATTAGAACAAGAGATAGACAATCTAATCCTGAAGGAAGTAATATTATATGTACGCTCCAAGTTAAAGATGCAGCAACTCATAAACCGTACGGCAGTAAACAACAAGTTTACATACAAGTTTAAAGAAATCCTTTAACTAATTCTCTTATTACTTTCTCAGGATTGTTAGCTTTAGTGACACCAGAAGCGATAAGAATGCCTTTTGAGCCTAATTCTTTAGACTTACTAACATCGCCTTTACTCTTAACACCCGCACCGCAAAGTACTGGCACATTATTTACAGCCTGCACGGTATCAGATATAATCTCTGGTTCGGCAGTTGAGACAGATATATCGCCTCCGATCAACTCAGGAGGTTCAATAGCAATATAATCAGGAGAAAACTTTGATACCTGTGATGCTTTCTTAGGCGTATCAACGCAGACAATAGTGAGTAAACCTACAGACTTCGCCCGGTCTATAGATTGTTTAATATTATCAAGTGAAACACGATCTTCTGAGTGATCAATCAAAACTCCATAAGCACCATTCTCTAATATGGCCTCGGCCAAATCATGGCCTGTGTGAGATCCGTACACAACAGGATCAATATGTTGTGCAAGAACCGGAATAGAAACTTGTCTTGCAACTCTGAATAAATCTACATTTTGTACTGCAATAAGAATAGGAACTTTAACTTCATGAGCAACCTTGTCACAAATTCTAGCAAGGTCAACCGCTTTCTGCCCAGTTGCCGAGGCATATGTTTTAAAGTTAATGACGAGCATGTTTATTTCTACCTCTTTGCATTGCAGCCATTAGTTTCTCTAATGAATCAATTTTCTTCATTAATTCGAGTTTTTCTTTGTCGTTTTTTTCAAGCATTTTTCCAAATTTAACTAACTCGAAGTCTTTCTCACTAATAGTTTTAGATATTGATTGGAATTTTTTTAATTCTTCTGTCAATGATGAAACATTACTGGATACTTTACTTATTTCAGATTCAAGTGCTTTATAGTTACTAATGTGTTTTTTCATCTCAGTCACAACAACCTTAACCTGCGCTTCCACATCTGCACTAATGGTTTTTTGCATGTGCTTTTTCTGATCTTTGAATGCTTTGATTTCTTGATCAAAGATTTGTTGTGATGAATCAATTTTCTTTGTGTTCTTCTCAAAATCGGTTTTTACTTCTTTATGAACTGCAGTTAATGAAGAAATCTCTTCTTTTAATGATTTTATGTCCGCGGAGAGATTATTTACCTCTGACGCAGTATTCTTCACTTCTACATTTACGGAGTCTATCATCTCCTTGGTGTTCACAATATCTTTTATCTTGCCAATCATATAGTGAAACTTAGTTTATTGATTTATAAAAGTTATCAATTAAAAAACGTAGAATAAAGGGTAAAGGAAAATAAAAAAAGAAATTAGATCGAGTTACTCAATTGCACCATCAATCTTTTCTTTTAGACTATCTTTGGGAAATGCACCAACAAATCGGTCTGCTTCTTCGCCGTCCTTAAACATGATTAAGCAAGGAATGCCGGAAATGTCGTGTTCTCCTGCAACGTCTTGGTTATCTTCAGTGTTTACCTTAGCAAATTTGACTTTGCCGGCGTATTCCTCTGAAAGTTCCTCAAAAACAGGACCCATTCTCTTACAAGGACCACACCATGGTGCCCAAAAGTCAACCAGTACCCAGCCTTCGCTAGTCTCTTTTTCAAAATTATCAGCATTTAGTTCTAATACCATTTCTTCCACCTCACGTTTAATAATTAAAACTCTCATGACCAAGATGTTCGTTTGCGCTGAATGCAGCTTTAACACCATCAGCAGCAGCAGTTATGGCCTGATCGTAATCTTGATTTGTTATGTCACCAGCTGCAAAAATCCCTTTTACGTTTGTTCTGCAGCCCGAATCAACGTTGACTCTTCCGTTTTCTGCAAGTTCCACACCTAGTTCTATAGGTAAGTAATTGTTAGGAATGTGACCTATGGCGATGAAAATACCATCAAGAGGTAACTCATTTGAGTTGTTGTATTCTTTGTCAAGCACTACGCTTCCAACTTTTTTGCCTTCTTCGTTGGCTTTAACTTCAGTTATGTTAGTATTGTAAATCAACTCAATCTTTTCGTTCTTTTCTACACGTTGTCTGTTGATAGGTTCTGCTCTCAATTTATCTTTTCTATAGATTATGTAAACTTTCTTTGCATATTTAGCTAGCAAAAGCGCTTCTGTTGCTGCACTATCTGATCCGCCAATGATTGCCACAGTCTTTTCTTTGAAAAAAGCAGCATCACAAGTTGCACAATAGCTAACTCCTTTACTGTAAAACTCTTTCTCTCCAGGAATGCCTAACTTTCTAACATCTGAACCAGTAGCAATGATTACTGTTTTTGTTTCAATCTCCCCACCATCAGCAGTTAGTTTGAATCCGCCATCGATCTTTTTTATTTCTTTAACTTGTTCGTACTTTAGTTCTCCATTGAAAGATTTGTAATGTTCTTCTAGTTGAACTCCCAAGTCATAACCAGATATTGCTTTAATGCCTGGCCAGTTTTCTACTAAATGTGATTTGGCAATGAGTCCGCCAATCTCTGCTGCGAACACCAATGTTTTCAAGTTAAACCTAATTGAATAAATAGCTGCGCTAAGTCCTGCTGGACCGCCCCCAATAATTACAACGTCATACATTTTAGACTATATTCTCCTAAAGATAGTATATAAAGCTTATCATAAAGGGTTGTATACAATGTTTAATATGTTGTTTAGAGTGTTTAAGGTGTTTTTCGGTACAAAATCTTTAAATATCTAGGTTGCTACTGTATAAGTATGACAAAGTTAATGTTCTATCCATTGGAAGTGGACTACAAGGTTGTGGGTGGTAGGCCAAGGTTCTATATATTTGGAAGAACGCAAAAAGGAGAGCAGATTTGTTTAATAGATGAAACATTTAGACCTTTTTTCTACATTTTAATTAACCATGAAAACTTTGATAGTTTTGTTAAGAAGATAAAATCAATAAGAGTAAGACGTCGTGACAGAGAGTTTGGTTTGGTGGATGTTGAGATTGTACGAAAAAAGTACAAAGGCTCAGAACAAAAGGCAATAAAAGTATATACAAAACTTCCAAAAGATATTGATGCGTTAGTAGATAAAATTAAGGATCTTCCAGATGTAGCAGAGATTCTTGAAACTGATATATTGTTGATACGGCGATATTTGATAGAGAATCATATAACTCCCTGGGTGTTAAGTGAAGCAGAAGGAGAAGAAATTAACATAGATCTTAATATTAAGACATATAGAGTTGCATCCATATCTCAGAATTCTACAGATGTTTATGAAAATCCTAAGATCTTAGCATTTGATATTGAAACATATAACCCTACCGGGAAAGAATTTGATATGAACAAAAATCCCATACTCATGATTTCTTTTTACTCTGAGGGACTTAAAAAAGTTATAACTCATAAGCGCATTAAAACAGATAAAGAGTACATCACATTTGTTGATGGGGAAATGGAGTTGCTTGAGCAGGCTAAAAAAGTAATACAAGATTTTCAACCGGATATTCTTGCAGGATACTATAGCGATAATTTCGATCTTCCTTATTTAATGTATAGAGCAAAGAAGTATCGTATTGATTTTGATATTGGATTAGATAAATCCGAGCCGATGGTTAGGAGTGGATCTGAAACATCTATCAAGATAAGAGGTATAAGTCATGTTGATTTGTATAAAGTGTTTATAGGAATAATGGAACGTCGTCTTAACCTCACATCTTATTCTTTGGATTCTGTTTCTGAAGCGTTGCTAGGAGAGCATAAAGATAATGTAGATATTGAAAACTTATGGAAAAGTTGGGACAATGAGAGTGATGAAGAGTTAGAAAAATTTGCAGTTTATAATTTGAGAGATTCAGAGTTAACATATAAATTATGTTTAGAAGCCAAAGATGTTCTTCAAGAACTTGTTAGAATGGTGGGCGTGCCAATGTTTAACTCGGCAAGAATGGCCTTCTCCCAATTAGTTGAATGGTATTTGATACGTCGCTCCGCAGAATTTGATGAAATAGTACCCAATAAGCCAAACCATAAAGAGTTGGTTGAAAGGATGACGGCAAAACCAATTAAAGGGGGATTTGTATTCACTCCAGAACCAGGTGTGTATGAGAATCTTGCGGTGTTAGATTTTAGAAGTTTATATCCCAGCATAATTGTTACTCATAATCTTTCTCCTTCAACACTTAATTGTCAATGTTGTAAATATAGTCCAAAGTATGTTCCAAGTCAAGATAAGACCTGGTTTTGTTCAAAGAAAGATGGTTTTATTCCTAAAGTGATTAGAGATATATTGGATCGTCGTGCACGTATAAAGGACATGATATGGGATAAGAAAGAAGAGGAGAGCGGTGTCTTGCATTCTAGAGAGTTGGTGTTGAAAACATTAGCAAACGCGTTTTATGGCTATCTTAGTTTTTTTCTTTCTCGATGGTATTCTAGAGAAAGTGCATCAGCGGTAACTGCTTATGGTCGTAAATATATAACTGAAGTTATTAATTGGTCTAGCTCAGAAGGTTTTGAATTGGTGTATTCAGATACAGATTCTGTGTTTTTAATACTGCATGACAAAGAAGTTAGCGATGTTATTAAATTTAGAGATAAGGTTAATGATTTTCTTCCTGGTTTAGTCGAATTAGAGTATGAAGGGCATTACAAAAAAGCACTGTTCGTTCCCACGAAAGGTGGAACTGGAGCAAAGAAAAAGTATGCTTTAATGGATTCACGACGACATATAACGGTGAAAGGATTTGAGTTTATTCGACGTAATATACCTAAAATTGCTAGAGAAGTTCAATTTGAAATTATTCGCCTAATATTGCGTGATGAAAAAGATAAGATTAAGGATTTCCTGGATAAGATGATTAACAGAGTTGAAGATCATAAAATTCCTAAAGATAAATTGATTATTAGCACTCAATTGTCTAAGAAGATAGAAGAGTATGAAATGATAATGCCGCACGTTGCGGTTGCTAAAAGGATGATTGAGCAAGGTCATGATGTTTCAGAAGGAGATATTATTGACTACGTTATTTGTGAAGGCGAGGGGAAGTTGAAAGATAAAGCTCGTGTACCCACAGAATGTGATTCTAACGAATATGATGCTGAGTACTATGTTAATAATCAAATTATTCCTGCAGTAGAGGGATTACTATCTCTAGTTAAGATAGATCCAGCTAGATTTAACTATGATGGAAAAGATCAAGAAAAGTTAGATAGGTTCATCTAACCTTTAATGTTGTAAACAGTTCTCGTAGGGAATGGAATTCCTATCTTGTTTTTATTCAATATGTCGTAAATTCCACCTACGGCTTTTTCTTTCGATGAAACTCTCTCACCCACATCTCCAATCCAGAAATATGCTTTAAAATTTAAGGAAGAGTCTCCCATTTCTAAGAACCTTACAACAGGGGTAGGATCATCTAAAACGCCATCTATTTTGTTGATTACGGATAGAGCAAGCTTTCGTACTTTGTTGTGATCAGAACCATATTCTACGCCGAATGGTATTACAACTCTTGCCTTAAGCGTAGGTAGTTTCCAGTTAGTTATCCTGCTGTTAGCAAGACCTCCGTTTGGAAAAATCATCAACTCGTGATCCCACGTTTCTATCTTTGTCGACCTTAATCCAACATCTAATACTTTGCCGCTAACTCCGTCAATCTCAACGGAATCTCCAACTTTGATTGCCTTGTCTAAAATTAATTGTATCCCGCCAAAGATATTTGAAAGACTGTCTTTAACAGCAAAACCAATGGCAATACCAGCAATACCTAAACTTGCAATAAATGGACCAATGTTGATTTCCCATTCAGATAATATTAAAATGCCTGCAATTATATATATGAAAACTTTACCTGCTTTTCTTAATATAGGGAGTAGTTGATCGTCTATTGTGGACTTTGTCTTTTTTGCAAACTTTTCGCCCCAGATAGTTAATGCCATCTCAAGCATTACAGACACAACAAATGCACCACCAAGGATTATTAATGAGTCAAATAGGGTTCCTAGCACTGCACCAAATTTATTTTGTATAGCAATGGGAACAACTGCAACCTTCAAACCTATGAAGATCATTATGAAATATATTGGTTTAGCCAATAATTCAACCAAGTGATCATCGTGGGTAGTTCTAGTTTTAGCAGCTAAAGACTCAATGATTCTCTTTCCAACCGATACAAATAATTGTGCCAGTATCAAAAATACTAAGAATATCAGTGCCGCCTGAAAGTATTTGTTTGTAACAATGCTTAGTGCAGGAAACTGCTGTATATAATTATCAAATACCATATATGCGCTAATTAGATTCATCTCAACCTACCTCTATGTTTTAATTATATAAGAACAACTAATATTTATTAATTTGTTTGTTTTATATGACAACTACAAGGAAATTTATGAGAAGCTCTTTTTAATGCTAATTTAACAGTATCAATGTGGTTTGGGTTATCAAAGTTTATTTGTACAAGTTCCTGACCTTTCTTAAGTCTTGCAGCAACTCCAATAACTTTACCGAAAGACATCTTCATACCAGTACTCATTCTATCAGCACCTGCTCCAGATGCTAAAGGATTTTCTCTAAGATAGTGATGCGGATATACTTTTAATTTAAGATGATAAGAATTCTTACCTAAAGTCTTTTCTAGCACTCTGTTACAAGTTTGTCTTGCAGCTTCTAAGGCATTATCTCTTATTTGTAGGTCAGTATCTACAGTTAAAACATAGCTATGCTTGAAGTCTCTAACTAAGTTACCCATATCGAATCTGATAACTTTACAAGGTTTTGCAGCTCTGATGAAGTCCTTTTTCCTATACTTACTCTTTCTAGTATAAGGCCTTTCAAGTCTTCTGTACGCTACAAACTTTCTAATTCTTGCCATAGAAGCCCAAAACTTGTCGGTCATTTATAAAGTTTTCCTAATTTGCAGAGCTTGAGTGTGGCCATATCCTGCGTTTAAGTGAAAAAAACCGTAAGAAATATAAAGCAATCTAGCGGTCTTGATTATCATCAATTGAGCGTTTCTGGTAAGAGGTTATATAGAGATTGAGGTGATTACATGCAACAACAAAACGTAGAAGAAAGTAAATCAAGAGTAGCAGAAATTCTAGCTAAGAGGCGAGAAACAACTTCTAATGATGAAGTTTACGATAGATGGAAAAGGTTCATCAGAAATAGAACCTAATCTTCTTCTTTTTTATAATAAAGAAAAAATAAGGAGAAGTTATTCTCCTAGTTCGTGTCTGTTTATTATGTAGTGCTCTGCAGCCCCACTAACAGGATCTTGGAACACTACCGCAACAGCAACTCTGAAGTCTTTATCTGGATCTGTTGGACCTAGTGCTTCGTATACTGCTTCTGCAACCGCTTGCGGAGTTTCTCCTTTGATCTCAACAGGCAACGGATGTCTGTCGAACGATGGCAAAGGATTTACATTTACTCCAGTGTATGTTGCAACCATTCTTCCTTTTCCTGGAAGAAGTTCAAACTCAGTAAAAGTTCTTTCAGCAGTTGTGTCATTATCATCAGCAACATCATTCGGACGTACAATTAATCCCAGGCCTCCTTTTTCACCACAAACAACCCCAGTTATTCTTGGAGTATAATTAGGTTTATCGGGTTCATACATCCAAGCATCGTGAGTTTCAAACATCCCAACTAAAGGATCGCACAGACCATCATCGCCATCTTCAGATAATTCACCAGCAAATGCGTCTGTTTGTTTACCGTTGCTTACCGCAACAGAATCACCAAGCATAACTATCGCATTATAAAGTAATAAATCAGGATCTCCTGTTTCCAAAACTTCAGGGTCCGTCGGTTTTGTAAATATTGTGTTGTCTTCAGGATTGTATTCTAATGTTCTCGCTTGACTAGAAGGGCTTCTTCCAGTTACTGCATAAACTACAACATTATGTGCTCCTGTTGGATCTCTACCTAGTGCGATTAATCTACCAGGATATTCCATGTTTGCTATTGCTTCTAAACCTTTCATTTTTGTTATCCTCCGTTTATGCCACTCTTTTGTATTCAGCTTCAAAAGCCAGTGCAGCTTCATCAAGCGATGGAGTGTCTGGGTAAACGGATGCCCCATCCATGTGTGTCGCAATCAAATGATTAACAACTGCTCTGCTAAGTGTGTTTTTTGCTTCAAAATAATGTCCAGGTAATGCTGTTGGCGCATAACCTGCAGCGATCACTCTGTCTTTCCAATCAGATCGTCCATCAGCCTCTGCTGCATCAGATTCTTCACCAACGACTCTGGCCCACTCTGCATCTACTTTCTTGTGCAGGTTTCTCTCGGTTTGTTTACTGTGTCTTACAGGATGATCAAGTCTTCCATGAGGAAGAATAGATCTTCTCACTTCGTGGAATGTTCCTGCGAAATCAGTTATCTCGAACAGGTATCCTCTATCTGAGCCTTGATTGCCAATTATTGCAACTTCTAATTTGCCGTCGCCAACAAGCATATTAGCTAGTGCCGCATCGGAAACATATCGACTAGATGCAAGCATAACCATTTCTGTTGCTGCTGCAAATTCCTCAGGAGTTAATCCAGCTTTAGCCATAAGAACATCAGGTCGTTCATAAGCATCTTTTGCTTCGTATTTAGTACTCCAGTCTGCAACTTTTATTGGAAAGTCAGCTCCTGGTTGATAGTCTGCAGGTAAACAATGATCCGCAAGAACTACTGCACCTCTCTCAAGTCTTCTTGTAAAAGAAGAACCATCGGGTAAAGGTCCTGCTTCTCTGTGGATAAACTCAACAGGAACCATAAAGTTGTTTACCAGTGGTTTTTGATATGCAGAGTAATCATAACCTTCTCCTTCTTGGAAAGGTAATTCATCAACACCGCCAGGCATTCTGTTTACAACCCTCATTCGGATTGCAACAGGTATTTCTGCAGCTTCAATTGCATCTTTTAATGATAGTAAGCGACCATCAGCCATAACTAATCCTTGATAGGAGTTAGGTATTCCTTGTGCTTGCATTCTCTCAAAATTGAATGCAGATTCTATCAACAACGAAGAATTGTCTAAGAAAGCACCATCTTCCATAGGCATTTCTCCCCAGTCGAAAACTGAGTAGATGTTCTTTACGTGAAAGTCTGCAACACCAGGTCTTGTTGGTGAAGGTAATTCAATAAATCTTATTGATTTTACACTCCCTTCTAAAGTTTTTTCATAGTTAGGTAAGGCCATTTTTTGTTTCCTCCGTTATTATAATTGTATTCCCCCATAAGGCAATTCCATAAACTGAATTGCGGGAGGACTTATCAAATAAACTTTATTGTCAGCAACTGCAAGTTCTCCTCTTGCAATCATAGTTAATGCTGCAATGTATGCAGGGTAATCGCAAACTCTTTTCTGAAGTTCTTGGTGTTGATCTGCAAAGTGATGCATCATTAGCGATCTTAAAGCGACTTCTGGTCCGCCAGTTGTGTCAAACCAATCTCTTGCTTCTTGAGGAACTTGTTGACGATCATAGTGATTCCTTAGTCTCGTTGTTGCTACAAGTTTATCAATCACATCACATGAATCTAGAACTAAATGTCTGTATTCAACGTCAATATCAAGTGGTGCAGACGTTATAAGAATGGGACCTGCGTCTACCCCTTCAGTTACCACATGGATGGAAGAAGCAGTGGATATCTCGCCAGCCATGATGGCATCGTAGACTGCATCGTCACCAGTGTAAAGTCTATCTCCTTGACCGTTTAATTGTGCGAGTCTTGCTGGGTGACTATTAATTATTCTTCCGCCCCATGTATCCAATAATGGTTTGCGTATCAGTCTCATATATCCTGCAAGAGCAATTAAATCAATACTAAATCTGTGTGAAGCCGCATGTTCTTTAAGAACCTGAACAGCTTTTGCGTCGTAAGCAATTTTGTCCTCATCGGTTCCAAATTCAGTTCCGGTTTCTTTTCGCACTTCTTTTGGATTTAGTCTAATGATTGGCCTTTCTCGCGGATCAATGCCCTGCCCTTCTAAAATACGTTCCAAGTTTGCCGCACCTTTCTTTTTATCAGTAAAGAATGCTCTTAACTCGAACTCAGGAATTCCGCCATTCATTCGTCTCGAACGTTTCTCCGCCCTGAGTAGTTCTTGAATTGTTGTACAAGAGCCAGAACCAAAAGCTACAACTTGCATCGGCTGTTTTCCAGAGTATATCGGATCCATATTTATTTACCTCATGCAGCTGGTTTGTATTCAAACTGTTCATCAGTGTGCGTTGTTACATGTAGTGCACCACCTACGTCATCACACACATGACCAAGTACTTCCGCCTTGTATGTTTCTCCAAGCAAAGGATTCTTTGTTTGCCCTATCATTTCCATAACAGAGTCAGCATCCTTTGCAGATACAACCACATACATCCCTTGACCCATGTTGAGATCTTCATACATTTCTTTAGTAGGAATCTCCGCATGTTCTTGAATTATTCCAAAGATCTGATGTGGTGCTTCAACTGCTGAAAAATCTAAATCAGCACCAAAACCGTGTTTGTGAAGAAGTCTTTCTAGATTATGAACACCCTCACCAGTAATGTTAACTAATCCTCGCACCTTATTTGAATTTATTAATGCTTCAATCAATCTATTGTATATTAACGTCGGCGTTAGTATTTCTTCAAGAATTGTCTTGCCATCAAATTCAGAAACTCCCCTAATAGGATTCAGGGGTCCAGTCCAACCTGCGGGCGCGTAATTAATTAATTGTCTTGCCGCAGATATACCATTGCAATGCACACCAGAAGATCTGATACCAATAACTACATCTCCTGCTTGGATGTTTCGCCCATCTATCATTAATCCATCAACAGGAGGATATTGGTAAAGACCTAAACCAGTTGCTGAGATATCATAACCTGCACCTATAGTTGTGCTTGCAATCATTCTTTCAGGATCAAAAGGAACACCTTCTGGGCCTGCTGCCCAAGCTCTTAAAACATCCATGTCTAATGACACACCCACATTTCCAACATAAAATTGATGTCCAGCTTCAGGAGGACCACGAATCATCTCTTTTAATGATGCATTCTCCCCGCCTATTATGACCGCACCACAAAGATCTGCACCTATTTTCAAACCGTTTGCAAGATCTCTCGTAATCTCAATATCAGGTTTTGTCCATGCTACATAATCGTTAAGTGCAACAACTCTTCCGCCGCCACATGCAACATCGTTTGCAACCATAGCAACAGTGTCAATGCCGACACTTGCTAAATGAAGTGGCTTATTTCCACCAAGCATTCTGTATAAAGTATGAACTAAAGGTTTAGTACCTGCACCATCTGTACCCATAGGTAATCCAACCGTATTGACTGATAGACCTTTGGCAAGTTCGGCCACATTAAGTTCTAATCCATCAGAAAAGAATCCAATATCTTGAGGAAGTGTGATTCCTAATCTTTCAAGGTCTGCAACATTACCTTTTGTTGCTCTGAACAATGCTTTGAATATCTCTACTACGTCATGTTCTTTTCCAAAATCAACACCAAATCTAGCGTATACACTATCTCCATCAGTCATTTTAAGTTACCTCCGTTATATAATAGTCTTGTAGAACCAGAAACTGCTTTAGTCTGTATGTTATTTACCCTAATCTAACAAACACCCCTAATGCTATAGGTTATAGGATATTTTCGGGTCAAAAACCTATTTAAGTATTTAGACAGTAAAACCTATCCTTTAGAGAAGGCATGTCGTCTCAAGTTCGTGATTACAATTCAGAGAAAGCAGTAATGAGTTCTTTATTCATAACTTCAGGATGGAATGTAGTGCCGTACATTGATTTTTCTTTGTGTTTTATGATTTGTATGCATTTATCAGACTCTGCCAAAAGTTTGAAATTGTCAGGTAAGTTGATGCAATAGTTGTGTAATTCGTATACTTCGAGTTTCTTCAGCGAATCCACTAAAGGATCATCTCGCAGTTTAGTTATTGTTGTTGGACCTATCTCAGTAACCTCTTTTAGTTCACAACCATGAGTCATTCCGATAATTTGCATGCCGTTGCATATGCCCATTAGGGGTTTGTTGTAATCTTTAATCCAGTTGAAGAACTTCAGATGGTCAGAGTAACCAATCTCTTTCAATGGTGAACCCGAGATTATTATTTTGTCCGCTGCGTTGATTATTTCTGTTGTTATCTCGGTGAAATGCACCATGGCGCACTCTGTTAGAATATCGGTTATAGGCCTAACAAACTCTAATGCGTGTAGTGAATCTTTATCTCGGCACGTATCAATTATTAAAATCATTTTTCCTCTAGTTTAGTTTCTTCAATGTTGAAAACTCCAGCATAGTTGTCGTATTCGGTAGAATATTTGGTTATGATTATTTTTTTCTTAAAAGCAGGGCAGTCTGTTACAAAGGTTTCAATCTCTCCACCTTCGCCTGCCGGATTAATCTTTAGTTCTTCTTGCATTTGTTTTAGTTTTGCAATTGTATCACTGTTGATAGTTTTACCCAACCATTCTTCACCAAAAGGATATGCAAATACTCCTGCAATGTAAACTTCAAACTTGTTTTCCACTAAATCATGTAATAATTCTAATTGGTCCATCTGCCATAATGGATTAAAGCACCAAATGTTCAACTCATTACAAATTCTTTGCACTCTTGAGGCTTGGTAGGTTGATGCAACTGTGCCAGTTACTATTCCTTCAATTTGATGTTCATCTATTGCTTGTTGAATGGCTTGTTTTAATTCTGCCAGTTCTTTTTCTTTTTCACCTTTGGTTTTGACTTTGATTAAAGGCAGATCCAGTGCTTCTGATTGTGTTTGCGTTAAAGAAATATTAGGAGTGTGAAACATGTAACTTTCTTTGTTTTCAGACTCTATAGTAATTAGACAAACTACGTCATGTTTTGTGTTTGCTTTGTACAATCCGAGTACAGAGTCTTTACCCCCTGAAAATAAGGATGCTAGTTTCATAATGTTTGAGTCTGAGAATAACTTATAAAATCTTTGGAAAAGAATAAATATATTGTAGATAGCTGCAAGATATGGCAATCATAATATGCGATCTTGACAGTACATTGTGGGGATTTTTGGGAATACATTGGGGAGTGTATGAAGAAGGGTGTAGGCATTTAGGTGGTACAGAGCTAAGAGTTGATAGTTTTGTTCCAACTACTACTCGTGGTTATTTGTGGTGTTCTGTAAAAGATAAGATGAACGAAGAAGAATTTAATTCTAAAATCGAAGACGCAGAGAATTTAATGGCAACTCTGTATAAAGAAAGAATAGGTGAGTTTCTTGTTCACAATCCAGGAGAATGTAATGCAGACGATCATGATTTCTATGCCGAGCCATTGAAGGATGTAGGTTTGTTTAATGGTGCAGAGGAATTTTTGAGAAGTGCTAAAGACGCAGGACATACTTTGGTTGTAGGTACAGGAAATTCTCGAATAACTGGAGAAGCTTTGTTGGAAGTTACAGGGTTGAAGAAATACTTTGATGAATTTGCTTATGGTGATGAAGGTGGAAATAGGAAAGGTGTTATGCAGTTGGCAATGCAAAGAGGCAGAAAGTTAGTTCCAGAAGGTTCAGTGTATGTTTTAGATGATGCAATAGATGCAGTAGATGCTGGTAGGGAGTTGGGAATTAAGGTAATAAGCATGCTTAGCAGTGAACATGGCAAGAAAGTGGAAGTTGAAAAAGCATTTGCGAGTTTTAGTAGCATATTGCACCATAAAGCCATTCTAGAGCTCATATCTTAGGAATATGGGAGTAAGTATATTCTTCAGAACAGAAATGTTTAAATAAAGATAGTTACTCGTTAGTAGCAATAGGGGGTTAACTGATGGGTAATAACTTAGCGAATTCAGTAAAAATAGGCGTGTTGTTGATTCTATTTGTATTTATAGCTAGCATTACAAGTGCTTCAGTATATGTTAGTAATGTTCCTGATGTATCACTAAGTCTTGGAACTGGTACAAGTTATGAAATGAATGTTACAAAAGATGACGCATATTTCTATAATGTTGCAGTTAAGTGTGAAGATTTCTCTCCAGTATTATGTAGCGCTAACCCAGATAGTTTCGTTTTAAGTGCAAACTCTCAAACAGTTGATATCGAACTTGTTGCTTCAGACAACGTTTTAGCAGGAATGTACTCAGGTAATGTTGTTGTGGAAGCAGAAAACTTTACTCAAGTTGACTCAGTTGTTGTTAATGTAACCGAAACATTTGATTTAGAGTTTGAAGAAGTTGATACTAACGTATATCAAAATACTACCGAAAATATTAGCTTTGTTTTTGTTAACGAAGGAAATTATGATGTTACAATTACTAATTTAAGTGAAAATGTAGAGCTAACTGCAAATAATGTTACATTTGATATGAATCTTACAAGCAGTCTGCCAATTACAATCTCAGCATTTGGTAATTCATCTGCAGTTTATTATGAAGCTTATGCATTTAATATTGACTCAGTAGATAGCTATCTAGGTAGTGTAGATTATGTTACTTCCGATGGTCATAATGGGTCTGAGAGTGTTACTGTTTCAGTTGTCGCCCAGGCAGCAACTAATACAACTACAAACACTACAACTAATACTACTAACACAACCACACCAGATCCTGTTGTTTCAGAGTTGGCGTTTAGTGCATTAAGTACTACGTTCAATAATGGCGCAATTAAAGGAACTGTTATGTTGACTAACAAATTTGATTATGATATGAACAGTATCGCATTGAACTTAACAGGATTAGAGGAATTTGATGTTAAGTTCACATTTTCCACTGTAAGTTTAAGCAAAGGTCAGTCCAAAACATTACAATTTAGCGGTGAGTTACCTAATGATTTTGATACAGGAACTTATACTGGAGTAGCAACTGCTGTTTATAGTAATATAACTGCAACTCAAGATGTTCAACTAGTAGTAGGTGGCGGAATTGACATTATCACTATAGATGTTGACTGGGACGAAGACAGAGAAAGAGATGTAAGAGAAAATGAGAAACTAAAAGACTTTGAGCCAGGCCATACAGTTACTGTTGATATTGAAGTTGCAAACTTGTTTAGTAGAGAAACTAATGTCCAAATAAATGATGTTGAAGTTGAGTTAACCATTAACAATATTGATGGAAGTAGAGATATAGAAGACGAGACAAGGAAGTTCGATATTGATCCAGGAGACACAGAAGAAGAGTCCATTACATTCGAAATACCATGGGCTGCTGAAGAAGATGATTATACTGTTAACTTAGTGGCAAGAGGTTACGGAGATAACGGCCAAACATTTACTGACAGTTTTCAATTTAAAATTGATATAGAGAGAGAAGGTAATAACGTGAGAGTATTAAGTGCAAGATTTTCTCCAGAAACCGGATCTTGTTTTGACAGAGTAAGAGTTACTGCGGACGTTATCAACTTAGGAGAAAGAGATAAAGATGTAGTAGTTATTATCGCTAATGCAGCATTAGGTATCAAAAAAGAGCAAAGAATAACTCTAGATGAAGATCCTGATAGAAAAAACAACAGGCAGAGAGTTGATTTTGAATTTAACTTAGATCCTGCAATGAAGGCAGAGTCATACAACTTCGAAGTTAGTGTGTTTGATGAAAGAACTGGATCTTACTATGATAGCCAAGTTGCTAAGTTAGAAGTAAAAGAGTGTTCATCTCATAATTATCAGCAAACATCAGACGATAATGATTACACTTATACCGGTAGTGGTTCAAGTGTAGTGTTTATTGGACCAAGCAATACCGCATCGTCAGGTACAGCATTTAGCACAGCAACAGGAATGCCTAAGACAACAATAACTGACTTGTCAGGTAAGACTGTATCAATTGGCGGAATATCAATATTCTTGTTTTTGACAGTTGCTTTGTTGTTAATTATCTTAGCAGTGTTGATAGCTTTCTTTTTACTTTAATTTGCGAGTAATCTATGGAATGCATCCATTTTGTCTCTAGAAGTCGCCATTTTAGTATTTGCTTCTTGAATTAACTTTTCTATGTATTCTTCAGAACAGAGAAGTGTTTTGTCTTCTGCAATGATTGTTTCCATGCTTTCAGTGCCACACATTTCTACGATAATTCGTTTTCTTGAACACATAATTCCTGCGCGTTTGAAGCCAATATATTTTGCTTTATCAACAATATCTTGTGCAGTTTCGATGGTTCTGCAAGCAATGTGAAATATTGGAGATTCCTGTTTGAACCAAAGTTTAAGTTCAGGAGGATTTGTGATGATTTCTTTAATATTATCAATAGTTATTGGATCGTGACTCACGAATAACCATTCTGCTTCGTGCTTTTTTCTAATCTTAGGGACTGCAATTAAAACAATTCTGCCGGCGCACGAGGATGTAGTGTAGTAATCTTCTGTCTTGTTTATGTAATCTATCAAGTCGATTATTGCATCATCTACGTCGCCTTTCTTTGATTTGTCTGGTAAGTACAACTTGTCCAAACATTCTTTCTTGTCTTTATCAAAGTCCATACTTGAAGAATTAAGTAATGATTTTTATTTCTTGTTGTACATAATAACTATCTTTGGCTTTTCACCAGGTTTGTGCTTGCCTAAGCGGTATTTCTTTATATGTTTGGGAATGACTGTGTCATCAACATAAATATGATTATAATATCTTAAGCAGCCGATTGCATCTAATACCTCTTGGCCAGACTCTTCTAATATAGCTGCACCGCTAAGTCTTAGATTTTGTAGATCTCTTAGAATTAATAAAATTAATATCAATACTGTAGACAGCAATACAGTAACAACTTGAGAATATAGAGCATCAGTCTTTAGATAGAATAAGCTGAATAGCACTATACCGATTAGTAAAAATAGTACACCCCATTGGCCTTTTGTTAGTTTTTCAATGCCGAGTACTGAAGTTTGATTTCGTCGTTCCTCAATCTTTAGCAGGTAATCTATCATTGAAGAATAACCTTTGAACTTTTTTGTATTTTTTATTTTTTTCAAATCGTCATAAACTGATAAAAATATAGGTGCGGATGATTTGTAAGCGTAAGGAACATCAAAATCGTAACAAGCAACATAGTACTGGTCTATCTTTTTACGAATTTTATCAGTGAATTTCTTACCATTGAGTTCTGCAACTTTGTAAAGTGCTAGCCAGTAACCATCTTCAGATGCAACTAGGCTTCGTATTTCATTGTACCTAGAACTTAGACGTGATATGAAGAATCCAGATAAGATTGCTAAAAGAAATGTGCTAACTGTTAGGATTATTTTGACTTCTTCAGAAGGGCCGTTTCCAGGTATGAAAATAACTACAATTACAAAGATAACAAATGCAAAAAAGCTGCCCTGTACAGAATGAATGTATCTCATTTTTTGGATTCAATTAATCGTTTCATCTCGTTAACAAAGTTGAATGCCATCTTGTAATATTTGTCATAACTTGCACCAGGCATTTCTCTTATTTCTCGATGAGTAATTTGTTTTGAAAGTTTATAGAACACCCTCATAGTGTGTACATATTTTTTATCAAGTCTTCCAGCTTTTACAAGTTTTTCTTCAAGAAGATCTGCAACATGTTCCGGACTGGGAGGTACTTGATGATATTTCATTAATGCAGCATGTGCTGCGTCTATAACTGCCCAATATAAATCTAAAGTTGCTTGTAAAATGTGCCACTTTGAGTTGTGCATAGTAGCAGGAGCTTTTACAAAGTAAGCCCATGATGCTTCAGGTGTGGGTCTTATTCTTCCTTTTGCTAAAAGGGCTTGTAATGGATTAAAGAATCCAGCATCAAGAATTGGTACACCATCTCTAAGAATGTTTAATGCAATTGGATCTCCAGATCTTACGTATTCCCAGAAGGAAGTTAGCTTTAATGTAGTAACATGAATCTTTTTTGAAACATCGTTTACTGCTTTCTCTACAATGATTCTGTATGCTTCAACAAGATGATCATTCATGATGATAGTTACATCATCTACAATGATTAGGATATCAATATCGGAGTTATCAGAAGTGCCTACTGCTTTTGCCGCGCTACCGAACAAAACAATTCCCTTTACAAATTCTTCGAATTCTTTAACGATGACTTTAGAAAACTTTAGAGCGGTCTCAAACTCATCCTTCGAATAATTTTCCTGATTCCTATGCGGCTGTGGTTCGCTCTTAAAACGCAATATTTACACCCCTTTTTTAAATGTTAATCTGAAACTGAGTTTATTAAGTTTGTTAACCATTTGAAGATAGTCAATGAGATAAATAATCAGAAGCATTATAAAGCAGTGTGACAAATTTGTCATTATGGTAGAGCATAGAGATTTAGAGAGAGAAGTAAGGAATACAGAAAAAATTGTTTCTGAAGCCATGCATAGAATCGCAGGCGTGACAATTGCAGAATTGAATAAAGATATAACGGCAAAGCTTGAGAAAAATCCGTTATTTGATTTTAAGATAAATACAAACATACCGTTCAAGACATCTAAAAAATTGTTTAAGAAAGAATATCTTAGAAGGTTGTTGCAAACTAACTTAGGAAATATTTCTTTGGCAGCCAAAGTTGCAGACATAGACAGGCGTTCAATTCATAGATTGATTAATGAAACGGGAATAGAAGTTGGAAAAATACGAGAAGAAATGATAAGACCATATGAGATAAAAAGAGAAGCAGTTAATCATATGATTGAGAATGCATTAGATCAATATAGAACAATAATTCATCCTGACAAGTTGAAAGAAATGTATAGAGGAGTAAGTGAAGTTAGTGAAGATATTCTAGAAGATTTACCAGTTAATCAGTTAACTATGAAAGAAGCGGAAGAAGAATTTGAAAAAGCATATCTTAGAAAAGCACTTGAAGATGCCAGAGGCTCGGTTACTAAAGCCGCCAGAAAGATTGGATTAAGGTATGAAACTCTACATAGGAAAGCTAAGAAATTAGGTATTGTTTGATACACCCATCATACTGCACAATCGGGGATCTCTTTTGTGTTTCTTCCAAATGTTTACAAGGTTTGCTTTTATAATTAATGAAGTTTCTTCAATCTCTTCAGGATTCAATAGATCTCCTAGACTTCTACTACATCGAGGATTTAACATTGGAACTTTTGTATCTGGGCTAATATCAACAAGATCACTTAATCTTGTAGTGCCACCATCTATATCTTCAAGAAGATAGTTATCTATCTTTCTTTGAATTCTTCTCCATACACGTTTAGAAGGAACTTCTTGTTTACCAGTGTGAGGAAGTAGCGTTCCACCCACAGCATTAACAAAGCTGCACCCTAAATCCAAATAAACCATCCTATCTAAATCAGGCGCATACATATAATTCTGAGCTTTGTTTGAAACATCTGATACAACTAAAAGATCTCTGTATAATTTCTCTCTTTTTAGAGCCGCTTCTTTGGCGGTTGGCTCTTCTACTTTTGTAGGTACAATTAGTTTAGATACAAAAAAGTAAGGCATGCTTTCATTCAGCCTTTCGCCATTTGGTGAATATTCAAACTCTACTTCTCTACCAACTTGTGAGTTATCAAGCACATAAAACTCGGGAACCAATAATCCCATTTTTCTTGCAAGAACTAAAGTAAGAGCTTCGTAGATCGGTTGAGCAGTTGCTCTGAAAGGTTGATCTCTATCCCCAAAGGGACTGTTTTTTGGAAGTCTTGAGCCTAGACAGTACTTAATGTAGGCATCTATTGTTCCACCATGAGGTATTGTAATAGAACAATTACCACCTGGATTAGATCCTTTCCTTTCTGAATAGACGGAAACTTTTGTTTTCATTGGATTAATAAGGAGGGATTTTGCACTATTTAAATTTTTCTATTTTTGTTACTGTTTAGGGACTATCGTATGACCAATATATCCCATATTTAGATATTGTACGATATTCATATTTATAAGCCTTGAGAACATATTATACCTTATATGAGATAAAAGTCTCATCAGGAGGACTATATAAATGGGCTATTGTGGCGGTGGGTGCTGCGGTGATGGATATTGCGGTTCAGGAATAGAGCAGATAGTTACTTACGCTAGATCTAACTTTGATTATTCGCAAGACTTAGGAGGATTTGATCCACACTATCAACAAAAAGCAGCGATGTCAGAATCAGTAGCATCTCCAAAATATTTAGATAACATTGATAGTGCAATCCATAGTGCATCTTACATGGTTCGTACTAGCGCTCATGATGACATGGGTGGCGGTAATGCATTTAACTTTGGTGCAGAGAGAGATGACCTATACAAAAAGAAAAAACAAGATGAAGATAGTGTAAGTTCTAATTATAATAATTCTACACCTACAACTAATGATGGCGTAGCAACAGTTAAACCATTCATTAATCCTTGGATTAAAACAGAGTTTATTGGAGAAGCTAGCGCGATAAAAGAGTCTGTCGAGGAGAGTTTTGAGAAAGTAACAGGCAAAGAATTTCCAAGCAATATTACTATTGAAGTTGCAGATGAAAAAAGATTCGAGGAATTGCATAAACATTTTGGCGGTAAGCCAACAGCAGGTTTGCAAGGTTTTGCGATAAATAGAAAACATGAAGGCGGAGTTAGCCACGTTGTTGTTAAAAGTGCACAGTTGGCTCACGTTATGTTAGTGGTAGGACACGAGATAGGTCATTTAATGAGTAAAACTTTGTTGAGTAAACAAGATGAAGAAGCTAAAGCTTATGCGTTTGAAATGGCTTGGCTTAAAGCAATCTATGAGCACAACATCGCAGGACTGAGAAGTGTGATTAATATCGACGGCGCACCTGCAAAGAACGGGTTGCACGATGTGGCATTCGAGTTTGTTCAGAAACTATTGCGAGAAGGAAGAGACTCTTTAGAAATAGTTGCACAGATAGTTAGTGGTGAGATTCACGTTGGTTCTTTGTTCTAGGTTTTTGCTATAGACCACATAACATTAAAGTATTGTAGAAATGATTTAGCGACTTCTTGACTAGTTATTCTGATAACTAGGGGTTCTTTAGTTAAAATAAGTATGCAAGACTTATTCTTGTATAATAAAATCTCAGCAGGTGTTGATTGCTGAATAAAACGTACATTGCATAACTTTGATTTTACAAAAAAATGTATTCTTTCTTTTCTTGATCTTAGATCCTCGTTGAAAACAATATTGGTTATGATCCCTTTCTTTTCTCTCTTTAAAGAGTAATTCAAGAAGAATCTATCAGCTTGCTCATCTGACTCACCTTTGCTCGCACCAAAAACATAATTGTTTTCTCCTTTTTCACACTCTTGTATTAAATCTTCAAATATTGTTCTCATACCATTCCAACCTTGAAACACTTCCACATTGACTTTTTCTTTTGCTTCTTGAAATTTTAATAATAATGAAGGCAATAAAGAATTTACAAACTCTTTTTCGTTTTTTATTTCATTTTCTTTTCGATCTAGGAAATCTAAGATATGTCTAGGATTTGCAGGACTGAAATGTGCAACTCCATCCTTTTCTACTTTAGAAATTATTCCTTTCTCTTGAAGTCGATTTGTAACATCATATATGTTACTGGGCGCGATCCCAGAATTCTTTGCTAAAGCAGTTTTAGTGCATTCACCAAGATCAAGAAGAGCTTGATAGACTTTAATCTCTCCTTCCGTAAGCCCTATCCTCTTCAAATCGTGCAGATCCATAGTAGTCTTGTAGAAGGACACCCTTGTTTATATACTTATGTAGTTACTACTAAGTAACCACAACTGAGGTGAATCTAAAATGAATAAAAAAATAACAACGAGTGCATTGGTTGCCATAATTATTCTGGCGCTCTTTTCAGGTTGCACAGATCAAATAAATGGAAGGACAGTAGAAAATGAAGAAATTGTAATAGGTTGGATTGGACCAATGACTGGACAAAGTGCAGTACTAGGAATGGATAGTGCAGTAGCTGCAGAGATTGCAGTAGAAGAAATAAACACGGCAGGCGGTGTTGCAGGAAAGAAGATAAAATTAATCTTAGAAGATGATCAATATGATGCGAAGAAAACAGTTAGTGCATATCAAAAACTGGTTGATGTTGATGGTGCAAAGGTTATAGTTATTAGCACATATAGCGGAGTATTCGTATTAGCGGAAAGAGCAAAACAAGATGGAGTTGTACTTGTTGATCCTCTGGATTGTAATAGCGAACTAGCAGCATTGGGAGATCATGTGTTTTGTCTTGCAACCGACTCAGAGAGTATTGCAGAAATACTGGCCGAAGAAACAGAAAAAAGTGAAGTGAAAAAAGTAGGAGTGCTGTTTTTTCAGAGTGATGCTTTTATGCCTTTAGTAAAAGATGTTTTTGTATCAGAATTTGGTGGTAAAGTGATTCTTGTTGAAGGATACTCTGCTGGAACTTCTGATTTCCGAACTTCAATTTCAAAAATGATGGAACAAGATGTTGAAGCAATGGTATTATTAGGTTATGATGAAACTGGATTTACGATGAAACAAGCAAGAACTTTAGGGTTCGAGGGTCAGTTTTATACAACTGGAACAGTAACTAGTCCTTCATTGCAAAAAGCATCAGCAGGAAATTCAGAAGGGACTATATTCGCATTTTGGGATGCACAAAAAGATAGAGAACCTGCTATGAGTTTTACTGCAAAGTTTATTGAGAAGCAAGGGAGACCTGCAATATTAGATCTTGCAACCTACCCTACATATGATGCAGTTAAAGTGATTGCCAAAGCGTTAGAATCGAATGACCTTAAACAAGGACTATTAGATATACAAGGGTTTGCAGGAGCTACAGGTAATGTGAGTTTCTCCTCTGATGGAACTGTAAGAATAAGAGAGAGTGCTTTTGTACTTCATGATGGCTTTCCAGTAAAAGCCTAACTTTTTTTCTTTTTAATATAATCTAAGTAAATTCCCTCAGTAAATGAGATCATAGTATGATCGTTGAAAACCATTAATAGTTCGTATTGGTTTAGATGTTCTGAACAAATGTTTCTAATTGCAATTAGTTGATCTTGAAATGCATTGTGATCTTTCACTAAAAGTTCTATACGAAAGTTCCATGATCCGAGAGTTTTATCTGCGAATAGAATGGCTTTATTCATTCTAAGGAATTGTTTGAATCTTTTTGCAAACTTGTTGGGAACTGTGTTAAGATTAAGAAGAAGCATGTACCAAAGTAGATTCAGTTTGTTGTGTTCTATTACTGCCCGATAACCTCGAATAATTTTTTGTTCAGAAAGTTTTTTTAGACGATAGGATATTGCCTCAGGAGTTAATGAAATCTTTTTCTTTTTTAGTAACCGTGATATGTCTACAACATTCATTCTCGCATCTTGAGAAATCATACGAAGTATTTCGTAATCAGTGGCATTTAATTTTATACGCACCGTCTCAGGATGTAGTTCTATTGTTTCATCATGGTGGTGTCTTTGATCATCTTCTAGACCATCTAATGCCAGCTCTACGCCTTTGTAGATCTCAACACCATTTAGAACTAAACGTCCCGCAACATTATCTTGAAACTGTTCAATCAATGTATTCAAATGGGAATCAAACTCCACTCTGCTTTTTGCAATCATTACAAAAAAAACATCCCATTGTCCACTAAGGTTAGTTAACCATTTTATGTAGGGATTGTGTTTTATTATTTTTAAGATTCTCTTCTCGGTTTCTCTGTTAAAATCTTTTAATCTTAGATAAACTTGATAAGTAATGTAACCTAAAGCGGCGGTGTCAACTAAAGTAATGTAATCTTTGATTAACTTAGAAGATTCTAAACGTTTTATTCTGTAGCCGACCACTTCCCTGCTTAAACCAACTTTCTTTGCAATTGCAGAATCGCTTTGTCTACAATTAGCCCAAAGCTCATTTATTATTCTTTTATCCTTCAGATCTAAATCAGGAGCCATATAATACTTTAACCAAAAATAATATATAAATCTTTTTGTTTTTGTAAAAATATCGACCATCTATTTCTAATAGCTTAAAAACAATGTTAATATCAACGGGTGTTTGGTTGACAGTACAGAAATTGGAGGTGTACCCTATGTCGGACGCGAAAATTTATTTCTTAGGTGTGAGAGGATCAATACCTGCGCCATCTTGTAACCGAATCGATATAGCTCCGTTTAATACAAAAGAAGTGGGAGCTAATACATCATGCATCTACCTAAGAACACCAGAAGGTAGACACCACATTCTTGATGCGGGTTCTGGAATAAGAGAACTGGGTTTTTATCTTGGCAGAGCAGAAGGATTTAGAATGCCAGATAGCGGCGAAGGTGTAGAGGGCAAAGAAGCAAATTTGTTTATTAGTCACACCCACTGGGATCACATACAAGGATTGCCTTTCTTTAAACCAGCATATGCTAAAGGCAATAAAATAAATGTTTATGGGCAAACACACATCACTAATGGTTTAGTAGATTCAGTTACTCGCCAAGATGAAGAACCTGAAGTAGTTGCTAACAAAGTAGCAAGTTATCAGACAAACGGCGAAGGAATTAGAGAGGTTCTTACTCGTCAACAAGATCCAAGAACTTTTCCCGCACCTTTAAACTATATGGTAGGGCTTGGAGAGTTTAATGATTTTGTACCT
>Ga0233431_1002006_pt1 | contig 31034 bp, 30 predicted proteins | sample SI_118_April2016_FD_179867 | JGI IMG/M metagenome (GOLD analysis project Ga0233431, IMG submission 179867) | Seawater microbial communities from Saanich Inlet, British Columbia, Canada - SI_118_April2016_200_MG | ecosystem: Environmental > Aquatic > Marine > Inlet | place: Canada: British...
TCTCTTGCCAATTCGAACAGCTGCCTTGGGCCATAGTCCATGGTTGGGGCCAGGGGGCAGGAACCACTGCAGGATCCGCACTGAATACAATTCTGGATTTCCTCCCCGTGGTATTTTTTAAAAAATCTCGCCTTTAAAGCCGCGTTATCCATGCGACATAAACCTCCTCTTTCGGTAATGGCCACAGCCCCGATAAGCCGTCAAGCATCCACTTTCAAGCCTCGAACGATTCTCACGGCTTCCTGCTGCCTGACCTCCTGAACCACTCTTGTGGCGGTTCCGAAACTCAAGGCGCCCGTCGGGCACTTGAGGGCGCAGGCAGGCCAAAGGTCTTGTTCCACCCGGACCATACACCCATCGCACTTGGCAATCTTGCCTGTTGCGGGATTGAGCTGAGGGACCCCGAAAGGACAGGCGACAGCGCATGTCTGACAGCCGATGCAGAGCTCCGGGTCGGAAAAGACGATCCCGTCCGCTCTTTTCTGCATCGCCCCGGTGGGGCATGCCGGAACACAGGCCGGCCTGTCGCAATGAAGGCAGGTAACAGCCATGAAATTCATCGACAGATCGTCGCCGTTTTCCACCGGACCGATCTGAATCACCTTGAACATACGAGGTCCCGCAGGCAGGTCATGTTCCAGTTTACAGGCCACTTCACAACTGAAGCACCCTATGCAGCGGGAAGAATCCACCAGCAGGACATTTTTTCGTTTCTCATCTTTTTGTTGTTCCTGGCTCATGGCAAAAGCGCTTTCAAAATGTCAAAAGCCTCCTGGCTTGTTTGCTCCTTTTTGTGTACCACAACCCGTCTTTCTCCCAACTTCCGGGGAGACCAGACCATCCATCTCGGAACCATCCGGCTTATCCAGGCATTGCCCTCCATGGTTTGCACGGCTCCTGAAACCAAAATGTCATCCCCATTTTCAATGCTCAGCACCTGTGCTATTTCCGGATGGATCTGCACGGCATTTTCTGCCATAAGCTCCCGGGTCCAGGGCCACCAGTGAACCACATCATTGGTGCGGGAAATAATGCGTGTTGCTTGAAACCGCAGGGGAAATCGATCCTCTTCGTCGGGTCGAATCGTGGGTTCAATGTCGGGCGGCGCTTGTATTGGCGTGATTTTTGGGGGCGGCTGTGCTTTATCCTGAACAGGCCAGCACACGAGTTGCGAAGTGTCTTGCAGTTGCTCGACCCGGCAACCGACGGTTTCAGGAATTTGATCGAAAATCCAGTTATAAAAAATCGTATGATCAGCCAACCCATTTTCTTTTTTCCACGGAAAGTATTCCTCCCATCCGAATCGCTGAGCCAGACGAATCCAAAACCCGAGGCCGGAGCGACAGGCGTCGCTGGGCCAGACGATTCGGCTCCCCCATTGGATCGTCCGATCATTGCTAAAGCACAACCCGTCTCTTTCCGCCCATACCGCCGCCGGAAAAACCATGTGGGCCAGCTTACGGGTCAGATTGGGATATGAGCCGAAATAGATCACAAGATCCATATCTTTCACCCGGGGCTGAAACGGGGAAAAAAAATCGTTCAGACAGTTACCCGTACAAATCATGGCTTTGGGTTCCATCTCACCGGCAGCTGCGACCCAGTCGGTGGTAAACTGGTATGGCGCAAGGCCGGTTTTTTTAACAACCGGAAATTTATCGTTGGAACCGGAGATATCGCCGGTGGTGTTCAGCCTGGGCCAACCGGATTCCAGCGGATACCAGCCGCCGGTGTTGTCCGCCCATCCCATGGCGCGGGCCATGGTGGACCAAATGCCGTGATAGGGGAAAAAAGCCAATCGTTTTCCGGTTACCAGGGTGAGGGATTTATTGCCGGCAAGAAAACGGACGATGGGGGTGATGTTCTCCGCCGAAAGACCGATGTTTTGTTCGGCGCCATCCAGTGACATTCCATTAAAAGAAGTTAGCCAGGCATCCGGCTCGACAAATCTGTTTTTGATCGACTCGCGCGAATAGAAACCTTCCTCGATCAGCATCTTCATCAGGACCAGGCCCAGAAGGTTACCGCTTTCAGGTCGGATGACGATGGACATATCGGCTTTGGACAAGGTCGTGGTGAAACGGGTATCCACTGCACAAACTTTGGCTCCCCGGTGCTGTGCATCAAGAACCCAGCCAAATGCCACGGGATGGGTTGTGGCCAGGTCGGCTTCCATTAAAAAAATGCATTGGCTGTCAAGCCAGCTCGTGCAGGGTGCCCATGGATCGATCAGTTCGCCCGGAGGTATCCTGTCTTTCGATTCACTCAACGGATGGTAAACATGTGGCGTCCCCCATAGTTTTGCGAAGCGCAATGCACCGAGAAAAAAATCGAGTCCGGCTTCCGGATCACAACCGACAACCAATGACTCGGGGCCATGTCGATCTTTGATTCTCCGGAGCCGTTCCGCCAACAGGTCCAGCCCCTTTTCCCAGTTATCCACGGCCTCGAAGGGCCCCTGAAGTCCGTTGCGGGTCGCCGGAAGCGTGATCCGATCCGGATGGGTCACGCCCTGGACGAAGGCCATGCCTTTGGCACATAGTCTTCCTCTGCTGACGGGATGTGCTTCATCCCCCTGAACATCCACGATACGTTCATCTTTGACGTAAGCCAAAAGCCCGCACCCCACGGTACATTCCTGACAAACCGTTTCAATCACCCGATCATGGTTTTTTCTTGTTCCAGAAAAGCGCCTTAACGGCTCATGGGTCAGCATTTAAACTCCTTCATATGGGTCCATTGTTACGAAGGGAATTTTGTGTTGGATTAATCGGCACATCCAAAAAGACTAAAGCAATGTTTGTGCCAAAAAGGAGCTAATCGCGGAAAATCGAAATATCCACATGAGCTTACAGAAGAATGGGTTTCCACCGGGGCTTTTAATATAAGAAGATCCTCAATTCGTTTACGGGGAAAAATGCCCCATGGATTGAATTTTTATTTTGAGTTAAATATCTGATAAAACTCATATTGTGTTCCTTTGGGGTTAGATGGGGTCAAAGGGGGTATAAATGAGGCGTTTCGGAAGCCTCTATAGCAGTCGATGGAATCTGCCCGACATTAATTCCTGTGCAGAAGCTCGTGCCTAACATTCTTACTTAGGAGGCTGTCCGAGAATGCCCTTTTGCCCAAACTCTTCGTCATACTCAAAAAAATAATCCTCGGAATATCAACTATATGCCTGTGGTTATTTTTTCAAGTATTCCTTGATTTTGAACAAAATTGCTATTCTCAGACAACCTCCTAGTTGCAAAAACCGTTCTACCACCTCCTTTTGAGACAGAAATGAACACGCAATAAAGGGTGTCTGGTGCGTTTTTTGCATTGATCCTTCGGATTGATACTGAGGTTTTTTTAATAATGATGAGCGAGATTTTTCGATATGGGTAGTGTGGATCGGTTCAACCGGCGCATCAATTATCTCAGGGTTGCCATTACGGATCGCTGCAACCTGAGGTGCTTTTACTGTATGCCACACAAAGGGGTCGCTCAATATGCCCATTCGGAAATTCTCACATACGAAGAGATACTCCGTATCGTCCAAACGGCAGCTGAAATCGGGTTTAACAAAGTCCGTCTGACCGGCGGAGAGCCGCTCGTCAGACGCAATGTCCACGAATTGGTTCGACAGCTCGCCAGTACTCCTGAAATCGATGATTTGGCCATGACAACCAATGGCGTGTATTTGGATCAAATGGCGGATCAGTTGTTTAATGCCGGTTTGAAAAGAATCAATATCAGTCTGGATACGCTGAACCCGATCAAATTTTACAAAATCACCCGGAGCGATAAATTCAAAACCGTTTGGAAGAGCATCTCCAAGGCGGAGTCGACCGGATTTGCACCCATCAAAATCAACGTCGTGGTGATGCGGGGTGTGAACGACGATGAAATCGGCGCTTTTGCCCGCTTATCGTTGGACAAACCATATGCCATCCGTTTCATTGAGTACATGCCCATCGGGTGTGATAATGACTGGCGGCCGGAAAGGTTTATGTCGGTCAGCGAAATAAAGGCACAAGTGGAAACCATTCTCCCACTGCAGCCTGTGCCGCAGACCCGCGTGGACGGTCCGGCTGAACGCTATCGCTTCGACTCCGCCAGAGGCGAAATCGGTTTTATCGGGGCCATCAGCCAACATTTCTGCCATTCCTGCAACCGTCTCCGGCTGACGCCCGATGGTACACTGCGGCCTTGTCTGATGTCCGATGAAGAGATCGATGTCAAGACCCCGCTTCGAAAAGGATGCACCGCGCAGGATCTGGAAGCACTTTTTCACCACGCCATTGCATTAAAACCAAGACGTCCGCCTATACCGTTATCTAACGATATGGGCAGCGGGCGTATGATGTCACGCATAGGGGGTTGAACCATTTTAGCGCTTCGGCATGTTACAGTGGTGTAAACCGAAAATCATTTTTGGCTTCATGACCACAGATTCTGAAGCCCTGTGTGAACCTTCGAAGCCGTTTTGGGTTTCTTTGTTCAATCTTTGAGGGATTAACTCTATTCTAAAAGAAAAGGGGGTTGATAGCCATATGCTAGATGCTTTAGGAAGCTTTTCTTCATTTCGTATGTATAGTCTTAGTCTTCGCTAAAACAGTTAAACAAGGAGGGATGAAAATGACATTAGCAGTTCTTGTAGCAATTAGCGTAATGTGGGTGCCTTTGGCGATTTTTTTATTGGGTAAAGGTGAGGGCAAGAGTACCGGTGTCGTCTGCGGCATGGTAGGAACACTCGTGATCATTGGTGCGATGCTTCAAGCAGCCGTTTTCAAGGATGGCTTCGTTGCCGGGCTGCTCTTTGCGCATGGTCTCCTGTACTTGACCACGTCCTATGCCCTGGTAAGTGGCGTAGAGGATGGCCTCAAAACCAATGCCAACGTCAGTTTGACAGTGGCTTTTATATCCCTCATCTACGCAATTCTCTTCTTCACCGGCGGGCCGGTCTTGGAAGGCGGCAAGAGATTGCTGGAATCCAGTAACTACTTTGGATTTGCCTGCCTGGGTTACGTCGTCCTTACGCTCGAGGTATGGGGCTTCGGTTACGGCAAGTGTTCGGCCGGGCTTTTGGCCTGGTCTCTCATCCTGTGGGCATTTATCGGTCTGTGGGCTCCTGCCTTCTGGCTGTTTACTACCGGCACCCTGCCGTTTTAAATAATTCCGGGGACAGCCGAGCCGTTATTACAAGTTGGCAAGGCTGTCCCTTTATCACAGGATATCGAGGAAATATGCAAACCAGCGAGTCTTATATGGGGTTTCCACCCCTTCCGGACCCAGCTGACATCGTGACAGCCTTGCTGAATGATCCTCCCGATGTTCGCTGGCGGGTTGTCAGGCAGCTTTTCCGTATTAAGGATAGGCGGTACCGGGAGGATCTCATTCAAGCGCTTCAGCCCTATCTTTATGAGGTGGACGATTTCAGAGTCAAATACCGTATTACCCTCGCCCTTCAAGCGTTACACCGGCCCTTAAACGTAAAAAATTACGTGCTGGTCAAGGAAAAGGGAGCGTTCGAAGCCACGGAAGTTGAAACTTTCGGGATTGAAAAAATCGGGGAATCGGCCATACCGAACTTTTTCCCGGTGGTGGATTTTCATATCCATCCCAAAACGCCCGATTTGAAATTCTTTACGGATATGCATGAGGCCGGTGTGACCCACGGGGTGATTTTGGCCACGGACACGGATCCCAACGATGTGGAACGCCCGAAAATTCGCAATATGCTGAAAGAGGCGTTCTCCGGCACGACCCAATCCAGTCACATGCCCTTTGAATCCTTATTGAAACATATGAAAGCCAGCCTCCACTCTCCCACCCATGTGTCCAACCAGGACGTGGCGGATTGGGTCCGGGACTACCCGGATATCCTCATCGGTTTCGGATCGGTAAACCTATCCAAGGATCGGGCATATGTTGAACGGACGCTTGAGGAGATGGAACGGATGAACATGCGCGGTATTAAGTTCCTGCCCCAGGCTCAATTTTTCAATCCATCTGATAACGAACATATGGCCCTTGTAGTTGATTACTGTCGTCGTACCGGTTCGATTATCATGTCTCACTCGGGATGCGGCGCCGGTCCCTTTGAAATTCCGGAGCTCAGCCAAAACGCGCGTCCGAATCTGTGGGAACCGCTTTTGGCAAAAAATCCGGATGTCCCCATTGTTTTTGCACATTTCGGTTCTTACGGAAAGGAAATACCGGGGATCTGGCTTTTTGAAACCCTGCAGCTGGGGAAAAAATACCGAAATGTATATGCAGACCTGGCTGCCGTGGATTGGCTTCTGGATCGTGAAAACGTGGTTCAGGAAATCCGGAAAACCATCGGGTTTGACCGCATTTTATTTGGATCGAATTATCCTCATTCCCTGGCAACGGATGTCAACCTGGCCTATATTGTCAGCGGCATCAAAGCGAACACGAATCTTACCCCGAAAGAAAAACGGAAAGTTCTGGGGGAAAATGCCGCCCGCTTGTTGAACATCGTCTGATTCGATAAAAATCGTGATGCAGATAGAAGCCGTTTGACTGAGGGCGCGATTTTGGATATCTTTGAAACAATTCGCAAGAAATTTTCAAGTTTAGCCGAACTGCCGGACGAAGAGATCGACCTCGTGGGCGCCGCTCTGCTCATTGCCCGAATGTCTTATCCCCATTTGAATGAAACCGTCTACCGACGGTATCTGAGCGAATTGACGGGAAGGCTTCGATCTCGGTTAAATGAGACTGACCGACCGGTTGCGATGATTGAAAAGCTGAATCGGATTTTATTTGAGGAAGAGGGATTTCGAGGCAACCGACACAACTACTTTGATCCCGACAACAGCTTTATAAACCGGGTGGTGGATCGGAAACTCGGTATCCCTATCACACTGTCGCTGATATACACTGAGGTCGGCAAAAAGGCCGGCATGAATCTATCCGGTATCGCATTACCGGTGCATTTTATCACGGCCTTATTTTATGAATCGGGCAGAACCTTAATTGATCCGTTCAACCAGGGAGAGATCCTTTCAGAAGAGGAATGCCGAAGCATGGTCAGGGGCCGTTTGGGCGAGGAAAAAGCTTTCGACACCCGCCGGCTGAATTCTGCGAGACCGAAGGAGATACTGATCCGCATGCTTAGGAATTTGAAGGCCATCTATTTGCAGACCAACAACGATATGAAAGCCTTCCAGATGCTGCACTGGATCCTCACCCTTGATCCTGATTCAAAGGCCGAACTGCGGGAGAGAGGCCTGTTGTATGAGGCGCTGGGCAATACCGATCGGGCTGCCGAGGATCTTGAACGGTATCTTGAAGGGTCGCCGGGAGCGGAAACGGAAAGGATAATCGGATCTAAAGTCGAGAAGCTTAAAAAAAAGAGCACACTGCTGCATTAAAAATCTGAGAGGACCAATGGAAGATCGAGATCTGAATAAGCTGGAACAAGGCAACCCCATTCTTCAAGTGGCCGTTGAGTTGGGGATCAAGGTTCGCAGCACCACGGGTATATGTTTTCGAAGTGAAAGACATGTGAATGGTTCTGATGAATTCACCCTGTTTTTTGACCTGGCGAAAAACAGTTTTTTCTGCAAGACCTGTAGTGATGTGGGAGGGAACGTAATCGATCTTGTATGCCAGTACCAGGGTTGCGATCGTGAAAAGGCCATCAATTGGCTGAAACACCGAATCGAATTCGACCTGCAAACGCGGGAATTGTATTACCAAAAAGGTAAGAAGAAATAAACGACTCAAAAATCACCTTTTAGGGACTTTTTACGAGGCCATCATGGGTAACGATAAAAAAAAGATCGCGGAGAAAAAACGGGGAAAAAAGATAACCGCTTCCCAGAAGAAAAAAGTGGAAGAGATCATCAGGGAAGCCGAAGAAGCCGAGCCTATGGAGACCCCGGATAACCATGGGGAGCTGGAAACAAAAATCAAGGAATCCGAAAGCAAACGAATGCTCTTGGCCGAAGCGCTTCACAGCTCCAGAGGCCAGCTGGAGAAACTGGCCGGCCCTTCAAAGGAGGGTGAAGAGCGGGCAATGCCCTTTGGGCATTTCGTCCGATACGGGAATGAGGATGATGACGTCAACAAAACCGCCATCATCCGGCACCATGGCCGTCTCTATGAGGCCCATATCAGCCTTCCTAAAGACCCGGAACTGGAATCGAAAGCGCAAACACTTCATGCTTTCCGGCAACAAAAAAAAGAGAAGGCATCTGCCAGGAAAGAATTTTTCAAAGGAGAGCTTTTACTGCTGAATAATGAACTGCATGTCATCGAGCCGAGAGGTTTTGACCTGATTTGTGGATGTCTCGGTACGGTACAGCAGCTCATGAACGAAGAAAAACTTTTGATCAAGACTTACGGTGACGAAACGATCCTGGTTACACGGGCCCATCCCATGTTGAATACCAGCATCCTGGTGGGAGACAACATCGAATATGATCCGGATTCCCTATTTGTGTACAGTATTTTACCCAAGAGCAATGTGGACCGGTTGGCACTGGAAAAGGTTCCGGATCTCAGCTATGACAACATCGGTGGGCTGGGGGACGCGATTCAGCAAATCAGGGATGCCATCGAGCTGCCTCACATATACCCGGAATATTTTCGCGAACATCGGTTGACGCCGCCCAAAGGCATCCTCCTTTACGGACCGCCCGGGTGCGGGAAGACACTGATTGCAAAGGCTGTGGCCAACAGCATGGCAAAACAGATCAAAGAGAAAACAGGTGAAAAGGGAGAGAGTTATTTTCTGAACGTCAAAGGACCTGAACTGCTCAACAAATATGTGGGCGCCACTGAACAGGCCATCAGAGATCTGTTTGCCCTGGCCCGAAGCCAGGCCAGCTACCGCACACCGGTCATTATATTTTTTGACGAAATGGATTCCATGTTCAGGGTTCGGGGCTCGGGCGTGTCGTCAGATATGGAATCCACCATCGTTCCGCAGTTCCTGGCCGAACTGGACGGTCTGGAAGCGCTGGAAAATGTGGTGGTTATCGGCGCCACCAACCGTGAAGATCTTATCGATCCGGCCGTTCTCAGGCCGGGTCGACTGGACCGCAAAATTCGGATTACAAGACCGGACAAAAAAGCGGCAAAGGAAATCTTTTCCAAATATCTGACCGCCGAACTGCCCATAGAACCCCGCCACCTGGAAACGCTGGGTGGGGCTCGTGAAGCGGTAAAATGGATGATTCGTAAAATCGGCAATGATCTTTTCGAGCGGAAGCCGGAAAACGAATTTCTTGAAATTACCTATGCGGGCGGCACGCAAAAAATTCTCTATCTGAAAGATCTGGCCAGCGGCGCCATTATCGAAAATATTGTCAACCGGGCCAAGTTTCTTGCCGTCAAGACGCTCATCGAAAGCGGCCGAAAGGGGATCAGCATCGATCATATTTCCCAGGCCCTCAGAGCCGAATTCAAGGAGAATGAGGATTTGCCCAGTAATTCCAATCCGGCCGAGTGGCACCGGGTTATCGGAAAAGGGGGTGAACGGGTCGTCCGGATTCGTTCGCTTCAGGGTGATAACGCGGTGGAGACCGAGCGACCAAAGAAACCCCGTCAAACGGTGAAGGTCACGAAGAAACTTGAATGAGCAGGGAGAGCGCATGAGTATCCCCAAGATCGTTGGTATCGAGCAGGAGTATGCCATAAAAATTAAAGGAGATGAAAACCTTTCTTTTTTTGATGCATCCTGTACGCTGGTCAATGCCTATGCACGCCGGTTGGGCCTTCGAAACCCGAAGGTCAATATGCTCTGGGATTACGGGCACGAGACACCCTACCAGGACATCCGTGGCGATCTGTTTGGAAAGAACACCGGCCAGCAAATTATCGGCGAAAAAGAAAACCGGTTAATCAATGCCGGCCTGCCGAACGGCGCCAGGTTGTATACCGATCATGCTCACCCGGAGTATTCGACCCCTGAATGCCTGAGTGCTCGGGACGCGGTGGCCTGCGACAAGGCGGGCGAGATCATTCTCCGCGAGGGGCTGAATCTGATGAAAGACATACTTCCTTTCACAAGCGTCACCCTGTACAAGAACAATACCGATCAGCAGGGGCACAGCTATGGATGCCATGAAAATTATCTGATGGCGGCACACGCCCATGAGGCGTGCCTGGTCAGCCATCCTGAAAGGGCATTAAAAACATTGATTCCTTTTCTGGTAACCCGACAGATCTTTGCCGGTTCCGGAAAAGTCGGCGACAGCAAGCGGGGAAATCCCGGTCCGCCGTACCAGATTTCACAACGAGCCGATTTCATGCAGAACCTCTTCGGCCTGGAAACCATGTATGCCCGGCCGCTCATCAACACTCGCCGGGAGCACCATGCGGATCCAAAACGATTCAGGCGGTTACACCTCATCCTGGGCGATGCCAACATGTGCGAATTTGCCGGTTTTCTCAAACTGGGCAGCACGCAGCTAGTTCTTCAGATGCTTGAAGACGATTTTATGGACTGTGATCTAACCCTCAAAGATCCAATCAAAGCGAACAAACAAATCTCGGGAAATTTGGGTTGTGTGGTGGAACTGGCGGACGGACGGAAACTTACGGCGGTTCAAATTCAGCAGGAGTTTATGGCTTACGCCCAAAAATTTCGACCCACCGATCCTTCCAGCAGGGTGCCGGACGATGATTTGATACTCAACTGCTGGTCGTATGTGCTCGATGGTCTGGAACAGCTCAAACTTTCAGCCGATATGGTCATTGAGGACGATCCCCTGCTGCTTTCAAGAAGGCTGGACTGGGTTTTGAAACTCTGGATCATGAATCGCTACCGCGAGGGGCAAAATTGCACATGGGGGCATCCGCTTCTGACTGTTTTGGATTTACAGTATCACAATATCGATGGTAAAGAGGGTATTTTTTACCGAACCCAGGATCAGGGTTTTACAGAACAACTCCTTACGAATGATGAGATTGCCCGGTTCGTTCATGCCGCACCGGACAACACGCGTGCCTGGTTCCGAGGTAAATGCCTTGAGAAGTTTGCTGAAGAGATGTATCTGGTGAATTGGGAGGTGGTCGGTTTCGACCAGGGGGACATCTACCGGATGATACCGCTGCTCAATCCCCTCAAGGGGACCCGTGGTCAGTACCAGGAGATTTTCGACCAGTCCCGGAATGCCCGTGAACTCATTGCGTTGCTGGAATCCGGTTCCATGGAACAATAGACTATCGGGGTGAAAATATATCAAATTCCAAGATTATATAAGGGAGGGGATGAATGGCTGAAGCTCAGAAATTCAAACAACCTACAAAAAAGAAGCCCAAAAAAGAGGATGAAGGTTCAACCGCTCCCGGTGAGCTTTCAAGCAAAAAGAAAAAACAATTGAAGGTCCTGGACGAATTCATCGAAGGGGTCCTGCAGGAGGCGGGTGAGGAATTTCTGGATGAATTCAAACAAGTGGAAGGTCAATGAGGGAGAGGATTTTTGGAACGGAGTGTGAGTATGCTCCGGTGTGTCATTCCGAAAAGAGCCAAATTCGACTCCGCCAGCTGCATGGAGAGGCACTGCTCGATTACATAAAGGGACTGTCCGCTCAGTTATTCTCCTCCCTGGCGCTCGAAGGCTACCCCATGGCCGGTGAGTTTATGGGCAACGGTGGGCGCCTTTATATCGACCGGGGAGGACATCCGGAATATGCCACCCCCGAGTGTCGATGCGTGAAGGACCTGGTTGCCTACGAAAAAGCCGGCGACAGAATCATGCAGGAGCTGGCAGCGCAGTCAAACCGGAAAACCGCTACCGAAGAGGGCGCGCCGACCCTTCATGTATTTAAAAACAATGTCGATTTTTACGGTAACACTTACGGCGGCCACGAAAACTATCTGATCACCCCGCGGGCTGCGGAAGGAATCCAGAACATCATCCCTTTTCTGGTCACCCGGCAGGTTTTTGCCGGCGCAGGTCGAATATTGACCTGCCAGGAAGCCGGTACCCTTTCCTTTCAAATCAGTCAGCGGGCCGAATTCATAGACAGGACCTTCAGCGACCGGGCTACCCGGGTACGCGGCATCATCAATACCCGGAAACGGGAAATTTACCGTCAGGAACAAAACCGGCGCCTTCACCTTATCATGGGTGACAGCAACATGAGTGAATTCGCCATCGGACTGAAAGTCGGCTCCACCATGCTGATGCTGAGGCTCTTGGACGAAGGAAAGCTGGATGGGGTCCCCGTCCTCGCATCACCGGTCCATGCGCTGAGGGGTATCTCGCGCCAGTGGAATGAGGAATTTCAAATGGCGGGGCACAAAGGTCGGTACACGGCCTTGGATATCCAATCCATTTACCTGGAAAAGGTGCAGGGGTTCTTTTCATCCCGTTCCCCGACACCGGATGAAGCCTATGCATTGGAACTGTGGGAGAAAGTCCTCCACGGGTTGCGTCACTTGAAAGTATCCGGTCGGAACTGGAAACTGGAAGACGACCCGGACGAGCTCCGGCGAAAGGTCGACTGGATCCGGAAATTGTGGTTCTTGAACCGGTACGGAAACATGGATGACCCGGCGGTCAATGACCGACAGTTGAAATTGATGGACCTCAAATACCACGATTTGAACCCGGCCACTGGGCTTTTCGCACGGTGTGAAACATTGGGCCTCGTGGACCGCATGGTGGACGACGCAACCATTGCCGCCGCCCAGATCCGACCCCCGGAAAATACCCGAGCCCAAATCCGGGGTACGATCATCCACAGGACTGCCGACAAGTCCGTCGACGTCGAAATCGAAAATTGGACAAAAATCAACATCAGGGCCCAAGGCAGACAAAAGGGCCCAAGGCAGACAAAAGGGACGCACCCCTTCAACCGGTACAAGGGGACCGCCAACTCTCTGAGCATTCGGATGGACGATCCTTTCAAGGCCATGGACTCATCGATAACGGAACAGATCGAGCGTTTTGTGGAAGCGTGGGGATAAACAGCGTGGATGGAGGAGCAGATTTGAAAACCGATGAGATGCGTCTTCGGGACAACCTCAGGGATTTGTTGGTCCAGCAGTACCTGCTTCATGAAGTTGATCACCATCCCTTTTCTGTGACCCAAAACGGGGGAGCGACACGGGCAAAACCCTTGGCACACGACCTGATTGATATCTACAAGTGCCTGCATCAGGGAGAATTCGGCGTTGCACATACCATTGATGATCCGGATCGGTTTCGTGATCGGCTTTATCATGAACTCCTCGGAATTCAACCGGCTTCCGATGAACCGGTTCTGGAAAATGTGGCCGTTGACGGCGCCATCATGAGAGTGAACTTCAGGCCCTATCGGGCTCTTTTCATGGATGATGTGCGTAAAGCATGCGATCTGTTGGCCGAGGCATGCCTTGAATCAGCCGGTATTCCCAAAGGAAGTGCCGAGCGGTTCTTTTCGGTACTGTATGATTTTAGAGATCTGAACAAAGCCGGGGAACTGGTTGTCGGAAACGTCATTTATGAGTTCCCTTCAATAATGGTGGATCACTTCCTCATGGAGGTCAGGGATCTTGCTCGTCGATTGGGAGAAATACCCGTGTTCAGCCACTCACCGGCCTATCGCCAATTGAATTCACCATCTTACCGGGTCGTTGACCGATCCGTCATTCAACAGTCCGCGCTGGCTTTTATTCTCAACCAGCGCGACTAGTAGGGGCACGGCACGCCGTGCCCCTACGATGCATTTTAATGGTAAATTTAAATAATGGACCCCAAACGATGACGACATCCAAGTTAGATGCGCTTTTGTTGCAGCCCCCGCCGGGAGACCTGACCGGTCCATACCCGGCCCTGTGCTATTTGAAATCCTATGCCGCCGCCCATGGCTACACGGTCAGGGTCAGGGATCTCGGCATGGAAGGGTTTCAATTTCTCTCCCAGGACGAACGGGTTCGACATCTGGTCGCCGAAGCCGCCCAAATCCGGCAAAAACTTGAAACCAAAGGAGCCCTGACACCCGGCGAGCAGCACCGTTACCGTCTACTGCTGATGTCCATGGGATTCGGATTGACCCGTGACGTTTTGCACCGGTTGGCGGACGGTTTCAAAACCCCTGAAAAATTCTATAACTATCCCGCTTACCAAAAGACCTGCCGACTTCTGGACGCGTTTTTTCGGCTGCTGAGTGCCGTTCACCACCCCACGACCGTGAGTCCCTCAGACTATCCGACAGCGACCCTTTTGAAAACCATGCCAAAGATTCTCGAGCACCGGAAACGGCGTGTGAATCCTTACATTCATTTTTATAAAGATATCCTTTTTCCCCAAATCGCCGCTCTAAAGCCGTCACTCATCGGTATTTCAATGGTATTCGCTTCCCAGTCCGTACAGGCGCTGGTTCTGGGAAATCTGCTCAAAGAAAACTTTCCGGATATTCATATCACATTGGGCGGGGCCTATCTCTCCCAATGGGTGATGGGGATGGGAGAGACGCAGCTCTCGGCACTTTTTCAATGCACCGATTCGGTCATATGCGGGGAAGGCGAGGCGCCGCTTACCACACTTTTGGAACGGATCGGAAATGGGGAATCGCTGAACGGCATTCCCAATCTTATCCATCAAAACGCCCGTACGGGGATGTTTCAGCGCTTTGATGAATTGACCTATACCGACGTATCGACACAGCCGCCCCCGGACTTTACCGATCTGGATTTGTCCGCCTACCTTACACCGGAAACTGTGATTCCCTACAGCATCAGCCGCGGATGCTATTGGGGAAAATGTGTTTTCTGCCAGAATCGTTACGGCGATTACCAGATGCGCCGATACCAGACCGTGCCGGTGGACAAAGCCTTGGCTGAAATGACGCAGCTTTCCGAGCAGTACCACACCGACCATTTCAATTTCAGCAATGATGTTATCGATCCGGAATACCTGAAACAATTTAGCAAGGTCCTCATGGATTCGGGCAAAAAATTTGTCTGGAACACGGATCTGCGTGCCGAAAAAACGTTTGAGAAAGATGTTTGTCGGACCATGGCAAAAGCGGGGTTAAACGCCGTAGCCATCGGATTTGAAAGCGGCTGTCAGAAAACCTTGGATGCCATGGACAAGGGAAACCGTGTTGAAATCACGCGAAAAGTCCTGAAGAACCTGTACGAGGCGGGCATCGCCACGCAGGCTATGGGGATTTTCGGCTTTCCCGGAGAAACGGAACAAAATGGTGAAGAAACCGTGCGCTTTCTGGAAGAAAATAGTGATCGAATCTCTTACTACGTCATGGGACTTCTGATGGTAATGCCTGGATCGCGCATGCACGATGATCCGCTTGCACATGGGGTAACATCGATCAGCTATGGGAACAATCCACTGAAGACACCGGAACCGGTGTGGACTTCAAACACACGAATGCCTGTGAATGCGGTCCATCGATTGTATGAAAGATTGAGCCGACTGGAGAACGCTTTCGCAATCAATGAATACCCTTATGTGGGAGGGCTGTCCACCAACCATGGATTCCTGTACTTTCGATTGGGGCCGGATATTCTGAAAAGGCTGCGTGTGGAGGAAAACCGGCAACATCAAAAAAGGCACGAGATATTGGGTATGGATCGGCAGCACCAAAAGACCAAAACCATAAAATCCGTCATCCCCGTCTTAGCGTTCCCCTATACCGTGTATCGTTCGCCCTACCCCGTTGAGGATATACCCGTGGAACCGGGAACGTCTGCCGGCAAGCTTCAACCATACGAAGGACCGGAAAGGGATTATCTCATTGACCCGATTAATCTGCCCATCCGGATCGGGGAATTGGAAATCAACCTACTAAACAGGATCAACGGCCGGCGGAACATGAAGTCGATACTGAAGAAAATCACCGCTGACACACAAAAAAGGGCTCTTTACTTTGTCATGTATTTGTTGGCCAGCGGACTGGTGGAGGTGCAGGGTTCGCACCTCAAATGATAAAATTTGCAATCTCGTTTTACGTATGATAGAAGCCAATGAGTGATATAGGGTCCGGCAAAACCAAGGCTCGGGAACTCCAGGATATTTGGATGTCCATGGTTCAAATGAAGCGTCTGAACCCGGAAATCGCATACCGTATCGAAAAATTGGTCCACCGCATCGCCCCCCTGGCTGACAAGGTTTTCTTAAAAACGGAAAAGGCACGGCTACTGCTCGTCGAATGCAGGGGGAAAACCGTTGCGCTTCAAAACCAAATCGAATCCGGTGGAAATGATGCTTTTTATGTGCTGACAACTCTGGAGAAAACGTTCGAATATTTGTTAACAAAAACATATGAATTTCGAATCAAAGCGGGCTAGAAAAATGGATCCTTCCGATGACACCCTGTTAAAATTTGAACTTCCTGAAATCATTTACGGGTTGGGTTCTTTATCCCAGATCGGACAGTGCGCCAAGCGGTTGGGCGGGGAAAGAGTTTTATTGGTGACCGATCCGGGTGTTATTGAAACCGGTTGGGTCGATGACAGTATCAAATCCCTGGAAAGGCAGTCCCTTAAGACCGTCATTTATGACAATATAGTAACCAACCCCCGCTGTTTTCAGGTAGAGCAGGGTGCCAAGCTTTATAATCAAAAGAAATGCGATGTGATCGTTGCCGTGGGCGGTGGCAGTCCCATGGATGCGGCCAAGGGAATTGCCATCGTGGTGTCAAACCACGGTAAAATACACGATTACGCCGGATGCAACCTGATTACCCAACCGATCCCACCGCTCATATGCGTGCCAACAACAGCCGGCACCGGTTCGGATGTCAGCCAGTTTTCGATCATTACGGATCCTCGCAAAAAACTCAAGATGACGATTCTCAGCCGGGCGATTATGGCAGATATTTCTCTGATCGATCCCCGACTGCTGCAAACCAAGTCCCGCGAACTGATGGCTGCCACGGGTATCGATGCTCTGACCCATGCCATCGAAGCGTATGTTTCCTCTCTGGCATGGTCGCTTACGGACCCCCATGCCATTCATGCCATTGAACTGGTTTTCGCGCATTTGAAGAAAGCGTTTGACACCCGAGACATCGAATCGCTGGAGGGTATGGCCATTGCCAGTCTTGAAGCTGGTATCGCATTTTCCAACGCGATTCTCGGCGCTGTTCATGCGCTGGCCCATCCCTTAAGCGGCGTTCATGATATCCATCATGGTGTCGCCAATACCATTCTGTTGCCGGTGGTGATCCGGAAAAACATGCCCCACGCGCCTCGAAAATTCGCACGTATCGCCAATGCCATGGGCATGGATATCCGGGGGAAGTCGGATGTGGAGGCCGCCGGAACCGTTCCGCAGATGGTCCAAGAGTTGATTACATACCTTGGTCTTCCCACCACGCTTACAGAGATCGGAATAAAAGCCGTCGATATTCCGGCGATGGCCAGGGATGCAGCGCAGGATCTTTGCATGCAAACCAACCCCCACTGTTATGGAATTGAGGAAATCGAATCCATGTACCACGAGGCCCTATAGGGTTTTACCATGGCCGATACCCAAGTACTAATATCGCATGATTTTAAAGGGATCAGCTATTCAAAGATCGGTTATTTCAAGGAAGTTCAGTCTAAAATCAAGGAGTTGGAAAAACTCAACCTTGAACTGGCACACCGCCATAACCGGCTCGAAGCGATATTCAACGGCATGAGCGACGGTCTGACCATTTTGGACAGAAATTTTACGATCGTGTTTGCCAATCAGGTTCAAAAGGACATGTTCCCTGATATTACGGTGATCGGGGAAAAATGCTTCAAAGCTTTCTTTCGCAAAGAGAAGACATGTAGCGAGTGCCCGGCATTGCGCAGTTTGGAGACCCGGGGAACCTTCCAGGGTGAAACCTTGATCAAGTCGGGAGCATATGCCGGACGTTACTACGAATGGACCAGTTCTCCCATCAAGGGATCTAACGGAAACGTGGATGAAATCATTCTGCTCATGCGGGACATTACCCGAAGAAAAGAATCCGAACACAAACTCATGCAAGCCGACCGTATGGCGACCATCGGTTTTCTCGCGGCCGGCATTGCCCACGAAATCAACAACCCGCTGACATCCATTGCCGGTTTTTCCGAGGGCTTGCTCAAACGTCTCAACCGCTTTCGCACACCTTTGGATGATAAAAGTTTCAGGTCCTTCCAAGAGTATCTGGAGATCATTCAAAGCGAGGCTTATCGATGCAAGGACATTATTCAAAACCTCCAGGAATTCAGCCGCAACGCCAGTGATGAGTTTGAAACCATTCCCGTTGATCGGATTATCCGGGATACCATGTCACTTTTTCGGCAGCACGCCAAAGATAAGGGCATTGCCATAGATTATAAGAATCATCTCTCCAACGGTCTGAACACTCTTTCCGGAAAAGAATCCCAATTGAAACACCTTTTTCTAAACCTGTTCAACCGGGCCTTCAACGCCATGGAAAAGGGCGGCGCACTTTCTCTGGTTTCCATCAACCGGGGCAATCAAATTGAAATCAGCATGCGTTATAATGGCGGAGGTGCAGTTGACCATTTTCCGAACAATATATTTAATCCAGCCCTTTTGCGGGAAGCCATCGGGGAAACACACGCCATTGATTTATCGATCTGTTACAGCATCGTGAACCAGCATAAGGGCGAGATTCTATTCAAAGCCGAAGGGGATGATAATAGCAGCAGGTTTATCATAAGCTTTCCGGTCAGCCTGCCCTGACCACAGCGCCCGAAGCAGGGGTGAGAGACCTTATTAGGGCTATAACATGGTTTATGCAGAAAGGAATTGTCGAAAATGAGCCGGGGTAGGATTCTAGTCGTAGACGACGAAAAGAATATTCGACACCTCATCAGCAGTGAATTTTCGCTGGAGGGCTTTGACGTTGTCACAGCAGCCAGCGGAGAGGAAGGGTTGGCACTTTTCAAAAGCAGCAGATTCGATGTGGTGCTTCTGGATATCATGCTGCCCAAACTGAGCGGTATTGAAATTCTGAAAAGAATGAAACAAATATCGCAGACCCCCGAAATCATCATGATTACCGGTTACGGCGACATTCGATCCGCTGTGGAAGCCATTAAACTGGGTGCCTGCGATTATGTAACCAAACCTTTCAAGCTCGATGAACTTTTGACGCTGGTCCACCATTCCATACAAAAAAAGCCGCCGGCTTCCGATACCGTTGAGAAGACAAACGACTTTCAAGCCGTCAACAGCAGTCAAATCATCCGATGCCCCAGTCAGACCATGAAAAAAATCTATGATATAATAGATCGCATTGCGACAAGCGATTACACGGTATTGATCTGCGGAGAAACCGGAGTGGGAAAGGATGTACTGGCCAGCTGGATCCACTGTCAGAGCCTTCGTAAAAACGGCCCTTTTATCTCCCTGGACTGTGGGCTGCTGAGCCAGAACCTTGCCGAAAGCGAACTCTATGGACATCGGAAGGGCGCTTTTTCCGGAGCCTCGGAAGCCAAAATAGGGCTGGTCGAAAAGAGCCACAAGGGGACGTTGTTTCTGGATGAAATCGGAAACATCGATCTTGAAGTGCAAAAAAAGTTTCTACGCTTCATCGAAACCAAGCAAATTCGACGGGTGGGTGAAACCTTAGAAAAACATGTGGATGCGCGAATTATTCTGGCTACCAATTTGGACCTCGAAAAAGCTATGGACAAGGGTCTTTTACGTAGTGATCTATTTTTTCGGATGGCAGAGTTTACCCTTACCATACCGCCGTTAAAGGACCGTCCCGAAGATATCATGCCCCTGGCTCAACATTTTTTAAGTCAATTTTCCGTTAACAGAACCATCTCCCCTGAAGTGGATGATATTTTATTGGCCTATCCATGGCCGGGAAATGTGAGGGAACTCAAATCGGTGATCGGCAAGGTTGCGCTGATGGCCGATAAAAATACCATTACGGTCGATGATATTCCGCGGCACCTGATTAACCGAATATCTGTTTCACCCGGCAAGCCCAAAACCCTGGAGGATATGGAAAAAGAGCATATTCTGGTCATACTGGCCGAAACCGGCGGTAACCAGACTCAGGCAGCTGAAATTCTGAACATTAACCGTAAAACGCTTTATAAAAAAATTAGTAAGTACAAAATATTTTCCTAATCCGGACAAGCCGGAATTCTGCACCCCCCGGTAACTTTCTTCAAACAACAGTTGGATAAGAACGTGATGCCGAGTACCCCATGGCAATTCTGAGGTCATTTGCCCCTTTTGACCCCATCTCCTTTACATCGTTTTCATTTAGTTATATCAATAAGTTGTAGCGCCCCCTTAAATCCCGATGGGAGTTTTTGACACAAAGCATTCTCTCAAGCCCAGTTTTCCCATTAATGTATCCGGCAATCCCTGAAAGGGGACAAATAATCTGAATTGTATCCTATCTATTGGATATTCAACCGAAATTCATCGAGCTGCATTTCCGTTTTCGGGTCCACATCCAAGCCTGTGTAAAGTCGGCACAAGGATTGCAACGCGGAGTGGCATGTCTCAGTTTCAATTATTGTTTAGATACCCAATGAAATGAATAGATGGGATGGCAAAACATTGGGCTGTTATCACCGGATTTCAGCCCTCCTTTTTCGACCCGCATTTGGTTTTGCTGTCAGAGCGACTTCAACAAGTGTCGCCATCTTTAAAAAAAATCAAGAAGGGGGGCTGATACGACTTAAGGGAATGAGACTTAATCGCATTTAATGTTTTATAAACCGTCTCAAAAGGTGACAAAGGAGAATGATTATGGCAGAAAAAAAAGCAGCGAAGGTCTGGTTTGCGGCGGCAGGCGCCACCAACTGGACAGAGAGTACCGTTTGCAAGGCGAAAGATCTTTTTTATGCCGCCGGTCTCGACAAATGCATTGAAGAAGGTGACAGTGTTGCCATTAAAATGCACTGTGGGGAATATAATCGCACGGCATGCCTGAGACCTGAATTTGTAGCGGCTATCGTGGAAGAGGTGAAGGCCTGCGGCGGGAAACCATTTGTGACCGACACAACCACCCTGACCTACCACCTTTACAACAACCGCTGTACCGGCCAATTGGAGCTTGAGGGCGCCAACCGCCACGGTTTGAACTGGGCGACTCTCCAGGCCCCGTTCATCATTTCAGACGGTTTTTACGGCGAAGATGATTTGAGAGTGGAATTGCCCGAAGGCAACATCATCAAAGAAACCTATATCGCCAGGGGTATGTACGAGGCGGATGCCTGTATCAACCTGGCGCATGCCAAGGGACATCCCATTACGTCCATGGGCGCATGCATCAAGAATTTCGGCATCGGTGCACAGTCCAAGCGCGGCAAATACCAGACGCATTTGTCCTTCTGGGGGGATCCGGAAGACGCCATCGGTTATCCGAAGGTCAACCGCGAAGCCTGCCAGGGTACCGAATGTCCCTATGCCCAGATGTGTGAAGACAGTTGCCCGGAAGAGGCCATCAAGGTGGAGCCGGACGGCGTGGTGATGGACTATGAGAAGTGTGCCTTGTGCTACTCCTGCCAGGTGACCTGCATGTTCACCGGCATGGAGGGTATCGGTTTCCGCGATGACTATTTTCCGCTGGCCCAGATTGCCATGGCCGATGCGGCAAAGGGGTGCGTGAAGACCTTCAAGGAGGGCAAGATCGGATACATGGCCTATGCGTTTGACGTTGCGCCGGAATGCGACTGCTTTCCATGGAACGGGAACTACGTGACACCGGATGTGGGCGTTTTCGCCTCCATGGATCCCGTGGCCATCGATACCGCCGTCGCCGACATGATCGACAAGGCCCCCATCGGCCCCAACTCCCGGGCAGAAGAGCTGGGCCTGAAGCCGGGAGAAGACAAGTTCAAGGCCGTCAACGCCTTTACGCCCCGTATTCAACTGAAGGCAGGGGAGAAAAACGGCTTGGGCACCATGAACTATGAACTGATCGAGTACGAGCCCGAACTCAACCCCGAAAATATCGCCAAGTGGCAGATCCGCAAAATACCCATGACGGTTTCACCCATGCGAGAGGTATTCAAGAACCATCACGTGGGCCGTCAATATGAATTCGATCGAGAAGCGCTCCCAGGATGGCTGGAGGACTGGAAGGACTTCGATCCGACATTGTAGCATCTTGATTTATGAAGCGAACACTCAGGGGCGGGACTGTAACCCGCCCCTGAGTTTATGACTGGATTCACTCTGATTTCCCCCCGTAATGAACCGCCCTTCCAGTAGGCCCTTTGTTACAGGTGGATTGTGGCCTGCTCGAAAGCGATTTCATTCTGAAAAGAAGGCATTTTATGGCAAACGTCTATTGGATCAAGGGCCGTTCTGAAAACCTCCTGAAAAATATGGTGTCTAAAATAGATGCCCTGCTGAGCCTGGAAGAACTGGCCAGGCTGGTCAAGCCGGATGAAAGCCTGGCGATTAAAATAAACCTGAGTGAATTGGGTTACGCCCATTATCTTCCCCCCGTCATTATCGGAAGCCTGTTCTCGAAAACACGGGCATTGGGGGCTAAATCCCTGATAACAGACAACTGCAGTCTTTTCAAGGGATCGAAATTCGATGGCTACAGCTGGATGGACAACGCCCTGCTACTGGGTTTCAGCAATGGCGACACATTTGACAACCAACTAATGCAGACGGCTGGATATACCAACGAAGAAGGTAAATTCCTGTGGGGTGACGGCGAATATCTGGCCGGCGCGGAAATCGGCAGCCTACTGACCGACACCGGCAACCTGATCGTGGTTTCCCACGTTACGGCAGACCCCCTTCTCGGACTGGCGGGTGCCATAAAAAATCTGGGCCTTGGATTCCTGACCCGGTCCGGCCAGTTGAAAATTCATGGCCGCCTTGAAATATCCGTTGATGATCAAACCTGTGACCATTGCGGGGTGTGCATGCCTTTTTGCCCTACCGGAGCCATATCCGGCAAACCCGGCCAGGTTTCTTTCGACCTGAGAATGTGCAATCGATGTCTCGGTTGCTACGTTTCCTGTCCCAACGGGGCGATCGGTATTCAACCGGAAGGCATTCCCGAATACCAGAAATGTGTGGTCGATGCCGCCCATACGGTCAAAAAGCATTTAACAGGCCAAGCTTTTTTTATTAATTTTCTCACTTCCGTAACACCACAATCCGACGATTATCCTTTTTCAGACATCCCTTTTGTACCCGATTTGGGGATCATCGCATCCGAAGACCCGGTGGCGGTGGATTGGGCAACCTATCAAATGATTATAAGGTCCCCCGGCATTCCCGGATCCATCGCTCAAAATCTGGATGTCCTGGAGAAAGGTCAAGATAAAATCAGGGCGATCACGGGTCAAACACCGGTTGAAATGCTCGACTATGCGGAAAAAATGCAGCTGGGCAGCAAAGATTTTGAATTTCTGCCCGGAAAGTAGGCAAAGAGCTTAGGTAAACTCACAGCGCTTTAAAGGGAGGTGGCAATTGAAAGACGAAGATTTCCAGATGCACACCGAGCACCGGCATAAGCATAAGCATGGCCCGATCCGTGATGCAATGACCCATATCAATTACAAGATCGCCATTATCAGCGGTAAGGGCGGTGTGGGAAAGACCAGCGTTGTCGTGAATCTGGCTGCGGCAATGCTTAAAAAAGAGATGGTCGTGGGAATATTCGATGCGGATGTCCACGGGCCCAGTGTGCCCAAAATGGTGGGTGTCAAGACTGAAATGCGGGATATCCTTCACGGATCTCACGGCATCGATCCGGTCGTGACGGAACACGGGTTGAAAATCATGTCCGTTGCTCTCATATGGCCAACGGATGCGACCCCTGTCATGTGGCGTGGACAGTACAAGGCGCGGGTGCTTCGGCAGTTTTTGAGTTCCATTAAATGGCATGAAATGGATTTCCTTTTTGTGGACCTTCCGCCGGGTACCGGTGACGAACCCATTACCATTATGAAATCCATCCCCAATCTGGACGGCATGGTGGTGGTGACCACACCCCAGGAAATCTCCACCATCGTTTGCAGCAAAGCCATTAACGCCGCCAAGGAACTGAACGCACCGATCCTCGGGCTGATTGAAAACATGAACACCTACCAATGCCCGGATTGCGGGCGGGTGGAACATTTTTTCGGCAAGGACAAAGGCGAAAGGCTGGCAAGAACCTTTGACATACCGTTTTTAGGCGGCATCCCCCTGGACGGACAGTATTCGGAAGCCGCCGATACAGGTGTGCCTATCGTATTCAAATATCCTGAATCCCTCACAGCGAAGGCCATGACGAAAATTGCCGATAAACTCATGGAACGCCTGCCCGAAAAAGAAAAGGTGATCGTGAAAGAGCGTCCCTGGGAAGAAGGAAGAGACCACCACTGATATACACAACGACTTGAACAGATTCAATTTTTAGCAACCTAACCCCATAAAACGAGAAACCAAAAACAGCGAATGGAGAAAATGCATGACTGAGAAAAAAAAGAGGCCGAATATTGTCGGCAAAGGACCCAACTTGTCGCGGGAGATGATCGCCATATTCAAGGAGATACAGGAAAGCTCTGCTGGTTTGTCCGACGATCTTGCCGGAAAGATCAGTGAGGTCCTGGGCGAAAAAGGTGCGGCCCTCGAAAAAGTTGTCAAAATGGCCTACCTGAAAACGGTAAAAGCCGGTGAGATCGCATGGGACCTAAAGGAAGAGACGTTGAATTTGAAAGAAACCATTGCCGCCGGTGATGAGGCCAAGGCGAGTGAACTCCTGGGAAAGATAGACGGTGAGCTGGACGGGTTCATTAACAAAATTAAAACCTTTGTAGTCCGAATGACATGATGGCTGAGACCCAGATACCCGAAACTCTCAGTGAAGATCTGATCAGCATTCTCACCGTGATCCGCGAAAAAGGCGGGACCGACTGTACGGGTACGTGACATCACCGCGAACCCGGTGAGTTTCACTGCCACACTTTTGCGCGAATGCTGAATCTTTCTTCACAAGGTGTGAAGAACCGTATCTTAGTACTCCTCCGCATGGGCTTGCTGCAGCGAAAAAAAATCAGCCGGAAGGACAGTACCCCGCTTATGCGATTTTTGATCAACCGTAAAGGGAAAGACGCGATAGATCTTCACAAAGAAAACAATAATTCAGCGGAAACGAGAGAGACCCTATGACCCATCCCATTCATGATCCCACTGTTCAAATCATCAACGAGGCCGTCCAACTCATGGACGATTTCTTGCGCGATCGAATCGATCTGGACGTCTATGGCCAGAAACTGAACGCATTCGATGTGGACAGCCTCCTTGAGGAGTACAAAGAAGACTTTAAAAAGGATGCGCAGTTGGTCTATTACCTGGACACCTTGATGCTTTTGTCTTCTTTGCAGCACCAACTCGATTTTCAGGTGGCCGAGTATGGCGCCAGTGTGGCATCGGAAGATATGAAATGTCTGCGAGAGCTGTTGGCTAAGTTTCCGAAACCATAGGATCGTTTTTCGAAAAGTTTATCTATTATGATGAAAGGAGACCATCTATGAAACTCGAGGGGAAGGTGGCCATCGTCACCGGCGGCGCGCGAGGCAACGGCTTGGCGACCGCTAAGTTGATGGCCGAAGAAGGGGCCGATATTGTTATCACGGATATTTGCAAGAACATGAATACGATTCCCTACGACATGTCCACCGAAGAGACCATGGCAGGGGCCGTTGAGAGCATCAAGTCCATGGGCCGGAAGGCCTTGGGTATCAAGTGCGATGTGCGTAAATCCGCCGAAATCGAGGCCATGGTCGACCAGGTCATCGAGACGTTCGGAAAAATCGATATCCTCGTCAACAACGCCGGGAATTCGTCAATGGTGGCCATTGCCGAAATGGACGAGGAGACCTGGGATGAGGTGCTGGACACCCACCTCAAGGGCACGTATCTGTGCAGTCACTTTGTGTTGCCCCACATGATCGAGCAGCACAGCGGCAATGTCGTGAGCATCTCCTCAGTCGGGGGCCAGCGTGGCTTCGGCATGGGGGGGCATTACTGTGCCGCCAAGCACGGCATCATCGGTTTGAACAAAGCCATGGCCATGGAGGTCGCCGACCATAATATTCGATGCAACGTGGTCTGTCCGGGCACTGTCTGGACCGATATGATGAAAGGCATCGCCGCTTATTTCGGCATGGAGGGCGATGACGCCAAAGAGCAGTTTACAGCCGGCCACCTGATCAAGGACCCATCGGTAGAGCCTGAGGACATCGGTCGTGCCGTGCTCTGGCTGGTCTCCGACGATGCCCGGTGCATTACCGGTAACATGATTACCGTGGACGGCGGCTGGACAGCTGCGGCACCTTAAACCAAATGGAAATCAAAAACGCCGGTGTGCAACGCGCCGAGCAAAAACCAAGAGAAGGAGATAAATGATATGGCAGATCTAAATAAGATATTTGATAACGTGAAGGTGGCCATCGTTGTGTCAGATCCAGATTGCAATGTTACTTACGCCAACGAAAGATGCAAGGAAATATTCAAGGCCCTTTTGAATCAGGAAGATTTTGTGGGGAAAAACATGAAGGAATGCCACAAACCGGAAACCATGGTAAAGATATCGGCGCTATATGATGAATTTCGAGAGAAAAAAAAGTCTTTGAGTTACTATACCATGGATGTTCCGGACGGCAAGGCGACCATTGTGGATATCCCGATCTATGAGGGCGATGAGTTCACCGGCTGTGTCGAGTTTGTCTTTGAAGGTTCCCTGGCATAGTCGAGATCAATCCGGAAATCCAGGATTTCCGGATTGATTGTTTCGGAACTTACCGCTCAAAAGGAGGTTGCAAAATGAAAAATGAAATAACGAAAAAGGAACTAGAGACCAAAGAAGATGAGAAAGAAAGCATCCCCTGTGTTCTGGAAGTCGTCAATGTGGAAGAACTGGCGGTGGACGGTATCTGCGGGATTTACTGATTTGTTTTGCCCGTTGGCCGTTCAGAGGTGAGTCCTTCACATATAGGGTTCAGGTCAAGAACAACTATCATGAATACGAAAAAATCTTATCACTTGAGGGAGGGCGTGCAGGTTCGAGAGGAAAAATTCGGACTGCTTTTTTACGACTATCGGGGCCCCAGGCTTTATTTCGTGCCCACGAAAAATCTGATCGGGAATGATTTTTTCGACGGATCGCACACCGCTGAAGGGCTCATCGAATCCATCCGTACCCGCCATCGCCAATCTCGGCAGTCGAGTCAACAATGGGTCCTGCAGGTATTGACCATGCTGGAGCAGAAGGGATTGGTCCATGGGTAATCAATATGTTGAAATGGGGCTTTCGGCGCCGGTGAATGTCACATGGGAAGTGACCTATGCCTGTAATCTATCATGTATTCACTGCCTATCGGATGCCGGCGTCAAACGTCGAGGAGAGTTGACTACGGACCAGTGCATCCGGATTATTGACACCCTAGCGGCCATGAAGGTTTTCCAGTTCAACATCGGCGGCGGTGAACCCTTTATGCGACCGGATTTCCTGGATCTCATGGATCATGCCCATGAAAAAGGGATGGTCACCTGCATCAGCACCAACGGCACTTTTATCGATGATGACGTCGCCGGGAGACTGAACAATCCTCTGGTTTACATCCAGGTCAGCCTGGAAGGCGCCACCCCCGCCTCCAACGACGCTATCAGAGGCAGAGGAAGTTTCCAAAAGGTCATTGCTGCTCTCGGGTGTTTGCAGAAACGAAATATTGAGGTCAGTATCAACACAGTCCTGACGCGCCGGAATTTCAACGAGCTGGACAGGATGACCGAATTGGCCGCCCGGTACGGCGCCAAACTCCGGGTATCACGGTTCAGGCCTTCCGGGAGGGGTAAAGCGTCCTGGTCCCAGCTGAACGTGGACAAGGAACAGATGCTTGCCTTTTCGGATTGGCTCAATCGGCATCTGGCCGTTTCCACCGGTGATTCTTTTTTTTCGGTTTCCACAGAAGAGCGACGTTCACTGGGCCTGAACATGTGCGGTGCCTGCAAACTCACCTGTTGCATTTCACCGGAGGGAAACGTCTATCCCTGCGCCTTTCTTCAAGACCAGGAATTCCTGGCCGGTCGGCTGCCGGGAGATGATTTCGCCGATATCTGGGAAAACTCTCCGGTATTTCATTCGTTTCGGCGCCTGGAAATCAAGTCTTGTGAAAGCTGCCACCGATTTGACCTTTGCCACGGCGGATGCCCGGCAATTGCCTATCACACCCAGAGAAAATTGGGTGTTCCGGATCCCGGATGTCTGGCCAACTGTGTTTCGGTCAAACCGATCGTTAGAGAGGTTGCATGATGGGCAGCCAGACCCCCGGTGGACGTTACCACCTGAGGAACGGCACCCGTCTCATCTCCGGAGAAAAGGGCTGTCTGGTATTGCAGATCGCCCCCCTGAGAGCCATCCGTGTCAATCCTGCCGCCATGCGTGTTCTCAAACGGTGCCAAACGGGATTTTCCCTGCACGAAGCGGCTGACGATGCCCATCGAACAGCGGTATTGTCCCTTTGTGATACCATGTACGAGGCCGGCGTTCTCGACTGGGAACCTCCCGACGACGTCTTCGAACCTCTGGTCAGCATCGTCGTTCCGGTATACAACCGTGCCCATGAAATAGGCTCTTGTCTGGAGTCCCTGCTGCACCTGGATTATCCGGCATGGCGGCGGGAGATCATTGTCGTGGACGATGCCTCCCGGGATCACACTGTTTCCGTGGTCAGAGGCTACGATGTACGGCTGATCATACAGCCGAAAAACATGGGGCAGTCGGCCGCGCGCAACGCCGGAGTCCAGGCGGCAAAAGGAGAGATCGTTGCGTTTATAGACAGCGACTGCACTGCCGATCCCAATTGGTTGCGGGAACTGCTCCCCTATTTCCATGACCCCCGTCTGGCACTCGTCGGTGGCTATGTGGATACCCCACGCGGGACCTCCCGGCTGGATCTTTACGAAGCAGCTCATTCGCCGTTGAATATGGGCACCAAACGGGTTATAGGAAAGGGAGAAGACTCAGTTTTTTACGTGCCCACCTGCAACATGTTACTGCGAAAAGAAATGTATATTCAGACCGGCGGCCTGGATGAGCGGCTGCGGGTGGGGGAAGACGTTGATTTTTGCTGGAAACTGATGTCGATGGGGCATCGGTTGATGTATACGCCCGAGGGGCGTGTTAAACACAAACATCGGAACCGCTTGCTTGAAAATTTCAAGAGGCGATTCGACTACGGTACATCCGAGGCAGTTTTGTACGACCGGTACCGGCAGATAACCAAACGGTTTCCGTGGCACTGGGACGGTATCTTACTGCTGCTGTTGTGGGTAACGGGGTTGATGGTTCGATCCGTTCCACTGCTGCTGGTGGGGCTGGTTTATCTGATAGTGGAACCGGTTTACAAACGGATGCGGTTCAACCGCCAGTTCGGCATTACGCTTCCGTTGAACAAGTTCTTTTCCGCCACCGGAAAGCGACATTTGATGTTGGCATTCCACTTTGGGCATCATTTGACCCGATACTACCTGATGGCGGCAATGGTGCTGGCGATTTTCGTTCCACAACTGGCACTGCCTTTGCTGGCGCTGACCATCCTGCCGGCAGTGGTGGTATTCTTTAGAAAAAAACCGGATCTCGGTTTCCCCGTTTTCTTGCTTTTTTTCTGGTTAGAGCAGGCATTCTACCAGTCCGGGGTGTTTTGGGGTTGCCTGAAACAGGGCAGCTTCAGATTGTACCGGGTGTCATTGGCGCCGGCTGGCCGATCGCATCCGGCGATTACCCGTGCGGCATCTCCTCTAGGGCCGAAAAAAACGGCCTTTTCTAAGGAGACGGCGCCGTCATAAGATCAACTTCTGATTGTGAAAAAATTGAGTTAAAAAAGTGAATACCAGGGACCCGGACGGGAAAACCATTGAAACAAAACGCCAAGACTTGGAACGGTCGCTTCGGAAAATGGGCCGGGTGCTGGTGGCATTCTCTGGCGGTGTGGACAGCACGCTCCTTTTGAAAATGTGCGCTGATGTCCTTGGGGACAATGTGCTGGCCGTGACGGCTATTTCTGAGACCTCAGCCCGCCATGAGCGTGAAGATGCCGTTCGGTTGGCCCGCAAATTGGGTGCAGCCCATCTTCAGGTAGAAAGCCATGAAATGGAACTACCTGAGTTTATTGCCAATCCATCGGATAAATGTTATGTATGCAAGAAAAGCCGGTTCGGCGAATTGGTGGCACTCGCCCGTCAAAAAGGATTCCCATGGGTGGCGGACGGGACAAATGCAGACGATTATCAGGATTTCCGCCCTGGCCACCGAGCCACTCGTGAATTGAGTGTCCGGAGCCCGCTGATGGAGGCTGGGTTGACCAAATCCGAGATCCGCCGGCTGTCGAAACAGCTCGGGCTGTCCACCTGGGATAAACCGTCGGCCGCCTGCCTGGCGTCTCGAATCCCCTATGGCACACCCATTACGGCTCGCAAGCTCAAACAGGTCGATGACGGTGAGCGGTTTCTGCGCGATTTGGGGGTCGCCGGCCAGGTCCGGGTCCGGCATCACGGGGATGTGGTTCGCTTGGAAGTCGACGCCCGGGACATTGTCAAATTCGCTGAGAAAACCGTCCGAGATCGGATTGTTCAATATTTCAAATCTCTGGGATTCAATCATATCACCCTGGACATGGAAGGGTACTCCATGGGTAGCCTTAACAGGGCACTTGCGCCCGAACAGAAAGGTCGAGCATAATATGGACAGCCAACATCTAAAGCATCTCTTAAAACAGGTTCAGAGCGGTGAAATGGATCTCAACTCAGCTTTGCAGCGATTAAAAAAGCTGCCATTTGAAGATCTCGGTTATGCAAAAGTTGACTTTCACCGACACATGCGTGCCGGTGTTCCTGAAGTCATTTACTGCGAAGGAAAGAGCCTTGAACATCTCCGGGGCATTTCAGAAAAACTCGCTCAGCACCATTGCAATATCCTGGCGACCCGGGCGGACCAGAAGGCTTTCGAGAGCATTCAAGAAGCCGTTGCGGACAGTGAGTACCACGAAACAGCCCGGATTGTGGTCATCAAACCTCGACCGGTGGAGCAGGTCGGCAACATTGCCATGGTGTGTGCCGGCACCTCCGACATCCCGGTGATTGAAGAGGC
>Ga0233431_1002007_pt1 | contig 30999 bp, 32 predicted proteins | sample SI_118_April2016_FD_179867 | JGI IMG/M metagenome (GOLD analysis project Ga0233431, IMG submission 179867) | Seawater microbial communities from Saanich Inlet, British Columbia, Canada - SI_118_April2016_200_MG | ecosystem: Environmental > Aquatic > Marine > Inlet | place: Canada: British...
CGCACTTCACCCAAGATCGGCTCTGACACCCTTTCGGGAATTCTCGCCAATTCAAGATTGAAGGCGTACACCGCATAAAGAGCTTCGCGCACATCAACCGGTGCGAATTGCGCGCACAGGAACCGGTCATTGTCTAAGCGGCGAACCTGATCGGCACAAGTGGAAGGAGTTTGCATTGGTTCGTGCAACGTTTCCGCGATTTCTGTAAAAGGGTCTTTAAATGTCCACGTCGACACCATACCTCTTGGGCGGATTATTTTGAACGTATTCAACGGAGGAACGATACGATGGCTTTTGAATTACCCGCATTACCGTATGCCAAAGACGCTCTTGCGCCGCATATCTCGGCCAATACGCTGGATTTCCATTACGGCAAACACCACAACACCTATGTGGTCAATCTCAATAACATGACCGAGAATTCGCCGTTGAACTCGGCCAGTGTGGAAGAGGTGATCAAAGATGTTGCAGGCAACACGGAAAAGGTCGGAATTTTCAACAATGCCGCCCAGGTATGGAACCACACCTTCTACTGGCATTGCATGAAGCCCGGCGGCGGCGGCGCGCCTTCCGGCGAACTTGCAGCCGAAATCGACAAGGCGTTCGGCGGCCTCGACAAATTCCTGGAGGAATTCAAGACGGCGGCCGTAACCCAGTTCGGCAGCGGCTGGGCGTGGCTTGTGGCCGACGGCGGATCGCTCAAGATCGCCAAGACCGGCAACGCCGATACCCCGCTCGCCCACGGCCAGACGCCGCTTATGACCGTTGACGTATGGGAACACGCCTACTATCTGGACTTCCAGAACCGGCGTCCCGATTACGTGCAGACATTCCTTGATAATCTGATCAATTGGGATTTCGTTGCCGAAAACCTCGGCAAGTCCTGACAAACGACGACGGCCCGGAAGCAATTTCGCTTCCGGGCCGTAATTTCTTAAATCCGAACAATGTGACTTACGGCGAAACTTCAGCCACCTCGCCGGACGATTTGGCACGGCGCGGCAGCTTCATGTACAGCAGCAGCGGAACGGCGACACAGATCGACGAATAGGTGCCGATCAGAACGCCCCAGATCATCGCGAAACTGAAGCCTCTGATGACCTCGCCGCCAAGGAAATAGAGGGCCAGCAGAGCCAGCAGCGTGGTCACGCTGGTCATCACCGTGCGCGACAGGGTTTCGTTGATGCTTTTGTTCAAAAGCTCGGGCAGGGTCATGGTTTTGTATTTGCGCAAGTTCTCGCGAACCCGGTCATACACCACCACCGTATCGTTGATGGAATACCCGGCAATGGTCAGGATCGCGGCCACCGTGGACAAATTAAATTCCATTCCCAGCAGCGCGAAAACGCCGATGGTCGAAATCACGTCATGAACCAGGGCGGCAACGGCACCAACGCCGAACTGCCATTCAAAGCGGAACCAGATGTATAGCAGAATGGCGAAAATAGCGCCGCAGACCGCATACACGCCGTCCAGGAACAACTCTTCACTGACCTTGGGCCCGACGAATTCCGTGCGCCGGTATTCAACGTCGGTCCCCAACGCGGCCTTGACCTTTTCGACCGCCACTTGCTGGGCATGATCGCCACCGGGTTGCTTCTGAAGGCGGATCAGAACGTCATCGGGCGCGCCGAATTCCTGTAACGCCACTTCGCCCAGATCCAGATCAGAAAGGGTGGAACGCATGGACGCGAGATCGGCCGGCCCCTGGGTTTTGACATCAATCATGATGCCGCCCTGGAAATCGATGCCGTAGTTAAGCCCGCGTACGCCGAACAACCCCAGGGCGGCGACGATAAGCACCGCCGAGAAGATGAAATAGGCAATACGCCGGGTAATGAATTGGACGTTGGTTCCTGCCGGAACTAATTGCAGACGAAACATCGTTTTTCCCCTAAATCGGCAGGCTTTGCGGTCGCGAACGGCGCAACCAGGTGATCACCATCAGGCGCGTCAGCAACACCGCCGTAAACAACGACGCAGCAATACCGATGGCCAGCGTCACGGCGAATCCGCGCACCGGGCCGGATCCGAACTGATACAAGAGAACGGCCGCGATCAGCGTCGTCATGTTGGCGTCGACGATGGTCGTGATGGCCCGCGAATATCCGGCGTCTACCGCTGAAATCGGCGTTCGTCCGATTCGCACCTCTTCGCGTATGCGCTCGAAGATCAGCACGTTGGCATCCACCGCCATACCGATGGTCAGTACGATACCGGCAATACCCGGCAGCGTCAGCGACGCCTGAAGAACCGACAATGAAGCGCCGATCAGGATCATATTAAAGACCAGCGCAATGTCGGCCATGATGCCGAATCGGCCATAGGTCAGCACCATGAACCCGACAACCAAAAGCAGGCCGATGATGCTGGCAACCTTGCCCGCAGCAATCGAATCCGCGCCCAGCCCCGGTCCGACCGTGCGTTCTTCCAGAATAACCAGTGGCGCGGGCAACGCGCCGGCCCGAAGCAGCAGCGCCAAATCCTGCGCCGACTGGAAGGTGAAGCTGCCGCTGATCTGTCCCGCGCCACCCAGAATGGGTTCGCGGATTTGCGGCGCGGTGATGATGTTGCCGTCAAGAACGATGGCGAAAAGACGATTGACGTTGTCGCGCGTGATTCTGCCGAACTTTTTACCGCCCGCAGCATCAAAACGGAAATTGACCACCGGTTCACTGGTTCTGGAATCGGTTCCGGGTTGCGCGTTAACAAGCGAGTCGCCACTGAGCATGACACGCTTGCGCACCACGTACATGCGCGGCCTTCCGTCCGACGTTTTCTCGTGGGATGACGGCAGCAGCATGGACCCCGGCGGCAATCGACCGGCCATGGCCTCGGCGGGCGAGACATTGCCGTCAACCAGATGGAAGCTCATCTTCGCCGTCTTGCCGAGCAAACGCTTGACCCGCTCGGGATCATCCACGCCCGGAAGCTGGACCAGAATGCGGTCGGTGCCCTGGCGAATGATCGTCGGCTCGCGCACGCCGGTTTCATCGATGCGCCTGCGCACGATTTCAATCGACTGCTCAACCGCCGAATCGGTCCGCTCCTTGATGGCCTGTTCGGTCAGGGTCATGGTGACACGGCCACCGTCCTCCAGCGCCGGCGTGACGCCCCGGTCCAATCCCTTGATCAGACCGAACGCCTCATCCGCTTTGGCCACATCCTTGAGCGTGACCGTCACCGAATGACCGCGCACGCCCAGCCCGGAGTATCGAATTCGCGCCTTGCGCAATTCGGTCCGGATCGAATCGACCAGAATTTCCAGCCGTTCCTTGACGACGGCCGCAACCTCGACTTCCAGAAGAAGGTGCGAACCACCCTGCAAATCCAGCCCCAGGCTGATCTGCTTATGCGGCAACCACTCCGGCAACGCCTCGGCGGCGTCGCGGCTCAGGAAGTTGGGAGCGACAAACAGCACGCCGAACCCGCAGACGAGGGCGACGACGACAATCTTCCACTTGGCGAAATAGACCATTTAAGAAATATCACCCGGGCTAAATTATTTGCCCTTTCCTCCGAGAAGTCCTTTCAACTTGGCAACGGGACCTTCCTGGCTTTCGCCAGCGCCGCCGCCGGACTTCGTCGCATCTTTTACGGGTTCGCCTTTGGTGCGCACGGAGGCGATCATGCCGCGCTGGACGCGAACACGAATTCCATCGGCGATTTCGACCATCAGTTCCGCTTCGTCAATCACCTTGGTCACGGTGCCGACAATGCCGCCGTTGGTAACGACTTTATCGCCCCGACGGATGGCGCCCAGCATCTCGCGATGCACTTTGGCTTTTTTCTGCTGCGGACGAATCAACAGGAAGTAGAACACGACAAAAATCAGAATCAACGGCAGAAAGGCTTCGAATCCGCCTCCGCCGAGACCGCCCGCTTGCGCGTATGCTGGCGAGATAAACATCTAGAAACTCCTTAGAACTCTGGGGCTAAGCAGCCGGGAATATAACGTTAACGGCGAGACTTGCAATCGGAAAGAAAGGATAGAGCACTTTTCGACCATATGCGGTCATTCTGACGTGGTCTATTCAGGCCGTGGTTAGGAGAATCGCGCAGTGCGTAGCCTTTGCTACGGACCAGTGGTTCGACGACGCCACGGCCTGAATAGACCCGCCCGAAGGGTGCGTTTCGGTGGCCGCCCGCGTCGTTGTTCCGCTCACCCGATGCTTTAGCATCGCGTTTCGCGAAACGCCTAGCGGATCGTTCCGCCGAAGCGCATCAGAATGACCGCATATGGTCGAAAAATGCTCTCGCCGCTCAGGACGTTGACGAAAAGCCATTGAACGCCTACTTTTCGCCGCCCCAAGAAAGGATATTTCAAGATGCCGGACAACCATATTCAACCGCTGCTTTCCCGCGTCGCCGACGCCCTCGAACGATTGGCGCCGCCGCCGGAACGCGCGAACGAACCGGGCGCGGCCGACGCCTTCGTCTGGCATGCCGACGACGCCTGGATGGAACCGGTCAAAAAAGTCAGCCGGGTCGATATCAGTCTTCTCAAGGGCATCGACCGGCAACGCGACATCCTGCTTGAAAACACCCGGCGCTTCGCCAAAGGCCTGCCCACCAACAACGCGCTGCTTTGGGGCGCGCGGGGAATGGGCAAAAGCTCGCTGGTCAAGGCCATTCACGCAAAGGTCAACGTCGAAACCGATGGCCTGCTTGTGTTAATCGAAATCCACCGCGAGGACATCCAGTCCCTGCCCCGCCTGCTGGGTCTGTTGCGCGATGACGCGCGGCGGTTCGTTATTTTTTGCGACGATCTGTCGTTTGACGGCCACGACGCTTCCTACAAGTCACTGAAGGCGGTTCTGGAAGGCGGCATCGAGGGCAGGCCCGCAAATGTGGCCTTCTACGCCACCTCGAACCGTCGTCACCTGATGCCCCGCGACATGATCGAAAACGAACGCTCCACGGCCATCAACCCCGCCGAGGCGGTCGAGGAAAAGGTCTCCATGTCGGATCGATTCGGTCTGTGGTTGGGCTTCCACGCCTGCAGTCAGGACGTCTTTTTTGACATCGTAAAAGGATACGCCGCCAATTACGGCCTGGATATTGAGACCGACGAGCTGTGCCGCCGCGCCAACGAATGGTCGGTTACGCGCGGCGCGCGTTCGGGCCGTGTGGCGTGGCAGTTCATTCAGGATATGGCCGGCGAGCTGGGAAATCCCCTCGATTAGGCGGATTTTTCCTCAACCGTCTTTTTCGATTTGCGCGGGCCTGAGGCTTTTTTGCGGCTGCGGGTTCCCTTGGAAACCGATGCTTTGGCCGGCGGCGCTTTTTCGGATTCAGGCGCTTTTTCGGATTCAGGCGCCTTTTCGCGTTCCGACGGCCACTCGGCCCACGGATAGGGTTTCCGGTCGGACACGAAGGTCAGAAATTCCGTTGTCTCGCGCAGGTATGCTGCCAGTCCGGCCCCAAACACCTGAATTCGCGCGTGGACATCTCCCGTCAACGCCTTGAACAGGAATTGAACGGTCGCGACCACGAAAACAACGAGTTTGACGATCTGAAACACGATCCCGAAAAGCAACATGTAGGCAAGCCGCAGCCATGTATCCGTGTTCTTGAGATGATCCAACACCCCTAATTCGCGGCCGTCGGCATCCAGGCCATTTTCTTCCACGGCTTCGCCTCCCTCAATCTTCGGTTTTCCCGCCTTAGAGTTTACGACAACGCCCTATCCGGGGCAATCGGCATGGTTTCCTTGATGAAGAAGGCTGCGCCGAGGGCAATCAGGGCGGACACAAAAAAGACAGAAAACGCGTTGCCGTAGGCTTGCGCGGAATAACCGGCTGCTCCCTTGCCGTGGGCCTCCAGGATCATTCCCACCACCGGCTGCATGACAGCGCCGCCAAGGAACGGGGCGATGTTGATCAGTCCCACCGCCGTACCCGCGATTTTCACCGGGAACATTTCCTTCGCGGCTGTAAACCCGACGATGACGACGGCGCTGCCGAAAAATCCCAACAGAAGGCACCAGACGTAAAGCCCGGCCATACTAAACCCGGCGGGGAAGAATGCCGGGGGCACGCTAAGCGCCAGGACGGCAAACGCCGAGATCACCATAACCTTTTTTCGTGAATGCAAAACCCGATCGGAAATGTAGGCCATCGCCGGACTGCCAAAGATTAAAGCGATGGCCGGCATGGTCAGAATGCCGCCCGCTTGTAGTTTGTCCAGCCCATACACATGCATAAGGAACGGACCGCCCCACAAACCGCTGAAACTGAAAAAGATGCCAATGGTAAAGAAGAACCACGCAAACAAGGGCCAGAAGGACCAAGACCCCAGAACCAGTTTCACGCCTTGCCACAGACCGATGGCCGGGCCGCTTTCTTCCACCGTGCCGCCGTTGTTAACAGCAGGCAACCCCATCTCCTGCGGCGTATCACGCACCAAAAACCAGATCGCGGCGGCAAGAACCAACGTGCAAACGCCGATAATCGCAAAACTATCCCGCCATCCCAGGGCCGTGCTGAGGTAGGCGAAAGGCGAAGCCGCCGACAAAACCCCCAGTCCCCCGACTGCCATCAGAATTCCTGCCGCCAATGTAAACTCAGCCGTTGTAAACCAGCATGTCAGGACTTTCATGGTCGGCACGAAAAGCATGGCGACCCCCACCCCCACCAGGACGCGGGCGGCAATTGCCCAGCCCACGGACGGGGCCATCCCGAAGGCAACGGACGCTATACCGGCCAGCACGAAAAATGAAGTAATGGTCTTACGCGGCCCCCACGAGTCCGAAAGCAACCCGCTGGGGATTTGCATCAAGGCGTAGGGATAGAAGTAGGCCGAAGCCAGCAGACCCATCAGTCCGGCGTTGGCCTGCAGGTCGTCCATCATCTCAAGGGCGACCACCGCCGGACTTAACCGGTGGAAGTAAACCAGCAGGTATCCCAACGCCAACAGCGCAAACACGATCCATCGATAGGGGACTACCGCGATGGGCGGTCCAGCCTTCACGACAGCTTGCCCCGCCGCAAATGCGCCATCGGGTCGACCGCACGCCGCCCCTTGCGCAGTTCGAAGTGAAGCTGCGGGGTGGACACGTTGCCGCTGCTGCCAACCTTGGCGATGACCTGCCCCTTCTTTATTTTTTGCCCGCGTTTCACCAGAAGCGTGTCGTTATGGGCGTAGGCCGTGATCCAACCGCCGGAATGCTTGACCAACAGCAGGTTGCCAAACCCCCGGATCTGGTTTCCGGCATAGGCGACAACGCCGTTTTCGGCCGCATAAACCGGCGCGCCGCGCGCCGTCGCAATATTGATGCCGTCGTTATGAAATCCTTTGGTCTTGGGGCCAAATCCGGAAATGATCTTGCCGCGGGCGGGCCACGAAAACCCCTTGCCGCTGACGCGCGGCGGCTTCGGAACCGGAGAGCTCGCCCTGGACGGTTTGGACGGTTTGGAAATGGGTTTTGGGTCGGCCCTGACCAAAGTAGAGGCCGGCTTCGCGGGTGCAGACTGTGGACTGGCTTCGGTCCGGCCCGGCACACGCAATTTCTGACCGATCTTAATCAGGTAAGGTGGCTTCAAACCATTGACCTTGGCCAGCAGATACATGCGAACGCCATATTTTCGCGAAATCGCGGAAAGGGTATCGCCACGCACCACCGTATGAACAAAATCGCGCGGCAGGACAAGACGCTGGCCGACCACGAGCTTGTAAGGCGGCGCCAGCCGGTTGGCGTCGATGATGGCGCGGGCCGAAACACGGTGGCGGCGCGAAAGCGCGTAAAGGGTATCCCCCTTCCCGACCACCACCGACTGCGCGCCGACGAACAAGGCATCGGATGACGCCGGACGGACCGTGTTTGGTTTGGGACCTGGGGCGGTGTGAACCCCGCGCAACGGCGCGTTGACCGCCCGCACCTGCGAGGGCGGCGGCCACTCGGCCCAACTGCAACCGCCGACGGCGAACGCCAGCAGCAGCAAAATCAAACTTGTTTTCGTATCCCGCCACATGGACTGATTATCGCGAAGGACGGCACTTTCTTCAACGCCGGGTTTATTCACCCGCGACACCGGGAACCAGCGGAACGAAGCGCACGGTTCCCACGGGTTCCTTGTCGAACCCGTCATCCGTCCGGCGCACGCGCACCAGGGTCTGGTCGCCGTCGGGATCGCCGATGGGGGCAACCATAATTCCGCCCACGGCCAGTTGATCGGCGAGTTTCTCGGGCAATTGGGAAGCCGCCGCCGTCACCACGATGCGGTCAAACGGGGCCTGTTCGGGCCAGCCTTGCATTCCGTCACCCAGTTTCGTCGTGATGTTGGTGATGCGCAATCCGCTGAACTGGCTTTTGGCCATTTCCAGCAGTTCACGATGCCGTTCGATCGTGTAGAGCCTCCGGCACAGGCCCGCCAGAATGGCCGCCTGATAGCCCGACCCGGTTCCAATCTCCAACACCTTCATGCGATCCCCGACTTCCAGCGCCTGCGTCATTTTGGCGACGACGGAAGGTTGGCTGATGGTTTGATGGCGGCCAATGGGAAGGGTCGTGTCGTCATAGGCGCGGTCGCGAAAAGTCACCGGAACAAAGGCATCCCGGGCGATCTTCTCCATAATGCCCAAAACGCGCGTATCGGTGATGCCGTTTCGGCGGAGCGCCAGAATCAGGCGGATTTTTCGCGAATCCGGGTTCACGTAAACACCGTTCTCAACGTTTTGATGGACGGCCGGTGGGTCAGGTCCAGGCACAACGGCGTAATTGACACCGCGCCACGCTTGATGGCTTGCACGTCGTCGCCGTCGCGCACCCGGTCCTCGTGGGTTTCCGAACCCAGCCAGAAGATATCGTTGCCGTGAGGATCAACCGCCTCGGTAAGGCCCTGCCCCGTTTTACCCGCCCCCTGCGCCGTGATTTCAACGCCCGTTACGTTGTCGGACGGAAGGTTCGGGAAGTTCAGGTTCAAAACCACGTTTTTCGGCCAGCCGTTGTCGCACAGGCGTTTCAGCACACCGGGTGCCCAGTGTTCCACCGTCGCCCAGCGCATGGGCCGGGTTCCTTCGTGAGCCAAACTCATGGCGATGCCGGGAATGCCCAGCAGCGCGCCTTCCATGGCCACCGCAATGGTGCCCGAATAGGTAACGTCGTCGCACAGGTTGCCGCCCGGATTGATGCCCGAAAGCACGATATCGGGCGGATTGTCGGCCATTATCTTGCGAATGCCCAGCAAGGCGCAGTCGGTCGGCGATCCGTCCACCGCGAAACGGCGTTCCGAAACCTTGCGAATGCGCAACGGGCGCATGCGGGTCAGCGAATGGCTGGCGGCACTTTGTTCGGTCTCGGGCGCAACCACCCAAACCTCGGCGGCGATTTCGCGGGCGATTTTCTCAAGCACCTTAAGTCCAGGCGCATTAATACCGTCATCGTTGGAAACGAGAACCCGTGCTTTCGACAGATCGACAACGTTGCTAGCCATTTTTCGCAATCACCTCTAAGCCGCCCATGTAGGGTTTCAGCGCTTCAGGCACGGCAATGGTTCCATCGGCCTGCTGGTAGTTTTCCATGACCGCGATCAGCGTGCGCCCGACGGCAAGGCCCGAACCGTTAAGGGTGTGCACGAACTTCGTGCCCTTTTCGCCCTGCGGACGATAGCGGGTTTTCATGCGGCGCGCCTGAAACTCACCGCAGTTCGAGCAGCTTGAAATTTCACGGTAACGTTCCTGCCCGGGCAGCCAGACCTCGATATCGTGGGTTTTGCGCGCGCCGAACCCCATGTCGCCGGTGCTCAACACAACAACCCGATAGGGAAGGTTCAGGCGCTTCAAAACTTCTTCGGCGCAGTTGGTCATGCGCTCCAGTTCGGCGTCCGAATCCTCAGGCCGCGTTACGCTGACCATCTCGACCTTGTTGAACTGGTGCTGGCGGATCATGCCGCGGGTGTCCTTGCCCGCCGCTCCGGCTTCCGACCGAAAACACGGCGTCAGCGCGGTAACGCGCCGCGGCAGGCTCTCTTCGTCAAGAATTTCCCCGGCGACCAGATTGGTCAGCGGTACTTCGGCGGTGGCGATCAGCCAGAAGCCGTCGGTGGTGCGAAAACTATCCTCGCCGAACTTGGGCAACTGACCGGTGCCGAAAAGCGCCTCGTCCTTAACCAGGATCGGCGGATTGACCTCGGTATAGCCGTGTTCTCCGGTTTGCAGATCGAGCATGAAAGACGCGATGGCGCGCTCCAGCCGCGCCAGCGGGCCGGTCAATACGACGAACCGCGAACCGGAAATTTTGGCCGCGCGTTCGAAATCCATCAGCCCCAGGTTTTCGCCGATTTCGAAATGCTCGCTGGCTTGGAAATCGAATGTCGCGGGCTCGCCCCACTTGCGGATTTCGATGTTCGCTTCCTCGTCCGGGCCGACCGGCACGTCGGCGGCGGGAACGTTGGGAAGGGCGGCCAGAGCGGTCTCAAGCTCGGCCAGCGCCTGCTTGGCTACCTCTTCGGCCTCGGCCTGCAATTGCTTGGACTTTGAAACCTCGGCGATGATCGCCGAGGCGTCCTCGCCCTTGGCCTTGGCCGCGCCGATTTGCTTGGCCAGCTTGTTGCGGTCGGCCTGAATTTCCTGAGCCCTGGTCTGGGCGGCGCGCCTTGCGCTATCCATTTCGATCAGGCTTTGCGCGGCCGGTTCGGCGTTGCGGTTTTTGAGCGCCGCATCGAAGGCGTCCGCGTTCTCACGAATCCATTTAATATCGAACATAGAAAACCTGTTTTTTCGTGGTTATTCGTCTCAGACGGTGTCGTCGGCGGCGTCCGTCGCGTCCCGTTCGTCGCGTTTCTTTTCAACAATCTTCACCGCAAAGATGGAGATTTCGTAAAGCAGCAACGTCGGCACCGCCAGCCCGATTTGACTGATGACGTCGGGCGGAGTTAGTAGCGCGGCGGCAACGAAAGCGATGACCACCGCATATTTGCGTTTTTCCCGCAGTCCTTCGGAAGTCGCCAGACCAACACGGGCCAAAAGCGTCAGCAGCACCGGAAGCTGGAAGCACAGCCCGAAGGCGAAAATCAGGCGCATGACCAAGGACAGGTATTCGTTGACCTTGGCTTCCAACTGGATCGGCAGGCCGCCCGCGGCACCGGCGGATTCGAAACTGAGGAAGAATTTCCAGGCCAGCGGGAAAATGAGGTAATAGACCAGCGCACCGCCCATGAAAAACAGCACCGGCGTCGCCGCCAGAAACGGCAGGAACGCCTGCTTCTCGTGCTTGTAAAGGCCGGGCGCGATGAACATCCATATCTGCCCGGCAACGAACGGAAACGCCAGGAACATGGCGGCGAAGAACGATACCTTGATGTAGGTGAAGAATGCTTCGTGCAGAGCGGTGAAAATCAAACGCCGGTTGCCGCCGGTTTCGACCAGAACGTCGGCCAGCGGCTGAACGAGAAAACTGTAAATATCCTCGGCGAAATAATAGCAGACGAAAAACAGCAGAATGATCGAGATGAAGGCCCGGATCAGCCGCGTGCGAAGCTCAACCAGATGGGCCAGCAGCGGCATTTTGTCTTCGCTGCTCGGCTGCTCGGCGGCCTGTTCGGCTTCCTCTGTTTGGTTTTCCTCGGCCACGACCAATCAAGCGCCTTCTTTTTTCGGGTTGTCGTCGTTATCGGTTTCCGGTTCGGTATCGACGGCCATGGTTTCAGCCGTATCTTCCAGGCTGGACTTCAAATCGGTCAGGCCGATCTCGTCGGCCATATCGCCGTCCGGGTCGATGGAATTTTCGATTTCCTTGCCCAGGTCGAAATCGGCTGCGCCGTCGACCTGCTTGCGGATGTCGTCCAGTTCGGCTTCACGCACAACATCGTCAATGCTGCTTTGGAAGTCCCGCGCCATGCCGCGCGCGCGGCGCACCACCTTGGAGACCTTGGCGATGGCGCGCGGCAGGTCCTTCGGCCCGACGACGACGATGCCGACGGCCGCGATGATAAACAGTTCCTGCCAGCCGATGTCCAACATGGGCGACGCTTTCCGGAGCGATATTATCGAAAATAGAGGCTTAGCTCTTTGCCACTTCGTCGGTTTCGGTTTCAGCCTTGACCACGGGTGCCGCCTCGGCATCGATGGCCTTCGGCGCCTCTGCCTCTTCCACGCCCGTTTCGCCTTCCTTCATGCCCTTTTTGAACGACTTGAGGCCTTTGCCGAAATCGCCCATCAGAGCGGAAATCTTGCCACGGCCGCCAAACAAAAGAAGCACGATCGCAAGAACCACGACCCATTGCCAGATTCCGGTCCATCCACCCATCATTTTTGCATCCCGCTTTTCGAATATAGAGTTCAGTCGGCGGGATAATGGCAGAAAGCCCTATCCATCGCAACGACGCGAAGCAGATCATTTCGACGATTGGGAGATATCAAGCCGGTTCGGCGGTTTCGTCGTCCGGGCTCAGGGGCTCGGGAAGCTCCTCGACACCTTCAAACAAACCGGCTTCTTCGGAGAGGTCCTCAAGGCCATCGGTTTGTCCGGCTGCAGCGACAGCACCTTGTACGCCGTAAGCCTCAATGGCGGGCCTTTTGTCCAGCAGACCGGCGGCCTTCAGCTCGTCGACGCCCGGAAGATCGCTCAACGCTTCCAGTCCGAAGTGCTGCAAGAACGTGTCCGTCGTTCCCCAGGTCGCCGGTCGTCCCGGTGTGCGCCGCCGCCCCACGGGCCTGATCCATCCCGCCTCAAACAAGGCGTCCAGGGTCCCGCGATTAAAGCCAACACCGCGCACCTCCTCGACCTCGGCCCGCGTTACCGGTTGGTGATAGGCGATAATGGCCAGGGTTTCGATCATGGCGCGGCCCAGTTTGCGCGTTTTTTGTTTCTGCAAAGCCAGTTGCGGACCCAGATCCGGAGCCGTTTGAAACGACCAGACATTTCCGCTTTTAACCAGCCGAACACCGCGATTGGCGTAAAGCGATTTCAGCTCGGCAAGCAGCGCCGGAATCTCCGCCCCCTCCGGCATACGCTCGGCCAGCGCCTTTTCCGACAAAGGCTCGACCGTCGAAAACAGGATGGCCTCGACAAGGCGTAAATGCTGTCCGTCGATTTCGCTCATTTTTCCTCACCACGACCTTCATCGGCGCCACGCAGAAAGATCGGACCGAAAGTTCCCATCTGCCGAATACGAAGGCGGCCTTCCTTGGCCAGTTCCAGACTGGCCGAAAATGTGGACGCCATTGCCGAACGGGTCAGCATCGTGTCCTTCAAACCGGGGGGCAGAAATTTCACCAGATTTTCCCACTCGGGCGTACGACCGACGTGCTGGCGCAATCTTTCAAGCGCCTCCTCGACCGAATACAGGCCCCAGGCTTCGATCTGCAAGGTCGTTTCGGACGCCCTGCGTTTCTGGTCGGCATAGGCTTTTAGAAGGTCGTAAAGCGACACCTCGAAGATGGTCTTGACCTCTTCCTCGGGCTTCTCCGGCATTCCGCGAGCGAAAAACTCCTGTCCCAGCCGGGGCCGCGCGACCAACCTTGCGCCCGCTTCCTGCATGGCTTCCAGCCGTTGCAGGTGGAACGCCAATGCGGCGGCCATTTCCTCGCCGCTGGGTTCGTCCTCGTCCCCCATCTCGGGAATCAAAAGCCGCGATTTCAAATAGGCCAGCCACGCCGCCATCACCAGATAATCGGCAGCCAGTTCGATGTTCGTCTTGCGCGCTTTGGCCACGAATTCCAAATACTGATCGGCCAGTTGAAGGATGGATATCTGCGTCAGATCGACTTTTTGATCGCGAGCCAGGGTCAACAGCACGTCGATGGGGCCTTCATAGCCATCCACATCGACGACGAAAGCCTCCCGCGCCACCCTGGCGGCGGCGGTTTCCTCAATGCCTTCGAAGCTGTCCTGGCCTTCGAAGCCGTCCTGCACCTCAGCGGTCATATCAGATAACACCGACCAAATTATAAATTACAAACTCCACGGCGCTGGCAGGGGTTCCGATCAACCACCAGAAGACATTCCAGTCCTGCCCCAATGCGTCCCCAATCCACGGAACCACGAATACTGCGCCCAGTATAATCACAAATCCGGCTCGTTCCAGCCGCGCCAGCGGAGCCGCCAGAACACGCGGCAGCAACCCCACAGCGACCCGCCCTCCGTCCAGCGGTGGAATGGGCAGCATATTGAAAATGCAGAGCAGAACATTGATCCACACGGCAGCTTCCAGATTTAGCGCGAACCATTTCTGGAAAGTCCCGGTCACAAAAGGCGTCGTATGAAACATGGCGGCGGCAAATACAGCCAAAATCAGATTGGTCACCGGCCCCGCAAGGGCGACCAAAACCATGTCCCGCCGGGGGCTTCGCAAGGCCCTGAAATTAACCGGAACCGGCCGCGCGAAGCCGAACATCATCTTGCCGCCGGACGCCAGAAGCAGCATGACGGGAAGAAGAAACGTTCCGAACGGATCGATATGCTTGATCGGATTGAATGTCACGCGGCCCAGCCGGTAAGCCGTATCGTCGCCCAGCCGCCAAGCCATCCAGCCGTGGGCCGCTTCGTGAAAAGTTACGGCGATCAGCACCGGCAGCGCCCAGATGGACACCGTATACAAAATTCCGCCGAAACCAGCCATTAGAGCATGTCTCCCTTATTCGGAACCGCTGAGACACCGTATCCGGTGTGCTGACAAGGAAGGTGACGGGCCGCGATGCCGGCGCATCGCAAGCGTTGCCTGACGCAGCTCAGTGGGCCGGATATGGTGCCTCCGGTCGCTTTACCGGCCCTCCCGCGTTGTCGAGAACGCTTGATGATGCCCCGCATCACCTGCGCGCCCTCTCCTATCGGGAGGGCCGGTAAAGCGATCTCAGTGATTCCGAATAAGGGAGACATGCTCTATTTGAACCGTATGCGGGGGTTTAGGTAGGTGTAGCCGATATCGGCCAGCGTTTGCGTCGCGGCGGCGACGAAAACCGCCACCATTGCGCAGGCCTCGATGACATAGATGTCCTGATTGAGCGCCGCTTCCAGAAGAAGCGCGCCAAACCCCTTATAGGCAAAAGCAAACTCGACGACGATCACACCCGACAGCAGCCAGTTGACCTGCAGCATGATGATGGTGAAGGGCGCAATGAGCGCGTTGCGCAAGGCATGGCGCACAATCACCCGGCGGTAAGGCAGGCCCTTGAGGACCGCCGTTCGGATGTATTGTGTCGTCATCACCTCGGCCATGGAGGCCCGGGTCATGCGCGTTACATAGCCGAAGTCGTAAACCACCAGCACCATAACCGGCAGGATGAGTTGCACCGGATCGAAGCCGTCGCTCATGGGGCTCGTTCCCGGCAGCCATTTCAGGCCGAACACGAAGATCGCCGAAAAAAGGACGGCGCTGGCGAATTCCGGAATGGATGTTGTTATCACGCTAAGCTGCGAGATGGCGCGGTCCAGCATCCGCCCTTCCCGCATTCCCGCCAGCACACCCAGCACCAGCGACACAGGAATCATGATGGCGAAGGTCCAGAAACCGAGAATGGTCGTATTCCACAGGCGCGGCCAAAGGACTTCCGATACAGGAACCTTGAAACGGATGGACTGGCCGAATTCTCCCTGGATGAAACCCAACAGCCAACTTCCGTAACGCACCCACAAGGGTTCCATGTAGCCATGGGCCGCCAGCCATATCTGGCGTTGTTCTTCGCTGGAATAGGGGCCGAGAACTTTTGTCGCGACGCTGCCCGGGGTCAGTTCGAGCAGCAGGAAAACGGCAACGGACACCAAAACCATAATTAAGGCCATGTTGCCAAGTCGCCTGAGAACAAAAAACAGCATTGCAATCCGAATGCGCTGAAGATGGCCGAATGCGCTAAAGATGGCCGAATACGCTAAAAACGGAAAGACCGGGCGGTATCCCCGCCCGGTCCGTCATCCATCTTAGCTGGCCAGCCACACCTTGTTGTAATGGTGTTCCTCGGCCACCTGGCAGTATATGCCACGCACCCGTTTATGCGCCGTGGTAAAAATAGAGCGCCAGGACGACTGGTGCATGATCGCATCGTCCTGCAGAACCGCCTCAATCTTCGCCATCACCTTGGCCCGCTCACCGGCATCCAGCATGGTCCCGGCCTCATCGAGCAGCGCATCAAACGCAGGGTTCGCGTAAGACGTCTCGTTCCACGCCACACCGGTTCGATAGGCCAGGTTCAACACCTGCACGCCCAGCGGCCGGTGGGTCCATGACGTCATGCCGAACGGCGTCGTCAGCCAGCGGTCCCAATAGGTGCCGCCGGGCATGATGTTAATGGCCAGATCAATCCCCGCGGGTTTGAGCATTTCGGCCAGCGCCTTGCAGGCGTTCTGCTCCCAGGTGGGGTTGGCGACGCAATCGATCCTGATTTTGATTCCGTCCGCATAGCCGGCATCGGCCAGATATTTCTTGGCCAACGCGTAGTCCTGCTTGATCGGCGCCAGCTTGAAGTACTCGGGATGGACCGGCGCCACATGATGGTCCTCACCCGGCGCACCGCGTCCCAGATAGACGATCCGTAAAATCTTTTCCTGATCGATGCAGGCCTGGATCGCCTTGCGCAGGTTCTTGTTGTCGAACGGCGCTTCCGTGATTTTCATGCGGGCGACGCCGCACTGCGCCGTCACGGCCTCGTAATTGACCAGATCGGGGATGTTCTTCATCACATCGACCTGTTCGATATTGGTGCGGAAATTGGCGTCGATCTGCCCCGAGGCGAAGGCCGCCAACTGGGCCGACGGATCGTCGCCATGGTCGATATAGGTGATCTTGTCGAGATAGACGTCGCCGCCCCACCAGGGCGCATCGGTGCGCCGCGTCAGAACGGCCTTCTCGCCGACCTTGAATTCCTCGAGCATGAACGGCCCGGTCCCCACCGGATTTTTTGAGAGATCCCCACCTTCTTCTTCAAAGCGGCGATGGACAATCAAAGCCGGGTAATCGCCCATGCTTTCCGGCAACGACAGATCGGCCCGGTTGAGGTGGAAGCGCACGGTGTGGTCGTCGACCTTCTCGACCGCGCCTTTCGTGCCCACCGTGGACATCACCGGTTTGCCTTTGTCATCCTTCTTGCCGGTGTCGACTTTTTCGGTCATGGCGCTGAAGCGCCCCTGATTCGACGAACCTGTCGCGGGATCGAGCCAGCGCTTGAAATTGTACACCACGTCGTCGGCGCCAAAATCGTCACCGTTGGACCACTTGACCCCTTTGCGCAGTTTGAACGTCCAGGTTTTTAGGTCTTCCGACGCGCTCCAGCTTTCCGCCAGATAGCCCTCGGCAACATTGTCCTCGTTGATGCGGACAAGCGGCTCGGTCATGTGGCGCGCCAGATTGCCCTTCTCCGACCAGTCATAGGTCGCCGGGTCGGTCATTTCCTTCACGTTCATGGAAACGCGCAGGTTGCCACCCTTGCGGGGTGTTTCAGCGGCGATTGCCGAAGCAGGGCCGAATACGCTGCCCGCCATGGCGTAGGCGGCGGTCGCCGAAACGCCCAAAAGCGTCGCCGTGCGCAGAAATTCGCGACGGCCGATTTCGCCCTTGCGAAACTGTTCCCTTAATTCCGGAATGAATGGATGAAGATCCGCGTTACCTTTTTCCGACATACCCAACCCCTTCCCCTTGGTTGCAAGACCACTTTCTATAGTAGGAAGTCGAAACGAGATGTCAAATAGGGGAACGGTCGTTAAGTGTCGCCAAACTCAAATGAATACCCGGCGGAACGAACGGTGCGGATGGGATCGAGCTCGCCATCATCATTGAGCGCCTTGCGCAAGCGCCGGATATGAACGTCGACGGTTCGTTCCTCAACGAAGATATCCCGGCCCCAAACTTCGTCCAGCAAATGCTCGCGCGACAGAACACGTCCGGCGTTCTCCATGAAGTACCTGAGAAGCCTGAACTCGGTCGGTCCCAGTTTGATCGCCCGACCATTTCGTAGCACTTTATGCGCGGCCAAATCCATGACGATCTCGCCGCCCGAAATAGTTTCGTGAACGCCTGATGGTTCGGCGCGCCGCAATAGCGAGCGAATGCGCGCCAACAATTCCTTGGGCGAAAACGGCTTGGTGACGTAATCGTCGGCACCCGTATCCAATCCGCGCACACGATCAGACTCTTCGCCTCGCGCTGTCAGCATGATCACGGGAATACCCTCGGTTTCGGGTTTTTCCCGGATACGGCGGCAAACATCCAGTCCGGAAAGGCGTGGCAACATCCAGTCAAGAAGGATCAGGTCCGGCTTGCACTGCTCAATTTTCAGCAGCGCTTCTTCACCGTCACCGGCCTCTTCCACACGATACCCGTCGGCCTCCAGATTATAGCGAAGCATGGTTACGAGCACCGCTTCGTCCTCGACAATCAAAATCTGCGAATTCATGACGATGATCCACCCCAGCGCTGATGCCCGCGCCCGATTGCGGGCAAGGTAACCGAGAAAGTGCTTCCGACGCCGACTTCACTGTCAATCACCAGTTGCCCGCGATGCCGGTTGAGGATGTGCTTAACGATGGCCAGCCCCAGGCCCGTGCCGCCCATGGCGCGGCTTCTTGCTTTATCTACGCGGTAAAATCTCTCGGTCAAGCGCGGAATGTGTTCGGGCGCAATTCCGTCACCCTGATCCAATATGGAAACCGACAGGGTTTGTGGGACCTCGATATGGGGAACGACGCGAACGGTACTGCCTTCGCCCCCGTACTTCACGGCGTTGTGCATCAAATTTTGGAAGACCTGAAGCAATTGGTCCCCATCACCCCGAACGTTCGGCAGGTCATCCATCGTTTCGACGGAAATGGTCACGTTGTTTTTTTTCGATTCCGGTTCAAGCATGAGGGCTGCGGTTTCCAGAATCTCTGAAATTCGAATGATCGCGGTGGGCCGTGCGTGCTCGTTGGCCTGAATGCGTGAAAGAGACAGCAGGTCCTCGACCAGACGAGTCATCCGGTAGCCTTGCTGTTCCATTATTTTCAGGAAATCTTCCCGCGCCGCAGGGTCATCCTTGGCTGCGCCTTGAAGGGTTTCGACCATTCCGACGATGGTCGAAAGAGGGGTGCGCAATTCGTGGCTGACATTGGCCACGAAGTCGGCACGCATTTCCATGGTCCTGCGAATCGCCGTCAGATCATGGATGACCAGAACGGCGGCCGGGTCAATCTGCCGGATCGACGACAAACGGACAAGCTGGGCCAGCAGATACTGCTCGACATTTTCGCCGCGCGTATATTCCACGGTCCTGGACATGCCGCCGCCACCAGCGAGAACCTCTTCGACCGCATCAATGACATCGGGGTTGCGAACGGCGGTGGTCAGGTCCGAATCGATGGGGTCGTAGCCAAACAGATCGATCACGGCTCGATTCGCGTGAATGATGCGCCGATCCCGTCTGAACACCAGGACCGGATCGGGAATGGCATCGAGAATCACCTCGTAGGATTCGGCCAGACGCGACTGGCGAACAAATTCTTCCTGCAGACTGCCTTCCACCGCAACCGCCGATTCGGCCATTTCGATCATCGCGCTTTTCAAACGCGCCGCGGCGAACAGGACGCCGATGCAGCCGATCACCCCGCCCGCGAACGCGACGTTCGGCGCCAAAAAGCCCAGCCAGCCCAGCATCAGGAACACCAGCGCCACCGGGGCCGCCAATTGGACGAAATAGCGACTGTTCAACCGCGCCATTGAAAAATCCGGCTCATGAAATGACCGGAGCAAAGAAAGCGCCCGCAATGCCTGCTAGTCAAGAAGCTTGCGTCCACGAACCCATCTTTTCGGCAAAACGACATCGATGAAAACCCCGAAATTGGAAAATGATATAATTTACAAAATAACTTTTATCGGTTATCAATATTCATCGGAAAACCCGTCGCCCGAAAGGTGCCCGGCGGGCATCCGAAGAGAACGGCAGCACAAGGCGAAAGCCAACAGATAATTATGTCGGGGAGTCCGCCAGTCAGGTCGATTTGGTTATCCTCGCCCGAGACGGTATCATCGCCTTCGAAAAACAAGGAGGAAAATGGGATGAAGAAATTGTTACAAGTGTCGGTATTGGGTCTGGTCGCGCTTGGCGTCCTGATGATCGGCTCGCTGAATTCGGCGATCGCCGCGTTCCCCGAAAAACCGATCACCATCATGGTTTATGTAAAGCCCGGCGGCGGCGTCGATGTTGATTCGCGCAAGCTGGCCGAAATCGGCAAAAAGATCACGGGCGCCGAATTCGTGGTGAAAAACAAGACGGGCGCCGGCGGCCTCGTTGCCATGAAGTACATTCTTGAGCAGCCCGCTGACGGTTATACGCTGTTCGCCACCACCAAATCGGTGGTGTACAAGGTCGTTACCGCGAAAAGCGACGTCGATCTCAATGCCTTCGAATGGACGGCGATGACGCAGTCCGACCCCGAGGCGATCATCACCAACCGCGAACTTCCGGTGAATACCTGGGAACAGATCGTTGCCGACGCCAAGGCCAAATGCGCCGCTGGCAAGCGCCAGATCTGGACCGGGCCCGCAGCCGGTGGCCTTGATCACGTCATGGCCATGAAAACCTGGAAAGCGTCCGGGATCGATCCGAAATGCGTCAAGTACGTGCCCTTCAAGGGCGGCAAGAAGGCGATGATCGAACTTCTCGGCGGTCGTGGCACCGTGTACGTGGGCAACCCCCGCGACACCATCGGCCAGCCCAAGTTCAAGATTGCCGCGCTTTCGCGTGGCAGCCGTCTGTCGGCCTACCCCGATGCCCCGCTGTTCAAGGAACTGGGCATCAGCGGTCTCGACAACGAGATCATGTGGCGTGGCTTCGCCATCAAAAAGGGCATCCCGGCTGACGCGCAGAAGTTCTATGAGAACCTGTTCGACAAGCTGAAAAGCCATCCCGACTGGGTCGCTCACGTTGGCAAAATGAGCATTGATCCCGTCTACCTCGGGCCTGCGGCGTTTGCCGACGTCATCAAGACCGACAAGGCCGAAGTCACGAAATGGGCAACCGACGCCGGTATCTTGAAATAAGATCCGTTTGACGGTTAACCTGAGAAAGTAAGGTGAGGCGCCGGGCCGTTTTCCCGGCGCCCATCACCTGTTTAATAGCGAGGATCGGTCGATGTCGGCACAAACCAACGACGCTACGGCCAACGACGCTACGGCCAACAACAGCGCGCCCAACGAAATCGGGCAACCCAGTTTTATCGGAAATCTGGTTATTCCGTTGGTCCTTCTGGCGCTGATCGCCGTTTATTTTTTCGAGACGCTTGACTATCCGGTGCAGGAAGATGTCGGCCCTGCCGCGGTTCCGTACCTGTGGATGGTCTTTACCACCGGGTTCTGTGCCTATCTCGCCGTTCGTGCATTGGGCCGCAAGGGCAAGCCCGATCCGGTGCCGGGGCGCGTCGGTTTCGTGGCGATTTCCGTCGCTTGGCTGGCGCTTTATCTTTTCGCCATTCAAACGGTCGGGTACTTCCTCAGCACCTTCGTATTCCTGGTGGTTTCCACTTATGCGCTGACCTACCGCAAATGGCCGGTTATTTTCGCGCTGGCGGCGGGTTGGATGGTGTTTTCCTACTTCGTCTTCTTCAAGCTGCTCTATATTCCGCTTCCCGTCGGCCCGCTTCTAAAGCCATATCTGGGATACTAGCAGCTAGCGCAGCGTGCTGAGATAGAAGTGGTCCGATGTGATGCATCGGCTGCGGCGCCATTCGACCGGCGTATCGCCATAGGTCATGGCAATCCTGTCAATTTCGAGCAGCGGTGCGCCAACCTCGACATCAAGCAACTCGGCGTCTCGCGGGTCTGCGCTTACGGCGCGAAGGCGCTCTTGCGCGCACACGACCCTGACGCCGTACTCGGTTTCATAGTGCGGATACATTTCATTGGGAAGCGCGTCGCGCAAGCTCTCACAAAGGTTCGGAAACACCTCTTCGGAGACGACAACCGTTTCAAATACGCGCGCGGCTCCGTCAAGGGTGCGAAGGCGTTCGACCACCGCCACCGGCGTTCCGTTCGTCAGACCGAGGCGCGCCACCGCCTCGGGTGTCGCCGCCTGCTTCGAACACGAAATCGGAATGGTTTGGGGAAGCTCTTTTACCCCGTCTTCGCGATGAAGATGGAAAAAGTGGGAATGCTCGCGTTCGTCGGTATGGCTGGCCACGAAGGTTCCCTTGCCGCGAAACCTGACCACCAGATTGTCCGCCGCCATCTGGGCGATGGCCTTGCGAACCGTGCCTTGACTGACGTTATAAAACTCGGCAAATTCGTTCTCGCTCGGAAGAGGTTCTCCGGGCCTCCATTCGCCAGCCACCAGCCGTTCGACGATAATCTCTTGAATCTGTGCGAAAAGCGGTCGAGCCGTGGGTCGAACGGGTTTTTTGGCCATGAGCGCGTCCTTCCATCGAGGTTGCGGCGTTCCGCCGCCCCCGTAATTTTTATCTGATATTTTATAGCATAATATGTCCGTGCCCCGACGACAAGTTCGCGTGCTTGCGCGAAGCCGCTGTTTGACTTCTGCGCCCGAAGCGGATTAACTCTTCTGCGCAACAGGAAAGAGAAGTGGGAAAGATGCCCGATAAGTCGAAATCCAAATCCGTGAAGGAAATTCGCGAAATTCTCAAGGACATCAATCCGGCCCTGAAAAGGTTACTCGAAATTACGGATGATCCCGGCGAGATGGAAACGGTCCTGTTTGAAAGCATTCGGTCCGGCGCGCGAAGTCTTCGCATCGCGCGGCGCATCGCCAAGAAGGATTAGGTTCCGAGCCTCCTCAGCCGAAGTTTAAAAACTCTCGGTGTCGCGGGCTCGTTTTCAGTGAAGCAGGGGCGTCTTTCGGGTTGAGTTAGGAACTCGTTCGTTTGCCCTGTGCGCAAAGGTAAATTATATAATTTACCGTTGACACCGGTTCGGCCTCAAATTACGGTTTCCGCCACAAATACGTTCGGCGGAGTCTGCACGTTTAATTCCCGATCTCCGCGCGCCGCGCACGTCGCTTCTGCCAAGCAGAACATGCGGCGAGGACGAAAGAGGAACGCAAGATGGCATTTTCGAGAAAGACGGCATTGTTTGGCCGCACCCGCGCCCTTGAACGCCAGATAGAGGAATTTCTGGACGCCATTTCGGAAGCGGGTCTGATTTTTCAGCGCGCCATCAAGATTTACCTTTCGGAAGGCGCGTCTTCGGAATTCATGGAGGCCCTCGAGGACGTCAGCGCAATCGAGACCCGCGCCGACGAACTCCGCCGTTCGGTTGAAGCGCAACTCTATGAGAAGACACTGATTCCGGATTTGCGGGCGGACGTCTTGAGCCTTCTTGAGGATATGGACTGGCTGATCGGCATTTTTCAGGCGAACTGTTATCGTTTCGCCACCGAGAAGCCCGACATACCGAACGAGTACCATCGCGACTTCTTGGACCTGACGGAAACCGGGGTGACCTGCACCGACTGTCTGGTGATGGCGGCGCGCGCATTCTTCCGCAACATTGAGGCGGTCCGTGACCACAATCACAAGGTCATTTATTACGAGACCGAGGCCGACAAGATTTGCACCAAGATGAAGACGGCGATTTTTGAATCCGAATTGCCGTTGGACCGAAAAATGCACCTTCGTTATTTCGTCGACCGCCTGGACGAGGCGGCCAACGCCGCCGAGGACGTGGCCGACGAATTGGCCATCTACACCATCAAACGCAGCATCTGACGGGAAAGTTTAAAGCGAAAGCATGGACATCGTCGTTCTTCTGTTCCTGACCAGCGGCCTGTTTTTGGGTTGGTCGCTTGGCGCCAACGACGCCGCCAACGTGTTTGGCACGGCGGTGGGCACGGGGATGGTGCGTTTCGTGACAGCGGCCATGGTGTGCAGCGTGTTCCTGTTATTGGGCGCGGTGATCAGCGGCGCGGGGGCTGCCCACACCCTGGGCAAACTGGGTTCGGTGAACGCCCTTGCGGGATCCTTCGCCGCGGCCTTTTCGGCGGCGCTGACGGTGTACTGGATGACCAAGGCGGGCCTGCCGGTTTCAACCAGCCAGGCCATTGTCGGCGCGATCATCGGCTGGAACTGGTTTTCCGGATCGATCACCGACGCCGGCGCCCTGGCCAAAATTCTCGCCACCTGGGTGGCCTGCCCGCTGCTGGCCGGTTTTATCGCGGTGCCGTTGTTTCATGTCACCACACGCGTCATCAAGCGGGCCGGGATTCATTTGTTGCGGCTTGACGCCTATACCCGTGCGGCGCTGATATTGGCCGGCGCCTTCGGCTCCTACAGCCTGGGCGCCAACAACATCGCCAACGTGATGGGCGTGTTCGTTCCGGTTTCACCGTTCACCGATTTCAGCGTGGCGGGGCTGTTCACTTTTTCGTCGATCCAGCAGTTGTTTTTGTTGGGCGCGGTGGCCATCGGGGTCGGCGTGTTCACGTATTCCAAACGGGTGATGCTGACGGTGGGCTCGGATTTGCTGCCGCTTTCGCCGGTGGCCGCCTGGGTGGTGGTGATGTCCCACTCCATCGTGCTTTTCCTGTTCGCCTCCGAAGGCCTGGAACATCTGCTGGCGTCGGCCGGTCTGCCGACAATCCCGCTGGTTCCGGTGTCCAGTTCGCAAGCGGTGGTCGGCGCAGTGGTCGGCATCGGCCTGTTCAAGGGCGGGCGCAATATCCAATGGCGGGTATTGGGGACCATCAGCGGCGGCTGGATCACGACGCCCATCATTGCCGCCTGCGTCAGCTTTTTGTCGCTGTTCGTTTTGCAGAACGTTTTCGACCAGCAGGTCTATCGCGCGGTTCATTTCGAACTGTCCCCCACGGTTATGGAGCGTCTCGTGACGCACGGGGTGTCGGTGGAGGATCTGCGCGATCTGCGCGGCACGGATTTCCCGGCAGCGACGCGCCTGCTGGACGCCGTTAAAGAGCGCACATCCCTGAGCGGCTACCAGCAAAATGATCTGCTGGCGACGGCCGAAGTGTTTCGCACGTCATTCGACCCGGCCCATATGGCCTCCATCGATAAAGACAGCCTGAGCGCCGATCAGTTGGGTGCGATCCATTCCCTGGCCGGACAAACCTACCGCCACAAGTGGCAGGTATCGGAAAAACTGGCGCAAGCCAGCGCCGAGTGGCAGCTTCACGAAGAAACAACCGTCAACAAGATTTATAACAAACGGGTCAAAAGCCAGATGGCTCAGGTATTTCGAACGTTTGGCATCGAAAACTGATTGAAAGAGAGCCTCCGAATACCGAAAGAATGGAGGCGGAGAAACAAAATGGAACTCATAGAAAGTCTGGGCTTCGGTTTTTCGATTGTTCTCGGCTGGAAACCCATGCTGGTCATTATCGTCGGCGTTGTCGTCGGCATCATGGTCGGCGCCATGCCGGGGCTTTCTCCGTCCACCGGCGTGGCCTTGCTGGTTCCCTTCAGTTACACCATGTCGCCGGCTCTGGCGCTGGTTCTTTTGGTTTCCATTTACATCTCGTCAAACTACGGCGGGTCGATTACGGCAGTCCTGATCAATACGCCGGGCACACCGTCTGCCGCCGCTACTGCCATGGACGGGTACCCACTGACCCTGAAGGGGGAAGCCGGAAAAGGTTTGGGCATGTCGTTGATCGCCTCGACCATCGGCGGAATTTTCGGCGTGATCATTCTGATCCTGTTTGCCGTACCGCTGGCCAAGCTGGCAATCGCTTTCCACCCCGCCGACTATTTCGCGTTGGCCATTTTCGGATTGACGACGGTGGGTTCACTGGGAACCGGTAACGTCGCCAAGTCGATGCTAGCGGTCCTTTTCGGATTGCTGATCAACACCATCGGCATTGATCCGTTAAGCGGCGTGTCGCGGTTCACCTGGAGGGTCGACACCCTTTATGACGGGTTCAGCCTGATCCCCGCGCTGATCGGTCTTTTCGCGCTTAGCGTGGTCTTCGCGGCCATGGAGAAGGGCGAGTTCGGCAAAAAGGTCGTCGACGAGGTTTCCGGCACCTTCCCGACCCTGCTCGAAACCTGGAAGACCAAACTGACCATCGTGCGATCAAGCATCCTGGGCACGGTCATCGGAATTTTCCCGGGCGCGGGCGCGACCATCGCCGCGTTTATCAGCTACGGCATCGCAAGGCGTTCCAGCAAAGAACCCGAAACCTTCGGCAAGGGCGCACTGGACGGCGTGGCGGCTTCGGAAGCGGCCAACAGCAGTTCGGTCGGCGGGGCGCTAATTCCCCTGTTGGCTCTGGGCATTCCCGGCAGCGCCACCGACGCCGTTCTGATCGGCGCGCTGCAACTGCACGACATCACCCCCGGCCCCATGCTGTTCCAGACCAACCCCGAGATCGTCTACGGTATTTTCGCAGCCCTGATCATCGCCAACGGCATCATGCTGTTGATGGGATTTTACGGCGTTCGCGTTTTCGCCAAGGTCGTGGAAGTGCCTATCAGCATTCTGTACCCGCTGATTATCGCCATCGCATTGATCGGCAGTTTCGCGGTTCGCGGCTCGTTCTTCGATGTGGGCGCGTGTTTCGCATTCGGCGTCATCGGATGGATTTTCAAACGCTACGGCTTCCCCGTGGCACCGGTTGTTCTGGGCATCGTGCTGGGCAGTCTTCTGGAAGAGAACTTCCGCCGGGCCATCATGATGGATGGGCCTACGGTGTTCTTCACCGAGCCCCTTTCCGCCACCATGCTGGCCATTGCCGCACTTTTGTTCATCCTTCCGATTTACCGGAACTTCAAGGCAAAGAAAGCCACGTCCGACGAATAAGAAAACGGCGGGTCCATATAACTGGACCCGCCATAATTCTTCTACGCGACTGCGCCGCCTGCCTTACCAGTTCGTATAAGGATGGGCGATCAGATTTGCATTGAAATACCGGGGATCGCCGCTGACTTCCTCGCCGATCCAGTCGGGTTTGGTGAACGCCTGATTTTCGTCGGCGAGTTCTATTTCGGCGACGATCAGGCCCTGGTTCACGCCCGCGAATTCATCCACTTCCCAGACAAATCCTTCAAAGGGAATTTTGTATCGGGTTTTTTCGATGATCGGTTTTTCACACAGATCATCCAGCATCTCGGTCGCGTCCGCCGTCGGAATTTCATATTCGTACTCGGCGCGGGTCATCCCGACGGTGATCCCCTTGATCGTCAGGAAAGCCGCGTCATCGATGGTTCGCACCCGAACCGTGCGTTCCTTGACGGTCGAGAGATATCCCTGCCGGTATTTCGTTCCCTTGGCCAACGCACGCCAGGCGTCGCCGACAACCAGGAACTTTCGTTCGATTTCTTTTGCCATAGCTTAATGTCTCCTGCCCATTATCCACCTACTGGGGCGCCCGACTATTCGGGAAGCTGTTCCATGCCGATGACCCGCTTGATCGCACGCAGGTAATTGACGTTCTCGTATTCATCCAACCCCAGCATTTGCTTTGCTTTCAGGATTGCCGGAATGTCGACGGATTCGACGGCCACGGTTTGCAGACCGGCGCCGTTGATCTCAATCTCGGCGATCTCGGTGATGCAGTCATTGATGGTGAATGCGAAGCGCCGCTTGAAAACGCTGACCGGGGCCAGTTGCGGATGCGGGCGAATAACCTCGTCCAGATATTGATCTAGGGTGTACTCGTCCCGTTTTAACGCGCCAATTTCAACGCCGAACGCCGGAAAGACATCGGCCTGAAGGGCCGCCGCCGACATCGGAAACTCCCCTTTCATGCGAGGGTTCCACTGCTCCAACCCTTCTTTCTCCTGAACAAACACCTTGGTGTCCATGAGACGGTCGCGGACCTTCGTATTGTTCTCATTGTTGGCGGCTGAGACGATATAAATCTCGCGGCCTTCGCGAATGCCGCCACAGGGCGACAGGGCGCGCATTTTCTGCTCGACCAGTCCGAAATTTTTCGCCCATGTTCTGAATTCGAAACGCGGTTTGATTTCAGCCATCTAGCGGCTCCTTTTCCCAACCATTTCCTCATCCGGACATTGCCGTCGCGATCAACGAATGAAATTCATCGCCTCCCGTACGGACGGCATGACCGGATATGCGCAAAACTCTTGCGGCTTGCTTTGCCGGTAAGGGATTCTGCCGAATTCCGCCGCTTAATGTCAAATGATAAATTATATAATTTATTGGTTAAACGCAGTGCAAACTGATGCCTAAGGCAGTGTCCGCGACCTGACGGGACCGGCCATAGTCAGGTTATTTGGCAACGGGGAGAATGATACGAAATGCGGCTCCACCCATTTTATTTTTGACGACCTTCAGTCCGCCACCATGGGCCTCGACAATGGAATGGCAAATTGAAAGCCCCATTCCCATGCCTTCGCTTTTTGTTGTGAAGAACGGGTCGAACAATTTTTTGTGGATCGCCTCTGGGATTCCCGGCCCCGAATCTTCGACGACGATTTCAACATTTGTCGCGTCGAAGGATGCAGTTCGGATGGATAACAGACGATTGCCATCTACCGTTTCTCTCATCGCTTCCAAACCGTTTCGCGCCAGGTTCAACAGGACCTGTTGAAGCTGCACCAAATCCGCGCTTACCAACGGCAGCGCTTCCTCCAGATCGAGCTCGATCACCGCATCACACTGAAGAGCTTCGCTTTGCACCAATTCGGTTGCTTCGCGGATGGCAGCGTTCACGTTGATGTCGCGACGTTCGGGTTCTTCCTTTTGAATGAATTGGCGAATCTTGCGAATAATGTCACCCGCCCGGTGGGTTTGTTCGACGACCAATTCCAAAACCCTCGCGAAATCGGCCATTTCGATTGCGCCGGATCGATAGCGTCGAAGAGTGCCCTGGGCGTAGTTGGCAATTGCCGCCAGCGGTTGGTTGAGTTCATGGGCGAACCCGGCAGCCATCTCCCCCATGGTGCTAACCCGCGACACGTGCGCCAGTTCGCCCTGAAGTTTTTGCATCGATTGTTCCGCACGCATGCGCTCGGTGATGTCCTGGACATGGCGGATCGAATAAAGGGTTTGCCCGTCCGGGTCTCTCACCACCGACGCACTCACCGTAGCCCAGAGCTCGCTGCCGTCTTTTCTGATGTAGCACTTTTCCAAATACACCGCGTCCGTCTCACCGGCATTGAAGGCGTTCAGGTTTTTTATGTCCGCCGCCCGATCCTCGGGACGCGTAATATCCATCGGCGTTAATTCGCGCAGCTCCTCCATGGTGTAGCCAACCATGTCGAGAAACGCTTTGTTCGTGATGCGGTACTTAAAATCCGGTCCCACAATCGAAGCGCCGACAGCGGTATCTTCAAAAGTGGTGCGAAATCGCTCCTCACTTTCCAGCAATTCCGCTTCGCGTTTTTTTAGCTGGGTAATGTTCGTCGCCACCTCCGCAATGCCGCCAACCGACATTCTCTGGTCATTCACTTGCCACCAGGAACCGTCCGGGTACACCCTTTCGATCGGCTCCTTCGCGTTTCTAAATTGATCTATACGGCGGCTTAGCCATTCCTCTGCGTCATCTCCGATATCGGGAACCAGCCCCTTTGCAGCGCGGCTGCGAAGAAGCTCCTCAAAAGTCACTCCTTTGTCGAGGAGGTCGGCGGACTCACGGTTCAGGTACGCCCACGATTTATTGTAAAGGACCAGCCGCTCGTCGGCGTCGAAAATGGCGAAACCGTCGGTGGAGCTATCCAGGGCGTCGTGCAACAAGGCACGGGCTTCCTCGGCTTCACTTCTGGTTTCCTCCAGAGCCGCATTTGCGCGCTGCAATTCGGTTACATCCACGAACGTCAGCGCAACCCCCCCCCTCCGGCGTTCGTGTTTCCTTCAAAAGATAACTACGTCCGCCCTTGAAATTTCTGAGAATCGCCCCGCCAGGGTTGCGATGCGCTTCGAGCCGATCGCGGACAAACTCCTCTTCGCGCCCCTTGGCCTCGGTCAAGACCCCCCTCTTGATATTTGCCCTAATCAGTTCCTCGAACGTCATCCCTTTCTCAAGGGCTTCCGGAGCAAGTGGATTGAGTTGGCGATAGGTGTCATTGAAAAGGACGAGCCGATCGTCGGAATCGAAAAGTGCGAACCCTTCCTGCAGGCTTTCGACGGCGCCGCGCAGGCGATTTTGGGTCGCCTGACGCTCGGCCACTTCACGGGTCAGATCTTCGGTGCGCCCTTCAACCCGGCCCTCAAGTTCTTCATGGGCCTTGCGAAGTTCCGCCTCGACCGCCCTGCGGTCGGTGATATCCACGATATAGCCGAGGGCGCGAACGACCCTTCCCGTTTCACCTCTCTCAAGAACGGTGAAGTCCTGAAGCCAAACGACATCGCCATCCGGCTTAACGGCGCGGTAATCGTCGTGCTGGAATTTATCTGGCCCGTTATCAATGTGGCTTTGAAACTCGGCCGAGACCCGCTCCAGATCGTCGGGGTGGATCATTCCCGAGTAGCTGACCCGTCCACTGGTGAAGTCATCGGCATCGGCCCCGAGTATCCCGGAAACGTTTTCGGTCACGAATTCAACCGGCCACCCTTCGGCCATGGCCCATCGGAAAATAACCACCGGTCCGTGCGAGAACACGCGTTCGTCAATGGGTTCTACAGTCAACCGTCACTTCCCCAAAAGCGCGCCAAAAGAGCGTCGGGAGTGTACCAGAAAAACCCCGGTTGACATACGGCGGCCATTTTCCGCCACTCGCGCCGGAAACAGCCGAACGGTGCCGATGACATTCTCTTGGAAAAACGGGATTAACGTTGATTGCTTCGATCGCTACTTAGCCAACGGCATCGATGGTAATGGTTAACGCTTCTTCATCGGCGCTCGCGCTGCTCAACAAGGCGTCGGCATCGACCCCACTTAGATAGACGGACAGTCCGTCAATACCATCAAAGCTTATCAGAGTATTATTTCCCGCCTGCGAAAAGTGAAGGGCGTCGGTCGAGAACTCCGCACCATCAAACCGCAGCTCGTCACCGGCGGAAAAGTCATAAACCCTGTCCTGACCGCCGGTGGTTCCGAAGAGGAACGTATCTTTGCCGCCTTGCCATAAAGACGGTCCGCACCCTCGCCGCCCGACAAGACGTCGTCGCCGTCCTCGCCGTACAGGCGGTCGTTGCCCGAACCGCCGGAAAGCGTGTCGTCACCGGCCCT
>Ga0233431_1002012_pt1 | contig 30944 bp, 21 predicted proteins | sample SI_118_April2016_FD_179867 | JGI IMG/M metagenome (GOLD analysis project Ga0233431, IMG submission 179867) | Seawater microbial communities from Saanich Inlet, British Columbia, Canada - SI_118_April2016_200_MG | ecosystem: Environmental > Aquatic > Marine > Inlet | place: Canada: British...
GTTCTGCTTTGTAAGGTCCTTCTTTCTTGATGTCTAAGTACTCAGCTTGTTTATCTGTTAGTTCGTCGATTTCTACACCAATCTTACTAAGATGTAATCTAGCAACTTCTTCATCTAATTCTTTTGATAGGACAGTTACTCCGATTGGATGTTCTTTTGTCCACAATTCTATTTGGGCAAGAACCTGATTAGTGAAGCTTGCAGACATTACAAAACTAGGATGTCCTGTTGCACAGCCTAAATTAATTAACCTTCCTTCTGCAAGGATGTAAATTTCTTTTCCATCTGGGAAAGTGTATTTGTCATATTGCGGTTTAATATTATCTCTAACTGCTCCTGATTTAGTATCTAACCAATTCATGTCAATTTCATTATCAAAATGACCAATGTTACACACAATAGTTTGATCCTTCATCATTTGGAAATGTCGATCTTCAATAACATGATAATTTCCTGTAGTTGTTACAAACAGATTTCCTTCCTTAACAGCAGAATCCATCTTCTTAACTTCATAACCTTCCATTGCTGCTTGTAATGCATTAATTGGATCAATCTCAGTTATGATAACACGACAACCATATCCTTTTAATGATTGTGCACATCCTTTTCCAACGTCACCATAACCTGCAACTACTGCAACCTTGCCAGCTAACATAACATCAGTTGCTCGTTTGATTCCATCCACTAAACTTTCACGGCAACCATATAGGTTATCAAATTTTGATTTTGTAACAGAATCGTTTACATTAATTGCTGGGAACAGTAATTTATTTTCTTTAGCCATCTGGTAAAGTCTGTGTACGCCAGTTGTGGTTTCTTCAGAAACACCTTTAACTTCCCTTGCAACATTAGTCCAGCGTTGATTATCTTCTGCATAAGTTTCTTTTAATGAAACCATTAGTTCTTGAAAATCTTCTCCTTCCCCTGAATAATCTTGTTCAAATAAACTTTGGTCTTTCTCAACTTCTTTTCCTTTATGGATCATCATAGTGGCATCTCCACCATCATCTACAATAATTGTTGGCCCTTTTCCTTTGAAGTCAAGTGCTTTCTTTGTGCACCACCAATATTCTCTTAATGACTCTCCTTTCCAAGCAAATACTGGAGTTCCTGTTACAGCAATTGCAGCAGCAGCATGATCTTGTGTGGAAAAGATGTTACAAGAAGCCCATCTTACATCTGCTCCTAGTTCTTTTAAAGTTTCGATTAAAACTGCAGTTTGAATTGTCATGTGTAAACTTCCCATAATTCTAGAGCCAGCTAGGGGTTTACTCTCTTTATACTTATCACGAACTGCCATTAATCCGGGCATTTCCTTTTCTGCAATAGAAATTTCTTTTCGTCCCCAATCAGCTAGAGAAATATCTTTTACTTTATAATCATTATTTCCGTTTAATTCTTCCATTTTAAATTCCACACTCCATTTTATATGGCTTTCTGGGGAAACATAATATATATAAATGTTTAGAATCTTTAGAACATCAATCTCATGACAACTTATGGAACCAGTTTCTATCTCTAATGTCTGGTCTGATAATATTTTTCATATCTTTTCCATCGTAAGTAACTTCTAACATTATTCCTTTAAAATCATCTTCTTTTCTTACAAGCCCTTCTTCATTTCCATAAAAGTACCTGACTCGAGGAAATTTCTTTAATAATTGTTCTGATTCTGTGCCTTTGTTTATGTGTATTGCTTTATCTTTATCATGTCTTCTTACATCAGAATCAACTTCACCAAGAATATCATAAATATCACTAAAAACTTCTTCTTGACTTTTTTTATCACTTACAGCGGCCACATTTAAATTGGCGTATAATCCTCGATCTTCAGGATATTTTTCAACTATTTTTCTCGTTACTAATTGTCTAGGTCCTGCTCTTCCCGTGGTGCTTCCCACTAAATAAAACTCAACACCATTTTTGATTCCATACGCTCTTAACCTTGCTATCACTTCAAGATCTTTATCACGGGAGATTATTGTTTTCTTTTTCAAATCTTTTTTTATTTCTTCTATAGTCTTACCTTCAATTGAAGAATAATCTTTGATAGATTGTTCTTCTTGTAATTCTTTAACTTTGAACTCTAAAGTTCTTTCAGGTTCTAAAGGATGATATAACCGAATATCTGCATCAGGATGATAATTTGCACCATCAAGGTGAATGTATCTACTCTGAAGAACATGTTCAAATTTATCAGAATCTCCTCCAGAGGCCATAATCACTTTTTGCACTATTCCTTCTGGTTCCGCTTCTTGTAATTTTTTAATTGCTTCTTTTTCTGGTTTTTTTCCATAACCTACATGGACCTGTTCATCAGTAAGAAGAACACAAAGGTTATCTCCTTTCTTTAGAAGTTCTTCGATATCTTTGTTCGTCAGATCATTCATAATCATTTTAAGAATCAAAATATATTTAAACTCTTCTAATCTTTAGAACAGTATGGCAGAAGTTGGAGATTATGTAGAAGTTAAAACCAATACTGGATTAGTACAGGGAATTCTGATGCCTTCTAATCAAGAAGATGTTGTAATAGTTAAGTTAGATAATGGTTACAATGTTGGAGTTGAAAGAAAGGATGTTCTAAGTATGCGACTAATAAAAGAGAAAGAAACTGCTCCAGAAACAAAAAGAGTATCTCCTGAAAAGAAAAAAGGATTGAAGAATATTGTTGTTTTACATACTGGGGGAACTATTGCTAGTAAGGTTGATTACAAAACTGGTGGAGTAACTGCTCAATTTTCTGCTGCAGATTTAATTGAGATGGTACCAGAACTGCAGAATGTTGCTAATGTTGACGCTGAATTAGTGGCGAACATGATGTCTGAAGATATTACTTTTGATGAATATCAACAACTTATTAGTGCTGTTGAAAAACATTTAAAAAATAAAGTAGATGGCATTATTATCGGGCATGGTACTGATACTTTAGGTTATACTGCTGCGGCTTTATCATTTGCCTTTGAAAAGATTAACATTCCTATCTTAATTGTTGGATCACAAAGGTCTTCTGATAGGGGAAGTTCAGATGCTGCAATGAACTTACTTTGTGCTGCCAAATTCATCGCCAATAGTGATTTTGTTGGAGTTGCTGTTTGTATGCACCATAATAGTAGTGACGATTATTGTGCTATTTTGCCTGGAACAAAAACTAGAAAAATGCACACTTCTAGGAGAGATGCGTTCAAAGCAATAAATGATTCTCCAATTGCTTTAGTAAGTTGTTCTGGAAAAGAAATTAATTTTCTGAAAGAAAATTATTCTAAGAAATCTAAAGATAACGAACTTATTGTTAAAAGGGGATTTAGTGAAGAAGTTGGACTTATGAAAAGTCATCCTCAAATGGATTCTAAGTTATTTAGTTTCTTTACTAAAAATTACAAAGCCTTTGTTATTGAAGGAACAGGCCTAGGGCACGCACCTACTAACTTAGGTGAAAATAATTTACGAAACTATGAAATCCTGAAGGACTTTATTTCTGAAGGAGGAATTGTTGCAGTAACTTCGCAATGTTTATTTGGGGCAGTACATACTTCTGTTTACACTAATCTTAGACGATTAGTTAATATCGGTTGTGTTTTTTGTGAAGATATGCTTCCTGAAACTGCATACATTAAACTATCTTGGTTACTTGGCAATTATCCTAAAGAAAAAGTTGCCGAATTAATGAAAGAGAATTTGCGTGGAGAAATTAATTTAAGCAGAACTTATGTTGAAAAGTTTATTGAATGATTGATTTACATATTTAGTAGAATAAAGAGGTGTAAAATGAAAAAAACTTTTGTATTAATGGTTGTACTTTTGTCTGTTATCTTTATTGTTGGATGTAGTGGTTCTGTGTCTGAAGAATTACAATGTTCTGGAGATATTGATTGTGTTCCAAATGCTTGTTGTCATGCTGATGGCACGGTAAACAAAGACTCTGCTCCAAACTGTTCTAGTATGCTTTGTACTTCCGAATGTGTTGAAGGAACAATTGATTGTGGCCAAGGAGACATTAAGTGTTTAGAAGGACAATGTCAAGTTGTTTGGAAGGAGTAATTGTTTTATTCTTTTTTTAATATTTTTATAATTAGTTTTTTAAACTAGTGTCTTATTTTAGTTTTGTTTGCGAGGGTGGGAGAGTGGTCAAGTGAAATCGAAGATGAACTTTGTTCAGAAATCAGCGATTTCAGACAAAATCCGCAGGCTTGAGGGGCCTGTCCCTTAGTGGGTACGCGTGTTCGAGTCACGTCCCTCGCATTTCATCACACAAAACTATTTAAACCATTAAATTTTCTAACTCTTTATGAATTCAGGATGGAAAGTAACTCAAGAATCTAAAACAATTCCTAAATTAAATAATCCATTATTTATTGAAGGTCTTCCTGGTATTGGAAATGTTGGTAAGATTGCAGTTGATTTTCTTGTTGAAGAGTTAAAAGCAAAGAAACTATTTTCATTCTTTTCATACAAATTTCCTCATTCTGTCTTTGTTGGTGATGATAATTTGATTCAGATGCCAAAGGTTGAGATATTTTACAAAAAGTCAAATGGCAAAGGCAGAGATTTACTTTTACTTACTGGGGATATTCAACCAATTGATGAAGAAAGCTGTTACACTTTCTGTGAAGAAATCTTAAAGTTAGTTAAGCAGTTTAAATGTTCTGAAGTAATTACTACTGGTGGAATTGGGTTACAAGAAATGCCAGAAACTCCTAAGGTTTACGTTACCGGAAACGATAAAGATTTGTTTAAAGATTATGTTAAAAAAGGTATGTTAACAGAAAAAAGTATTTTTGGTGTTGTTGGTCCAATTGTTGGTGTTTCTGGAGTTCTTTTAGGATTAGGAAAAAAGCAAAACGTTAAGGGTGTTGCCTTACTTGCAGAAACATTTGGACATCCAATGTATCTTGGGATTAAAGGGGCTAAGGAAATTTTAAGAGTTCTTGAGAAGAAATTCAAACTTGGTTTTGATATTAAAAAGATGACTAAAGAGATTACTGAAGTTGAGAAAGAATTGTTAAAGAAAACTAAAGAATGGGCTTCTGAATCTTTGCATTCTGCACAAGCAGGGGCCAAGGCCAAGAACACTGATGTAAATTATATTGGATAAGTTTTGTGTTCAAATCTTTCTAATCATTCTAAGATAAAATAACTCAAAACCCCATTTCTTATAAATTTCTTGAGCTTTGTTATTGGAATTAACACTTAATGTTACCATTTCACATTTATTTTCTTTGAACCAAGCTAACAAAACTTTCCATAATTTGGTTGAAATACTTTTGCCTTGATATTCTTTTAAAACTGCTATGTCATTTAGTTCACCGGTTTTTGGTCTATTGTACAATGGATGGCTGTCATCTCTAATTTCTCCAAAGATATAACCTACAACTTTGTCATTTTCTTCCATCACGAAATATTTGGAATTCTTTTGTTTAATATCTTTTTTTAATGCTAATTTAATATGTTTGTCCACTGGTTTCTTCTTATTTCTCATACTTTTATATTCTTTCGATAAGTAGCAAATACTTGCTTCTTCATACTCTTTGAAAACTATCATGATCTGGTTGACATCTTCAGTTTTGGCAGTTCTTATTTTCATTTCAAGGCGATTAGTTATTTTAATTATTAAAAACTTTTCTAGTTAAATGCAATCTTTGACTCTTCTTCTTCCAATTTCTTGTATCTTATTTCAATTAATTCTACTTAATTTTTCTTATTCTTGTAAGACGTGAGATAACACAACCTTTATAAATAAATATAATATACTTTATTCAATGCATAAAAAGAGGGATAGAAAGGTTTTATTTAGTCAGACTTCTAATAGTTTTAGCTATTCCAAACGAGGACAAATCACCGTTTTTATTATTCTAGGAATATTGCTATTATTGGCTTTAATTCTAGTTTTAACCTTAAAAAGTGAAATATTTGCCTTTAGAACCGATGAGATTATTCCAACAGAAAAAGGCAAGGTTGAGAATTTTATTGTAACTTGTATGGACCAAATCGGTGAAGATGCTTTATTTAAAGTTGGGGTCCAAGGTGGATATATTGAAATCCCTGAAGAGATTGCTAGGGATAAAGGAAGAAGTGTAGTTCTTTCTCCATTCATTTCCTTACCTTATTGGGCCATTGGTCCAAGTACATACATTCCTTCTTTAGATGAGATTAAAGGAAGAATGGATATTTATATGGAAGAAAATTTACGCGAATGTTTGTTTGAAATGGATGCATTTAATGAAAAATATGATTTAATTGAAAAAAGTGAAATCACTGCAGATACAAAAATTGTTGATGCAAAAGTTATCTTTGGTGTTCATTGGGACATTGAAGTTAAGAACAAAGCCGGAGAAGTTGTTAGTGAAGTTATTGATCACATTGCTGAAAGTCCTGTTAAACTGAAAAGGTTACACGAAACTGCTGTAAGAGTTCTTGAAAAAGAGATGAATACTTTAAAATTAGAAGACATTACTCAAGATTTAATTGCTTTAGAACATCCAAATGTGCCAGTTAATGGTATTGAATTAAGGTGTAGTAAAAAAACTTGGAACATTAAGAAAGTTGAAGAAACTTTAATGGACATGTTAAGAATTAATGTTAGGGAATTAAAGGTTGAGGGCACTGACTTTATTGAATTCCCAGATGATTTTCCTTACTATCAAAATCATTATGTTTGGAATATAGGTGAGGGATTAAGTGATGAAGTTGGGATTATGTTTAATTTTGATCAAACATATCCTTACAAGTTTACAGTAACTCCTTCAAATGGTAAGAAAATGCAAAGTTCCCAGCTTGGTGGTTCAGACATGTTATCTTTCTTGTGTTTACAAACTTGGAAATTTACTTATGATTTAGTTTATCCAGTTTCAGTTCGTTTGAGAGATGAAACTACTGGTTATGATTTTAATATGGCTTTTACTGTTCATTTAATTCAAAACACTCCTAGTAAAGGTGACCCAGTTCCAAGAGCATCAGCATTAATCCCTTCAGTTAGTGATGAAGATTATTGTAAAACTGCTAACATTCCTATGACTGTAAAAACTCTTGAATTAGTTGAAAATGGTCAGGGGGTTAGCTTTAGTGAAGATTTAGGAGATGTAAACATAAGCTTAACCTGTTTAAGATATAAGTGCGATGTGGGAACTTCCGAATATGATTATGCAAACTTAGGTTATGCGGGAATGACAACTAATTTCCCTTATTGCGTTGGTGGAATTTTAAGGGGAGAAAAAGAAGGATATAAAGAAAATTGGGAACGGGTTGTTACTTCACCTGGAAAAGAAGTTGAGTTACAACTAATTCCAATGGTAGAGTGGCCTGCTTCGAAAATAAGAATTGTTAAACACAAATTTGGTGAAGATATTGAAACTTTCCTTCCTCCAGCAGAAGAATTAAAACAAAAAGAAGCCGCTTTAATTAAGTTAACTTTTGCTCGGTCTAATGGGACGGAAAGCAATTTAGAACACGAATCTAATATTATTGTTTCTAAAGACATTGAACTAGAAGTACAAGAAGATGAGAAGTTAGAATTATTGGGAAAAGCGGATTTTACTTATTACTTAGAAATTATGGTTTTTGAAGAAGAAACTTTTGTTGGTGGCTATAAAGGAGAAATTACAATTCCTTGGGCTCAACTTAAAGATGGAAGTGAATTAGTTTTCCATATCTTGAGTGAAGAAACATCAGATGAAGAAGAGATGTTTATGTTTATGGGTAATTTAGAAGAGTACAGTAAGTTTATTCCTGCACTGGAGATTAAATAGATGTTGAAGAAAAGTAAGTGGAATGGTAAGAACATTTTAACTATTCTAGTTTTACTGCTATTTGTTAATCTTCCAGTTGTTAGTGCTTTAGAACTTTCTGAGATTAGTGCTAAAGACATTACTGAGAACCAAGCAACGGTTGTTTGGGAAACAGATGAAGCCGCAGATAGTTTTGTAAATTATGGTGTTAACAAAGGCGGACTACAAAAAATTGGCGATTCTAAGAAAACAACATCTCATGAATTTGATTTAGGTGGTTTACTTTCTGATACAGAATATTATTATAGCGTTGAAAGTGGCGATTTAGTTGATGACAATTCTGGAAGTTATTATTCTTTCAAAACTCTTGTGCCAGACACTACTGCTCCGGAAGTTGTTGTTGATCTTCCTAATCTAGTTGCTGGCACAAAGACAGACATTACTGGTTGGACTGAAGTTGGAGCAACTGTACAATTATTTATTGATGGAAGTCTTGCTGGAAGTACTGTAGCGATTAAAGGCGAAGAAGGAATTGCTATCAGTTCAAACACTGATGAAAACACCAATGAGAATGTTGATTTAAGTGTTGATGAAGATGTTAGTGAAGATGTTGTTGTTGAAGAAGTAGCGGTTGAAGAAACTACTGAAGAAATTACTGAAGAACAAAATCCTGAAGAACAACCAGTTGTTGAAGAAGCAGTAAATACAACTGAAGAAGTTATAGTTGAAGAAATACCTGTTGAAGAAAATCCAACTCCTGAAAATTTAACATCATCAGAAAATGAGACATTACAAAACACAGAAGCTATTGCGGGTCAAGCAATTTTTGGAGATGACAAAAATATTCCTTTGGGCAAATTTACTTTTACTAATGTTGTCATAAATCCTTCTGGCTCTACAGACGTTTTAATAGAAGTGATTGATGCTTCTGGAAATAAAGGAACTTTTACTCAACAAATTTATTCTGATAATACTAAACCAAAAATTACCCTTGCAAATATTTCAGAGATTGTTGATGGTGCTTCATTAAACCTTCAAGGAACAATATCTGAAAATGCCACTTATGAAATTTTTATTGAAAATAAGTCTGTATCACAAGGAGAAGGAACGACCATCAAAGCAACCATTTCCTTAGAAGAAGGAGATAATAAAATCACTATTGTTGCTGAAGATGTCGCTGGGTGGAAAACAACAGAAAAGATTAGTGTTTATGCTGATACACAAGCACCATCCGTATCCTTTAAAATTGAAAAAGGTAATGAATATTTTCAGGGTAGGGCAGTTTCTTCTATTAATGGTGAGACTGAACCAGGAGCAACAGTTTATCTTTATGTGTATCGCCCCCTTAGTTATGATTATAATCCTGACTTTAGTCGTGCCTGGAAAAAAGTTAGTGCAGACAAAAATGGTTCATTTAAATTTAAAAGTGTTGACTTTGAAGATGAACCTGTTATTTTAAAAGATATTGCTCCAAAATTAGTTCCAGAAGGATTACAAGAATATTCCATCTCTGGCGTTGGTGTTGCAAAAGATCAACAAAGGCAGACACATTATGTATTTGTAATTGCTGAAGATAAACTTGGTAAACAAGGATATCTTCAAGAAACAATTACTATTAACTCTTGTTATTCTGCAGATTGGGACTTTGATGTTCAGTCTCTTGTAGAATTTCAAAGACCTTGGCGGCTTGACCCTGGATTATTAGATGAAGGTAGAGAACAAGCAACAGCAGTATTTAATATCAGTTATCGCGGCCAAGGTTATGCTAAAACTAATGCTCTTTCTGGCCAATTACAAGAAGAAGCGTTTAAGATTCTTACAGTTGATTTTGATAAAGCTTGTACACAAAGTATGATGGATGATGAACAGTTTAGATTAGGTTGTAATATCATGCAAAATAATCCTAACAAAGTTCCTAATGCTGATAACACTGCTTGGTACTTAACATATAAATTGAATGCTGCCGAAGAGCTAAGTGATGGTGAAGATGAATTTTGGGACGAATTCAAGAAAAGACAAATTATTTTCCCTATGAAGATTAGAATTAATTATCAAGAACGGGGAGTTGATGGTAAATTAGGAGCAACAAAAACACAAACTAGTTGTTATGATTTAGGTTATTTTGTTGATATACCTATTGACAGTAAAGATATGTTGCCAGATTGGTTGGCAGATGAAGGAATGGAGGCAATTGATTTTACTATTAGGCAAATTGATACTGTCTTACCATATTTACAAAAGGCAATTTTAGTAACGGGAGTTGGTTGTATCAGTTCGTTCTTAGGAAGAATGGTTATACGTTGGTCTAGGCTGTCCATTAGTAAATTAGAAGTTTACTTTACTCGTCTTAATGAAGATGATGAGAAATGTCCGGCAAACCAGAATAATTTGTATATGAAGAGTACGCTTAAACATTGGGGGGATTTAGGGGATGATTTCTTTAAGAATTCTCAAGAAAATAATAAGATAAAAGTAGACTTGACTGATCCTAATTTGAAAACTCTTGATGATTTATGTCCTCGAACTGCAGGTATTTGGAAAGTTGAAGCGGGATTAGATCAAGCTTATCGTTGGACTTGTGATAGAGTATTCTGTAGAACCGTTCCTGCTGGTTGGACTGGTAGTAAAAGTAAAGAAGAAGTTGATACTGTTATATTGTCACAAAATCAATGTACTGCTTCTAGCAGAGGGATCCCTTTAACTGAAAAAGAAAATTGTGGCAAATTAATTAAAGAAAATGTTGGTGTTACTACTCCAGCTAAACTTGCTCAAACTTATATGGAAAAAGGCGAGTTTACTTGTTACCAACATAATGATAAGTTGTACATTATAACTTCTGAACAAAAATCTTCTGCTATTGGAGAAGTTGTTCGTTTAAAATTAGTACACGGTTTTGGTTATACTATTGGAGAAGGTTCAAATTATATTGGTTCAAGTGATTTATTAGCTTACAAACCACCAAAAGCAGAACAGTTTATTGTTGGCCAAGACCAAAGTTGTGCTAACGCCTGTAGAAATCCTAAAAAACCAGGTTATGGTCCAGACCTAATCAACAGTATTCCAAATTATAAAAGTGAGACAGCTTCAACAAGAACTCAAAATGGCTGTTATAAAGAGGTTTATGCTGAAGGTACGATCAGTGGAAAAACAACATTAAAGGATGAAAAAGGGAACCCCATTGGAAAAAATAAATTTTCTGCAGGGTACACTAGTGATTGTTTTGTTGATTTTGAAAAAGGAGCACCTGATGCAGTTATGACTACTAAAACATGTACTGCAGGATGTAGTGAGGGTGAAGAATGTCGTCCTGTTGATCCTGCTGATCCAACTAAAGGAGAACGTTGTTTTACTATAAATGCTAAATCCTCTTTTGACGTTTCAAAACTAAACTTTGATTGTGCAACGGATTCAGATTGTTCTAGTGGTGGTTTAGCTTGTAGGGGAAAGGTTTGTGTGTATAAAGATCCAACTAACTTTGGAAATGTTCATCTTAAATCAAAAGGTTCATCTGCAACGGGATTATTACAATGTGTTTGTACAGTTGATGAGAAGGCAGATAATGATTATCTTGCAAGAACAGCAGCTAAAGAACAAACAGTTGGTGGTGAGACAAAATCAGAAGATTGGATTTATCGTCAAGCAGAAGTGTTTAAGGGTTCAAGATCAACGGCCGGTACTTATTACCCTGAATGGCGTTATTATAGCGGTAGAGATTTCTCTTCTGCATTCGGTGCAGATTATTTAACTGATTATTTCAGAACGAATAAAACTGTTGCGAAAGTAAGCCCTAAAACTCAGTTTTTAGGAGCATATCAAACAGTTTGCCTTTCTGTAATCCGTGGTCATTTAGTTATGCTTAAAAGTATTTTAGAAGGATTAAGGAATTGTATTGATCAAGCAAAACATACTGGATTAACTGATGCGGGTGTATGTAAAACAATCTTTGCTCAACATGTTTGTGGTCTAATGTATAAAGCAATTGCTTATTTCTTTAGTGACTGCAGCCCTTATTCAATGAATGATGAAAAGAAAGAAGGTGGAGTAGTTGAAGGAGTAGGAGAAGTATTCTCTTCTGGATTAGAATCAATTGGAGAAGCAATGGATTCTTCAATAAATGACATTAAAGCAGATTATGGTAATGCTCAATTAAATCAATTCTTTGCTACAGGTGCACAAGGTTTTGCGGAATCAATTTGTATGTTTGCCTTTGGTTATGACTGGCCTTTAGGAATGGACTTTATTTTAGATTCTGCTTATGCTGTAGAAATGAAAACCACTGTGATGGTATTTCCTGCAGAAAGAGAATTAGCAACATTTAATCCAGCTAAAGGAACAGCAATTTATAATTACAATGTTGGTGCTTTAGTCTTACCTGGATGTGAAATTAAAAGTGCAGATGTATATCTTAAATGTGTTGGCCCTGAAGATAAAGGCCACCCAGACATTCAATGTGGTGCTCAAGGATGTGACTGCTTAAACACCAGAGAACCGTCTGGAGTAGAAAGTGAGAAGAAACAATATCTTGATGGTGGCAGATTAATGAATGTAAAGCAAGGTTCTTTTACCGATCTTAAAATAATTGCACCACAAAAAGTAGATTCAAATTATAGGTATGATCACGTTGTTGTTGACTTAAAGTTAGGCCCTTATTCAAATGCTGAAAATTGTTTTGATGAAGGGTATAAAGATGGTAAATTTTATTTCCCTATTATTGACACCTCACCACCAGCAGAGTTTATTTGTCAAGTTCAACCTACTACTGGAAAATATTTCTGTCCTGAAGTTCAGAAACTGTTTGGCAATGGTAATGGTGGTTATTTAGAAGATCCTTACATTAGCTGTTATAATAAAGACACAGAGGGATACGATGATTGCACTACCCCTAACTTATTTACTAAAGGGAATGCTATTAAAGCCAAGGTTCATGTTTTCACTGATGGTGAGCCATATTGTTTGAAAGTTACAAGTAGTGGGTTAGGGGCAAGGGATTTGCCAGACTTACCTAAAACATTAGCAAAGAATCTTCCAGGAGCATATGGGGTAGATATTAATCTTGGTTCTGTAACTGAGGATTTATTTTCTGGAGCTACTAATACTTTAACACGAACTACCGATAGTGCACCTGGTTGTAGTAACCAAGTTGACTATAATGGCAATTATCCAACTGAACAAATTACTACAACAACATATCAATTTGGATTTTCAATGCAGAACGGAATGTATACTATTAATGTTCCAGACAGAGTTACTGCAGTTGGTTATAAGAAAGATGGTGGTTCACTTGTTGAAATAAATACTGGTAAAAATCAGTTTACTGGGCAAGAATTACAAAAGATTGTATTTTTAATGGATGGTTTTACCATTTCTGGTTTGATCGGTTCTCCAACTACTTCATCTGGAGTATGTAAATATTATGCTGGCGAAGCTAAGGGTGCAGGTTACGCTAAGAATGAACGCGGTGTAACTATTAAAGCAGAATTATTAATGTCAGAAAACGGTAATTGTTGGAATGCTAATACTCCTGTTAAAGCGCCAGCATATGGTAAACAACAAGCAGAGGTGGATCTTACGATTAGATTAGAACCTTTGGCTCAACAAGTTACTGGAAAGATGCATCAAGATTTTATGAACGGAAATTGTCCGGCTGTTTTAGCGAATGCGGATGAGATAATTAATCGTAGGAACTTTGACGGCACTGCGGGAATGGCTGATGGGGCAGAAGCAATTGCCATATACTATTCTGCTGCTTGCCATATTGTTGATGGCGGAAATAATTGGCAAGTTGAAAGAAAAGAACCAGTCTGTACTTTATTGAAATTTTTCTTTAATAGGGAATATGCTTTTGGACAGAGAGCTAAAGCGTATCCTACTACTGTAAACGATACTAAAGAATATCAAAAGATTAACAAATATCTCAGTGAAGTTGCAAAGAAATCAAACTGTGGAATTAATTTCTCTATTGGAAGCGGTATTACTTCATCAAATACACAAGGTGGAAGTAGTATAGCCTCTACGTGTGGTAATCCTGCCGCTGATTTTGGAAATAATGTTATGGGTAAGCCAGCCGGATGGAAACCAACTAATTGGGGGAATTATGTTTGTAAGGAATCAACTGGATCTGCAAAATATGATCCTAATAATCCGGGAATGTTAGATGCTGATTTATTTTGTTGGGATAGGGGAATGTATTCTAATCAAGCATTAGCCGATTCTTTAACTCTTGGATCTGGTAAAACAATAAAGTTCGGTTGTCCTGGAGTAAAACTATGTTGTCCTCCTGGTGCCACTTAAAAATCAATGAAAATGAAAAAAAATGGAAAAGTCGCAATTGAACTTTTAGTTATGTTAGTTACGATTGTTGTTACTAGTGCAATTATATTTATGTTAGTTCAAGCAGACGTAATTAAAGTAAAGCCAGGAAATGCAGATATTAATGTTCTAAACACAGAATTCATTCCAATGGGAAGAGAAGGTTATCTTGCAGTTAGTAATTTTAAGTTTTGTGAATTTATTGATCTTGGTTATAATTGCATTGGCGAAGAAGATAGCTTCTCTTTGGGTTCAGAGGTACATTTTATTTTTGTTGTTGAAAGTAGTACTTCTAACGGAGATATTAAGGTTGTAGAAAACTATCGTATTAAAGGACCTTCAGGAGAACTATTATTAGATGTTGATGAAGAAAATAGTTTTCATTTTGAAATAACTAGTAGCGAGAAAAAAGAGAGTATCACATTTAAAGACTTTTTTGTTGTTGGTGAAGAACTTCCAGAGGGAGAATATACTTTAGAGTTGTTGATCAAAAATCCTTTTTTGAATAAGAAAACCACTTTAATTAGAAAGTTTAATTTGAATCGTGCAGGTGAGAATTTTGGAGAAGATTTTGAACTAATTGAAGATGAATTTGTTGAGGAAGTAGATTATTTTGAGGAATAACTTTGAAATTATAATTTATAACATTGGGAAATCATCTACAACAATAATAGAATAAAAAATAATGAAATGGTGGCGGAAAAAGTTAGGGGAAAGAGTAAATTATTGTTTTTGTTAGTTGTTATTTTAATAGTCTGTTCTAGTTCTGTTTGGTCTAAAGAACCTTGCGGTATAAATGAAGATACTCCTTGTGCTTATGATCCCGAAGGTGGAACTACACCTGGAGTAATTACATCTGTTGCAGGAAAAACTAACGAAGTTGCTATAACATTAGATGCGTGTGGTTCAGAAAGTTCTAGTTCTGCAAGTCATGGCTATGACGCAGATTTAATCAATTATTTAATCCAAAATAATATTCCAGCAACTTTATTCTTAAATGTCCGTTGGATTAAGAATAATCATGAAACGGCTAAACAATTGGCGGTAAACCCTTTATTTGAAATTCAGAATCATGGGTATTATCATAAGCCTTGTACTCTATCTGATGCTGCGGTTTATGGTCTGGCTGCAACTGCTAATGAACAAGAAATGATTGTTGAAATAAAGGCTGCTAGTGATGAAATTTATAATCTGTTGGGAGTAAGAACAAAATATTATCGTCCGGGAACTGGAATGGCTGACCCTAAATGTGTAGAACTTGCAGAATCAAATGGACATAAAGTGGTGGATTGGAGTCTCAATGGCGACGGTGGTTCTAAACGACCTGCTGCTGAAATCAAAGAAAGATGGTTAAAGGCACAAGGTGGTGATGTAATTATCTCTCATATGAATCATCCAGTTAGATTTGTTGCAGAAGGGGTTATGGCTGCAATTCCTGGACTGCAACAGAAAGGAGTTAAGTTTGTCAAATTGTCTGAATTAATTACTGGAAGTGCTGCAGCACAAACAGTTACAACAACTTCTGCAAATTTAAATGAATTTACTACAATGATTATTCTGGGAAGACATATTCGTTCAGAAATGGAAAACCGAGTCCGTGGTGGTTATGAACTAATTCAACAAGGAAAATTCGGAAAATTAATTTTAACAGGTGGTTGTGTTGCAACACAATATGATGCTACCTGTCAAACTTGTGACGGTGGATGTACTGAAGCTGGCGAAATGAAAGAATTTCTTAAAACACTTGATCCCAGTATTGAATCAAAAATAACAATCATTGAGGAAGGAGAATCTGGAACTACTGCTGCTAATCTTAAAAAGTCAAAAGTTCTTCTTCAACCAGGGGAGAAAGTTTTAGTTGTTTCTGACCATAAACATGTTCGGCCAGTTGCTTACTGTTTACGTTATAGTGATGGTTTTGATGCTTATTATTATTACGTCGGGCAATCATCTCAACCAGAAGTCTCTCCATATCCTTTACCTACAAATTTAGACCACACCTCTATAGCTAAGAATTGTAAAGTTAATTACCCCCCTTCTGGAACGCCTTATGGGCAACAATATCCACCCCCACAACAATCTTCCACACAACAACAATCCAATCAACAATTTACTACAAATAGAGTTTCTAAGAACCTTCCAAAACAACAGGAAGAGATTGATCAAGCGTGGTTGAAAATAAGTTCTTTAGTTGGTAGTGAAGGGGTTGGTGAGGTTTGGCACTCTTTAGGAAATGATGTGTGGGGTTGGCAAAAATTTGACGATGTTTATTATACTCTTCAACAAGTGCCTGTAACTAGTTCTTTAGGAGGAATAACTTCTGGATACTCATCTTCTTCGCAAGTTTCTGCTCCCTCTCCTGGAGGTGACAGTTATAATGCTTTAATTGAAGAAGCCGGGGCTAAATTTGGAATCTCTCCTGCTTTTATTAAGGCGATTATGAAAGCCGAGTCTGGGTTTAAAACAGGGTCAATATCTTCTGGCAATTATGTGGGATTAATGCAAGTTCGTGCAGGGAGTGATGATAATCCTTATATCAAAGTGCAATGTAACCAAAAACCCGCAAGTACTGGAAGAAAATTATGTGATATTAGTCAACCTAAAGTAAAGCATTTGTATCCTGTTTGTACCGTTGCGGGAAATAATTGTCAAGAAGATGATCGTTTTGATCCAGAGAAGAATATTCCTTTTGGTACAGAACATATAATCAGTAAAATCAATTCTTTAGGATTCAATAAGAACTCTTTGAATGAATGTCAAATGAAAGCGGTTATTGCTGCTTATAATATTGGCCAGGGTATTGTTAATCCTGCATTAAAAAATGTAGGGTGTAACAATTGGGTGGATGTTTGGAATGATATCAATAGTAACACTAAAATTTATCCTGATGGTACTTGTGACATTTATACTTACACCTCAAAATCATATCCTCATGGGGGCAAACCAGATTGCCGACACAAATTAGATAATTTAAAAAATACTAAGTCTTACTTAAGTAAGATATATAGTGCCTATAATAGTTACAATACTTATGGTTTAGGTAGTGGGGGTACTAGTGCCAAAGTTTCTGGTTCTTCAAGTTTGCCTAACTTGCCCGTACAAAATGTTGCTGGAAATATTAAGGTGATGACTTTTAATATTCATTGTGGTAAAGAAGGGATTGCTAATGTTGTTCAATTGGTCAACCAATATTCTCCAGACATTATTGGTTTGCAAGAAGTTGGAGTGAATTATTGTAGTAGTGGTGATAATTTTGCAAAACTTAAACAAGAATTGGGGATGCAAGGATATTTTTCCGCAGCGATCAATAAACCGGGAAAACAATTTGGTAATGCTATTCTTAGTAAAACTTCTTTGACTGGTACTGGAATGGGGTCTTATAGCAAACAATATGGTGTCTCTGAAATTAGAAATTACCAAAAAGTTAAAACGATGGTTGATGGAAAAGAAATTACTATTTTCAATACTCATTTAACTCATAGAAAAGAAAATGAAATGGCTGTTAACAAAGCCCAAATTCAAGAATTAGCAACAGTGGCATCACAAGAAATGGGTAATGTTATTGTTATGGGAGATTTTAACAACATTAATGCCGCCAGTTATTTTTCTAAATTTAACCCGGATGGGATGACCGGAAAGACCCATATTGTTGATGGTGGAAAAATTGATTTTGTTTTCTTTTCTTCAGGATTAAGTAAAGTTTCTGCTTTGAAGATTACAAATCCTGTTGCATCAGACCATTACCCAATTATTGTAGGTTTAAATTAAAATAAGAAAAATGAAAAAAACAAATAAAATAATTTTGTTCTCATTTTGTCTATTAGTTCTCTTTTCATCATTAGCAACTGCGGAAACTGTTCTTGGTGGAGCAATGGCTTGTACAAATACTAATCATGAAGTGATTGAATCAAATAATCCTCGACAAGAGATTGTCAGTAATTGGAATGCAGCTATAAATAAACAAAATCTTGGTGGAAAAAGTTGGGTTGGAAAATTACAATCTAATGGTCCTAATGACAATAATAATCGTGTTGATACTGGTAGGGAAACAATTATTTTTGTTCCATGTACTACTGATTTTAATAAAAAAGTTGAGATCATGTATTTCTTTCATGGTTTAACGGGATTTTCTTATTTTGAGGAAAAAGATAAAAGTTATAATGATATGAATTTAAGGTTAGCTCCTCAAGCTAAAGAGTTGTCTGAGAAAGGAAGAAACTTTGTCATTGTTTTCCCAGAAATGCCCTGGTCTGCAGGTACTGCTAAAAGAAGTAATCAAAATGATATTTGGAAGGAGGGAGATTCAAATTTAATTCAATTACATGGGGATGTGCAGAATATTTTAAAACAAAATTTTAATCCCAGTGTGGACATTGGTTATGTTTCTATGGTAGGACATAGCGCTGGAGGAGCAGCATTAAGGCATGCTGCTACTCGTCCAAGTCAAAGTAATAACGCTTTGAAAGAAATTGGAGTTAACAAAATTGTTTTTTCAGATTCTGATTATGGGTGGGGTTTTGGTTCCAGTACGCCTTGGGAAAAACAACCTTCTGCTTTGCTTGTTTATGAACATTATTTACAATACAATTCAAATGCTGAAATGTATATGTTAGTGCAAGATCCAAGTAGGAGTGGTGCACATCGACCAACACAATTTGCTATTCTTACTGTTAAAAAGTTAGGGAGTCAATATGATCCTCAGATTGCTAGTTGGCATACTGAAGATATCAAATGGGACACTAGTAACAAAGAAGAATCTTCTACTCCTGGAGCGGTCACAGGCCAAATATTTAAGGTTCCTGGACATCCTAACATCAATTATCTTCCTTTAAATATTGCTCATAAGAATATTGGAAAAATGTCTCTTGCTTGGACTTCTGGGAGTGGAATATCTTCTTATCTTGGATCTTCTATCCAAAAAGGGCAAATTTCTGCAAAGTATTCTGGTGGACAAACTCCTACAGCTGCAACCAATAAAGTTTCTCGTAATATTCCTAAACAACAAGAAGAAATTGATGAAGTTTGGGTAAAAATCGGACCTTCTGTTATGGGGAGTAATTTAATTTATAATCCTGATAATGGAAATTGGGAAGATTTTACCAATACTTATTATACCTTTCAACAAATTAGCAGCCAATCAGTTCCTAAACAACAACCCTCTCAACAATTAACGGGACAATGCTTTCCTTTAACTCAAGATAGTTTTAATAGAATCAGTGATAATTGGGGAGATGATCGTAATAGTAAAACATTTGGAACAGATAAACGATGTCATGCTGGTATAGATATTTATAGTAAATCTCCTGGTAATGTGGTCGCTATTGCTGATGGTGTGGTTACGCACATTAATAAAGAGTGGTATAGTTGTGAAGATGGTTGGGGAATTGAAAAAGAAGGGTTGGTTGGTAAACAACCAATCTCTGCAGTTTTAGTTTATCATCCTAGTTTAGGAAAAACAGTAAATTATGGGGAAATTGATTCTAATAAATTGTTAGTTAATACAGTTGGTTCTCAAATAACAAAAGGGCAAAAGTTAGGAGTGGCAAGTTATTGTGACATGTTACACGTTGAGTTATATAATGGTAAAGTTAATAGTCCTACACAATGGTTTCCTCCAACAGGAGAAAGTACTGCTGGTGAAAACAAATGTGCTAATCAATATTTAGGAACAAAACCAAACGTACTTCAAGATCCTACATCTTTTATCAAACAATTACAGACACAAGGAAATTTTTGTAATTCAAATGCTGGAAGTACTTCTCAGTTCTGTGAGAAAATTAAACAACCACCCAATTCTCAGTTTATTAGGTCTAACTACTTGTCTTCCGGGACTTTAAAAGATTTTAATCAGTATCGAGCTTTAAATTATGGTTACTTCAATCCAGAAGATCAAGTTTTAAATCCAACTTCTGCAAAGGATAATGCTGACACTACTAGTTTTATGGGGATTAACCTTAAGTTCAATAAGAGATTATTGCCTGCACTTAAATGTGTGGAACTAGAATTGGTGGGTGGTGTGTGCAATAATTGTGTTCCAAATTCAAAGTATCCTAATGAATGTCAAACTAACTGGAAAAAATATCCTTATCAACCAAGCAAGATTTCCTCTTTAAGAACTAAAAATTCTTATAGGGGTTCAGAGATTTCTAATCATGTTTTTGGAATAGCGATTGATTTTGATCCTCAATCTTCCGGTAATTATGGTAACAGTTGTTGTGGCTGTGTTGGAAATTGGAAAGATCATGATTTTTGTAAAGACAGTTCTTTAGAACCTTACCAACAAATGGTTATGCCAAGTTGCTGGATTGATGTTTTTGAGAAGTATGGATTTTATTGGTTAGGAAATGATAAATTAGAAGATACAATGCATTTTGAGTTTTTAGGAGATGCAAAAATAATTGAAAATCAGGTGATGAGCTTTACGTAGGTGATAAAATGCCAATAATAAAAAAAATAAATGCAAGAGAAATATTAGATTCAAGAGGACATCCAACGATTGAAGTAGACGTTATTACTGATAACTTTCGAGGAACAGCTTCTGTTCCTTCTGGAGCCTCAACTGGAACACATGAAGCTTTAGAGTTAAGGGATGGTTCTAAAAGATTCTGGGGAAAAGGAGTTAAAAAAGCAATTACTAATGTCCATAAGAGAATTGCTCCTTTGTTGATTGGAATTGATTGTACTAGACAAAGAGAAGTTGATAAACTGATGTTGGAAGCGGACGGCACAGTAAACAAAACTAAGTTTGGTGCAAATGCAATTTTAGCAGTTTCAATCGCTTGTTGTAAAGCAGCAGCTCAAGCAGAAAATCTTTATTTGTTTGAATATATTAGTCATCTTTGTCCAACAAAAGAAATGAAACTTCCTCGTCCGTTTTTTAATGTGATTAATGGTGGAAAACATGCAGATAATAAACTAAGTTTTCAAGAATTTATGGTAGCTCCGAATTTTAAAAATTTCAAGAGTAATTTACAGGCCGGAAGTGAAATTTATCATTATTTAAAACAGGAATTACATAGGAAGTATGGTAAGGGTGCAACTAATGTTGGTGATGAAGGTGGTTTTGCCCCATTAAAACTAAACAAATCAATCGAAGCATTAAAAATGTTAAACAAGGCTATTAAAGATGCTGGTTATAAAGGAAAAGTGGGAATTGCAATGGACTGTGCCGCTTCAGAATTTTATTCTAGGAACAAGTATTTAGTTGATGGAAAGAAGTTAGATGTTGATCTGCTAATAAAACATTACTTACATTTAATCAAGAGTTTTCCAATAATTTCAATTGAAGATCCTTTTGATCAAGAAGACTTTCTTTCCTTTGCCGAGCTTACAAAGAAAAGTAAGATTCAAGTTGTTGGTGACGATTTAACTGTAACAAATATCGAAAGGATTGAAGAAGCAATCCGAGAAGGGAGTTGCAATTGTTTATTGTTAAAAATTAATCAGATTGGAACTTTAACAGAAGCATTAGATGCAACACGTCTTGCTTATGAAAATAATTGGAAGGTAATGGTTTCTCATCGAAGCGGTGATACAGAAGACACTTTTATTGCTGATCTTGCTGTTGGCCTAGGTTGTGGTATGATTAAATCTGGTGCTCCCTGTAGAGGGGAGAGAACAGCCAAGTATAACAGGCTTTTGAGAATTGAAGAGTTACTTAAAGAATTATAAGTCGCAACTATTTTAAATGAGACTCGTTTCTAGTAGTTTAATGGATAGAGAAGAATTTTTATCTTTATGTAAGGTAAATGAGTACAAAGAGAATAATGTTAAAAAGTTTATTCTAGCTTTAGACTTAATTGAGAAAGAATTAAAAGATAAGAAGCGGATTAGCGGTAAAGCTTTCTTAGAGCACAATCTTGGAGTTGCTTCTATTCTTGTTGAGAATCGTTCGGTCTTAGAAGTAGTTATTGCAGGATTATTACATGGACATTTAAAGAAAGAAACTAACGATCAGATTGAAGAAAAGTTTGGCCAAGAAGTCTTTAAGTTAGTAAAGGGAGTAGAAGAATTAGAAAATCTTAAGAATAAAAATGCAATGTTGGATGCAGAAGTTCTTAGAAAGATATTCTTAACTGCACTTGGCGATGTGCGAGTTGTGTTAATCAAGCTGGCCAATAAACTTGATAATCTGAGAAGCATTGAAGTTCTCGGAAAAGAAGAACAAACAAGAGTTGCGGGAGAAGTTCTAGATATTTATGCACCTCTTGCTTATAGGCTTGGTGCGGACAAAATAAAAACAGAATTAGAAGACCGATCATTTAAGATTATTAATCCTCGGAAATACAAAGAAATTTACAATTATATGAAAGAGTCTCGTTCTCAACAGGATAGAAATCGTATTGAAACAATTGCACTAATAAAAAAAACTGTTGGCAAAGAAGTTAAGATTCTTGACATGAAAGGAAGAAGTAAGCATGTTTATAGTGTTTACAAGAAAATTAAGAAAAAAGGAGTTAAGTTAACCCAACTTTTTGATTTACTAGGAATCAGGATTCTTGTTCCAACAGAGAAGGATTGTTATTCTTTATTAGGATTGCTGCACGAGAAATTTGAACCTCTTGAAGGTCGTTTAAAAGATTATATTGCTAATCCCAAGCCAAACCTTTATCGATCTATCCATACTGGAATTAAACTTCCTAATGGAAGAAGATTAGAAGTACAAATTAGAACTCCAGAGATGGATGAAGTGGCAGAAGAAGGAATTGCTGCACATTGGAGATATAAAGGAATAACATCAGAACAATTATTTGAAAAGAAAATTGCTTGGTTACGTGGAGTATTAGACTTAAAGCGAAGTGAAGACGACCACGAGATTATGGAAGTTGCCAAAATTGACGTTTTTGGTGACAGTATTTTTTGTTACACACCAAAAGGAGATGTTAAAGAAATGCCTTTTGGAGCAACAATATTAGACTTTGCTTATTTGATTCATGAAGAAGTTGGTAATCATGCTGTTGCTGGAAGAATTAATGGTAAATTTGTTGCCTTAAAGAGTGTACTTTCTCAAGGAGATGTTGTTGAGATTATTACTAATAAAAATCAACGTCCTAGAAGAGGTTGGATAAAAATTGTTAAGTCTGGGAAAGCCAGACAAAAAATTAGAAAATCATTAAGAGAATATGAAACCTTGCCTGCATTTCATTTTAGATTATTCAAACCGCTTATTAAAGAAGACCAAGGTATTTTGGTAGAGTCTGAAGAGTTTCCTAAGGCTACTTGTGTTCTTGCTAAATGTTGTAATCCTTTGCCTGGAGAAGATATTGTTGGAATAGTTACTAAAAGAAAAATCATTTCCGTTCATAAAGAAGAATGTAAATTTGCAGTTAAAGAGAATAATCGGTGGGTACCAGTTAATTGGAAAGAAGCATTTAATCAGAAAATTAGATTCTTTGTTCAAGCTCATGAAAGAAGTGGATTGCTTGCAGACTTATTACACACTATTGCAAACGCTGGTTTTGAAGTTAAGGAAGCTAAAGCAAAACTAATTGATCTAGAAAACGCTCTTTGTTCTTTCTTAATAATCCCTAAAGATCTAGAACATTTAAAGGATCTTATGAAAAGAGTAGTAAAAGTAAAGGGAGTTATGCACGTTTATTTTGAATGAAGCTATTTTGCTAAAACTTTTATCATATCAACCATTCTATTACTATAACCCCATTCATTATCATACCAAGCTATTAATTTTATGTGTTTCTTACCCATAACTTCTGTTAGTAATCCATCAATTATTGTTGAATGAGGGTTATTAAATATATCTGTAGAAACTAATTCTTCCTCAGAATACTCTAGGATATTTTTATATTTTGACTTAGCCATCTTTTTGAAAAGATTGTTTATTGTTTCTTTAGTGACTGGTTTCTCTACTTCTATACTAAAGTCTGTAACACTACCATTAACTACAGGAACCCGAAAAGCCATTCCTTTTAATTTTCCACTTAACTCGGGCATTGCTTTAACCGTGGCAACATCAGCACCGGTTGTGGAAGGAATAATATTAACTGCAGCAGCTCGTCCTTTTCTTAATTTCTTGCTTGGGCCATCAACAGTTCTTTGTGTAGATGTGTAAGCATGAATAGTACTAAAGAAACATTGTTTAATTTTAAATGCATCATTGATAATTTTAAGAGTTGGTGCTACACAATTAGTGGTACAAGAAGCATTCGAGATGATGTGGTGTTTTTTATTGTTATAATCTTTTTCATTGACACCATAAACTAACGTTTTTGTGTCTATTGGACAGACTTTATCACATTTACAAGGGGCAGAAATTAAAACTTTTTTTGCTCCTGCTTTGAGATGTGCTCTTGCCGCTTTTGGGTTGGTGAAAAATCCAGTTGCTTCAATAACAACATCAACTTTCAGTTTTTTCCAGGGCAACTTATTAGGGTCTTTTTTTGCAAAGACTGGAATTTTCTTCTTGCCAACTATTAAAGAAGAATTTGTGTGTTTAACATCTTCTCCAAACTTACCTTGGGCAGAATCATGTTTTAATAAATAAGAGAGAGTTTTAGTATCAGTTAAATCATTAATAGCAACAAAATTAATTTTTTTATCATTCCAGCCTGCACGAAGAACCATTCTTCCAATCCTTCCAAACCCGTTAATTGCAACATTTATCATCGTAAGTACCTCTTTAGATATATTATATTAAGTGAGAATCTTATATAAAGTTTTTTAAATGCTCTTCATAATATCTATCATATGTCAGAATTAGAACCAATCACAAATGCAGAGAAAATTGTATTCAAACCATTATTCATTACAAGATACTCCGCTTTAACTAATTGGGAAGAATTTAAAAAATATAATTTATGTTTCTTAAGAAGAAGTATTCGAGTTAACACACTAAGAGATTCTGTTAAGAATGTTAAAGAATCAATTGAAGCTAAAGGATGGAAACTAGTACCAATTCCTTGGTGTAAAGAAGGGTTTTGGATTGAACATGAAGATAGAAGAGATGTTGGAAACTTGTTAGAACATCATCTGGGTAAGATTTATGTTCAAGAAGCAGCTAGTATGATCCCTCCTTTAGTCTTACAACCTAAACCAGGAGATATTATTTTAGATATGTGTGCCGCACCTGGAAGTAAAACAACCCAAATGGGCGCAATGATGGAAAACGAAGGATTAATTGTTGCTAATGATTACAAGGGACAGAGATTACAAAGTTTAGGAATAAATTTACAGAGAAGCGGATTAACTAACGTTGTTGTTTCTTTAATGCACGGTAAAAGATTTCATGGCTTTGAGTTTGATAAAATCTTAGTGGATGCTCCTTGTTCTGGTACTGGAACTATTAGAAAAAGTTTGAAAACAATTAGTATCTGGAATCCTAACATGATTACTAAAATGGCTAGGCAGCAGAAAGAGTTAGCTCAAAGAGCTTTTGAAAACCTTAAAGTTGGCGGAGAGATGGTTTATTCAACCTGTTCTTTAGAACCTGAAGAGAATGAAGGCGTCGTTAGCCATTTATTAGAAACATTTGAAAATGCTGAGATTGTTAAAGTTAAACTTCCAGGATTGAAGTTAGCAAAGGCTGTAATGGAATTTAATGGCAAGAAGTATGACCCTAGGGTTAAGGATACAATGAGAATATGGCCACAGGATAATGATACAGAAGGTTTCTTTGTGGCTAAGATCATTAAGAAAAACTAATCTCCATATTGTTCTAATAACTGAATTTGTGGGATTCTAGAAGATTCAAGATAAGCATCAATTAATCCCGGAACTTTTGTGTCTAATTCATAAACTGCATCTTCTCCAATTTTAGGAACTAAAATATCTTTAATAAAAGACATTGGAATCATTCTACTTGCTTCTACATCCTTGAGAATATCTTTAAACAATTGGGGATCTTGTTGATAAATTATGTCCCAAAATCTTGCTCCTGTTACGTAGGCATCTCGGAGGGTTCCTCTTTTCTTATGTTCTTCACGATTTAGATCTAAATCTACATAGTCTCCTGTACGAGAAAAATACTCTCCATTACTCGTTCCAGATTCTTCCCAGTAATGTTCATGAAAAACCACTGTTGTTTTATCGTTAAAGTAATGTTGTAAGAATACTGCTAAACCTTCATTCAAGAAAATATTTATTTCATCTAGAACAGTTCCACCTAGAAGTAGATGTGTTGATTCATGAGCAAATGTACAAACTGTTGGTTTTTTATAATTGTAAGTTGATGTTCCAGAAGGAGTGTAGTGTGTTGGAATATTGTTACATCCCACTCCCTCTTTAGGACAAAGAATTTTTTCTAATTCCTGTAACCCACCATCTACAGAAACTGTTTGCATGAAGGTATCCATAATTGGTGTAATGCCCGTTAACTCCGAAGTTTCAGTATAACATAATTGCAATAAATCTGCTTGTTGGTAAGCATACTTTCTTGCTTCGGGAGAAGCAACAACCAAAACATTTTCTCTTGTGATCAAAACTGAATCTTTTGGTACTTCTGGAAGAGAATCAATGATCTGTGCTAAATCTGGACCCTTTAATTCTGCTAAATCTTCTACTTTCACATTTGTTAACTTGGATGTTTTAATAACACAAGGAGATGGATCTGGTGAACAAGCACCTAATGTTAGGATTGTTGCCAATAACATTACCCATTTTTGCATAACTTTCAAAATATCAACAATTATTAAACCATTTCGTTCCTTTAGTACATAATAGCCAATTAACAAAAGAAATCTTTTAATATACTGCTCTTCCTGAGATAAATATGTTTAGATTACCTTCAGATTTAATAAGTAAAGTTGATAAGCACATTAGTGACTTTTCTAAGATTATAAAGAGTTGTTTAAAAGCTAAAAATCAAAGGGTACTTATTATTTCTGATCCTGGCATCTCAGGAAAACAACTTGCTCCTATGCTTGCTCGAGGTTATTATTTAGCAGCTCAAAAACGTAAATTAGAAGCTGAGATTTTGTTTCAAACGGTTAAGAAGGGATTTATGCATGCTGATGAGCACGTTACTGCTGCTTTAGAACAACTTCCAGAAGGAAGTGTCATCATTCTATCAGTTTCTAATAAGTTGGGAAGGATTGGCCTTTCTAAGAGTTTTAGAGGATTTTGTAATGAAAAGAAACATCGATTTATTTCTTCAACTGGATTAGGTGATGCTAACAATTCACATTTTGATATTTTTATGGAAGCGATTAGTGTAAATTATTCTAGGATGGCTAAGAAGGGCTTATTGATTAAGAAGAAGCTTGATAAGGCCAAAGAAATCAGAGTTAAGACCAAAGCAGGAACAGACTTAAAATTTAATGTTGAAGGCATGAAAGCAGTTGCAAATGTTGGCAATTATTATTCGGAAATTAATGGAGGGAATATGCCTGCGGGAGAAGTTTATATTCCACCAAAAGGTTATTATGGAGTTAATGGTATTTTAGTTGTTGATGGAAGTATGAAATCTATTGACGGTGCTTTTTTGTTAGATGAACCACTAAAACTAACAATTGAAGAAGGAAGAATTGTAAAAATAGAAGGGAAACACGCTGATCTTTTAGAAAGAACATTTTCCCAACATGAAAACCGAGCAAAATACCCTTATCGAGTGAGGCATATTGGAGAATTAGGAATTGGTATTAATCCAGGTGCAGTATTAATTGGATCAACAATCATAGATGAGAAGGTATTAGGAACTGCTCATGTTGGTATTGGTAGTAACTATTGGTTTGGTGGGGATATTAAAACAATCTTTCATGGAGATCAAATTTTTAAGAATCCTAAGATATTTGTTGATGGTGTAAGGTTAGAAATTTAATTATCTTTAACGTTCCGTCTCAATCCCTTTAGTTAAGTCAATTATTTTTGACGGCCGAGCTTTCTTTTTACCCTCATAAATCAAGAAATCTACTTTGCCTTTAATTTCTTCATCTAAATCTTCTAAAGAAGTCATGAATTGTTCCCCTGCTTTGTTTACTGAGGTTGTTACAATTGGAATTTTTAGTTTAGTAACAACATTACTTATCCAATGGTCTGGTATTCTAACTCCTAAAGTCTCTTGTCCTAAATTAACTTCTTTAACAACTACACTATTTTTTAATTTGGCTATGAGTGTGTATGGCCCTGGAAGAATATCTAAATTATCAACATCACAATTATTTTTAATCCATTCTTTTGAGGGAGCAATAACAGAGAAAGGATTGTTGGGTCTATTCTTTATTTCTCTTATTTTCTTAACCGATTCTTCATTTAAAGCTGAACAACCAATCCCATAAATGGTATCAGTAGGATAAATAAAAATAGCTCCCTCTATAACCTTTTTAGAAAAAAGTTCTAGATTGTAAATAAATTCTTCTTTAGTTAATATTCTCATTGAAGATAAAAAGCGGGGGGCAGTTTAAATATTTTGCCCCCCATAGCGGGTGTGTGGCGAGGTGTGATGATGGCTTAATAATAATCTTTGAAAAAGTGATATTCTCACAACATTTCAAATTTATTCCAGAACTCTTTAGAGTTCTAGTAATAATCATCAATAAATCTTTGTCTCATTGTATAATTCAACCCCTGGGAAATTTCGGGTTTTGTTTCATATTTGTTAATTAAGTTGCTAATCTTTTCTTTAAAGTTCATCTTATCCATCCTCCGCTCATTTGGTAATCAAACGTAGCAGCTTTAGCTCCAACAGTTTCTAATGTTAAACGTTGGATTTGTTGTTCAAATAAATTCTTAATTGTCTTTGTTGAAAGATCTACCATTTTTTTTGATCACCTCTTTTTTGATAAGTTAATGATACAAGAAGTGGTTTATAAGCTCTATCCGAACCTGACCAGTGACCAGTGGGTTTATAAGTTAAGGTCTGAAAGTGCGTAATTTTTGAGTTTTAAGCTTTAATTGGCACTGGACAACCTAACAGAAGTAATATTTATATAGCTTAATTTCTTTCCCCTAATTAAGATGGTGATACCACAAACCCCAATTGATCAGTTAAGGCAAAATAATTTAAGATATCAACAACCATATCAGCAGCAAACCAAACAAAATATAGCTCTTACTGAACAAACAACTTATACACATCATAATCCTTACGAAGAGAAGTTTCATTCTGAGTTTTCTTTTGTTGCATTAATTTTAGGTATTTTTGGCCTTCTTTTGCCTTTATTTAGTACTTTAGCAGTAATTTTTGGAATTGGCGGGTTAATGCAAACACATCGAGAACATATGAAAGGAAGATGGATGGCAGTAACGGGAATTATTCTTGGTTTTTTAGGAATTATATTAGTGCTTGTAGCAATACTTTTTGGAATAGAGTTTTTACAAACTTATCTATTAAGGTTTGGTGGATTAGAAACTTTAATTGGCAAAGCTAGTAATTATGTTGGGTAGTCTAATATTTCAGTATAAATGAGAATTTAATCAACTGAAAATAACTTTAAATAAAAAGTAAATTAAAAAGAATTAAATTAAAACGCCGCAAATAGCACCTTCTTGTCCAGGACGAGAAGTTAGTTTTGCTTTTCCTAATTTTGTTTCAACAATTGCTCCTTTTGTTAAAATATTTCTTCTAACTAAATGAGGGTTAGCTGGGTTCTCAACTACATTAACCATTTCTGTTAAAGTAATCTTACCTTTCTTATCTGCCACACTAATCTTATTAGTTGATAATAAAGAGACTTTAGTGTTTCCACCAATAGTTCTATGAGTCTTAACTTTCTGCTTTTCGCTTAGTTTTGTATTAGCAGCAAAACCAGCTAATTCGCTCTTCTTTTTAGACCTGGAAGTCCTTAATAATCCGCCAGATGCTTTTCTTTTTGATTTTAATTGTGATATTGCCATATTGTAGGTTTAAATTGGGGTTCGCTTTAAAAAGCTTACGGTAAGGAACTTACTTTTTACCTTTTTTCTTTGTTTCTTTTTTCTTAAACAAGATTTTATCTTTCAGGTTTTTATTACCATTCCAGTATAAAGCATGTCCTAAAACTTCTTCAATTGCCGTAACAGGGATGATTTTAACTTTCTTTAACTGTTCATCACTTAAGACAATGTCTTGTAAATTTGATTTTGGAACAATGATAGTTTTAACGCCTGCATCGATTGCAGCTTCTACTTTAGAAGATACTCCTCCCACTGGAAGAACTTCTCCTCTAACAGATAGAGATCCAGTCATGGCTAAATCTTGCCTAATAGGGATATTTTTTAATGCAGAGATTATTGAAGTGGCTACGGCAATAGACGCTGAGTCTCCTTCAACACCTTCATGAGTTTGTAAAAATTGGACATAAACATCCTTTGTTTCTTTAATATCTTCACCAAAGTATTTCATAATAATTGCAGAAACGTTCTTTACAGCTTCTTTAGCAATTTCTCCTAATTTTCCTGTAGCAATAATTTCTGCTTTCTTTCCACCTGCTGTAACTTCTGCTTCAATAGGTAACAAAATTCCTGAATATGCTGATCCTGAGCCAATTACTGCTAGGCCATTAACTCTTCCTATTCTTCTCCCTGTTGTAATAATCATTTCATATTCTTTCTTTCTTTCAATATGTTTATCAGCAATTTGTTGCTCTAATGGTCTAGCTAATTTCTTTGCTCCTTCAACATGTTCAGCTTGAACTTCTTTTGCGCCCATTTCTTTTGCTAAGTCTCCAGCTGCTCGAACTAGTCCACCTAGGCCTCTAAGACGAATCGTTAAATGTCCTTTACGATTAGCTCTTCTCTTTGCTTCTATAACAATAGCTTTTAGTGCTCCTACAGAGAAATGTGGGATCTTACCATTTTCTTTTTTAACTTCTTGAGCTACGAATATGGCAAGCTTTGTTCTGTTTTCTTTAGTATCAGGCATAGTTTCGTTCATATAAACTTCATAACCATAACCACGAATTCTGGATCTTAATGCAGGGTGCATATTTTTTATCGTTTCTAGATTACCTGCAGCAATTAAAATAAAATCACACGGAACTG
>Ga0233431_1002013_pt1 | contig 30942 bp, 32 predicted proteins | sample SI_118_April2016_FD_179867 | JGI IMG/M metagenome (GOLD analysis project Ga0233431, IMG submission 179867) | Seawater microbial communities from Saanich Inlet, British Columbia, Canada - SI_118_April2016_200_MG | ecosystem: Environmental > Aquatic > Marine > Inlet | place: Canada: British...
GAATAAATAACTGGAACACAACAAACATAACCGGATATAGAATAATGTTTGATGGACCAAATTCAGGAGGTAATGCATATCTAAACAGTTCAGGTGGGTATTCTGTAGATTGTGTGGATGCAGATAATGATGGATTCTGTGATTCTCCACTGACATTTGATACAGATAACACAGATAACCTTCCACTAAGTGATGAGTATGTTGAATGTGGATGGGAGCTAACAAAAAGTTTAACACTAGGAAAAAATATAACTGGATGTACAGGTACAATATTTAACATAACAGCAGACAACATTGTTTTAGATTGTCAAGGTCACACATTACAAACAACTTCTAGTATAGGAATAGAAGTTTTTTCGAGAGATAATGTAACAATTAATAATTGTTCAATTCTTTTGAATGGAACTGATACAAATCTTGGTATAAAATATAATACAGTTGATAATAGTGTAATAAACAATACAATAGTAAATGTTACAAATTCTAGTGCTATAGCTTTAATTGGACAATCAAAAAATAATACAATTGATAATGTTAACTTAATAGGGGAGATGACAGTATTTGTTGTTGATGCTCATGGATTCAACAATACTCTAAATAATAGTAATGTAACAGCTATAGGTCTTAGTGGAATGGCGGTTGACATTCACGAATACACAGACAATACAACAATCCAAAATTCTGTCATAACATCAACTAATGTATCAGTATTGATCCATTCATTTTCAGACAATAACACAATTGATAATTGTACTATAATTTCTCAAGATGAAATGGGGGTACACATAAGAGCTACTTCACAATTTAATACAATATCAGACTCAATCATAACAGTTACAGATGATTATGGAATAAAATTTGAAGACCAGTCGATACACAATAGCATAACAGGATGTAATATAACAACTTCTGGAGACTATGGAATATATTTACTTGAACCAGCAGGAAACACAAATATAACAAACACAATAATAAATTCAGCTAATTACGGATTATGGACGAATACAGAAACAATAAACATTATTGGTTCCAACATAACAGCAACTTCAGACTATGGTGTGCGTATAAACACAAATAATGTTGTATTTAATTCCACGAACGTAACAGCTACTAACTACGGTGCATACATAGATGGAAATTTAATAACATTTGATTCTTCACGAGTGTTAGCTACAGATTATGCAGTTTACGTAGATGAAAAAGACAATAGTTATTTCTACGATTCTAGAATAGAAACTACGGACGACAACACAGTTTACATTTATGGAGATTCAAACAACCATTATTTCAATAACACTGAAATAATTTCAGGGGACCAAAATGCTATTTACCTGAAAGGGTATCACGACGGAAGCATCATACACACAATTAATAACATAACATTTGATTATTGTGATATTTCTTCAGTAGGAAATTATACATCACATATAACTACTTATGTAGGAAACGAAGCTAATGGTTTCATAAACATAACCAATTCCAATATAACATCTTTAGATAGTTATGGTATGTATGTTGGATATGAATCAGATAAAATAATATTAAACAATTCAAACATAACAGTATCAAATAGTTATGGGCTTTACTTTGACGATCAAGCAGATACAGAAGGATCATATTTCACAAACAATAAAATACAAGCTACAAACTATTCAATTTATGTTGAAAACCAAACAATTGATGAAGCTATAGATGGTCTTGATGGTAATTATTTCTATAATAATTTATTCAACGGAACACCAACTTATTATTTAATGAATCTAGACGGTGAAAATTTCTGGAACACAACAAACCAAACAGGAACTAGAATATATAGCCCAGGTTCAAACATAGGAGGTAATTTCTATCTAAATGCAACAGGTGGGAATTCTATAGATTGTATAGATGCTGACTTAGATGGTTTTTGTGATGATCCATTAGAAATAGATTCTGAAAGTGAAGGAAACTTTGACAAGCTTGTATTAAGTAATTATACAAAAAGATGTGGGATGAGTCTAAATAATGATTACACAATGACAGAAAATATGTCAGGATGTACCGGAACAGTATTCCATATAACAAATGACAATGTAGATTTGAATTGTGACGGATACTTTATACAGTCAACAGGTAGCTATGTAATAAGTGCAGTTGGAATAAATAATCTTACAATAAGTAATTGTAATATACTCGGAAATGGAACAGACACACATTCAGATTATGGGGTTTATTTGAAAACAACAACAAATACAACATTAAACAATAACACAATAAATGTAACAGACGATAGAGCGGTGTATTTCGACAACGCAGACAACGTTACTATGAATGATACAGAAATATATTGTAATCGTGAATGTGTATACATGAACAGTGGAGATTACTATACTGTAATAAATAATACAATAATTACTGCAAATAGTGTTAATGCAATATATACAGACGCAAATTCAGGACATACAACAATAGATAATAGTAATATAACCGCTACTGGTTCTACAATAGAGTTTGTTAAGGGATCACAGCACGGTGAAATAATTGATTCTAATATAACATCTTCAACAGGAGATGCATTTGTTATGGGTTCAGAGACAGTAAATATTACAAACTGTAACATAATAGGAGGAGATGATGGTATTGTTTTTGATGAGCTTACAGACGGAGAATCATCTTACATATACAACTCAACAATAACATCTGTAGATAAGGATATACAGTTTATCGATGCAGCTGAAGGATTTGATTTCTACATTAACATTATCAACACGTCATTTGATAAAGATACTGTGACATTTAATGACAATTCAGCGGCACAGGTATACACAAAATGGTATGTTCGTGCTTATGTTGAAAACAAATCAAGTGAAGCAATGGAATCCGCATCTGTAAACGCTACACAAAACAATGGAACAGTAGTTGTAGACACAACAACAGATGCTAATGGATTTACAGAATATTTTGAATTGATAGAATTCCTACAAAACAATTCTCATAAAATAACAGATGATTATCTTAACTATACATTTACTGCAGACAAGACAAACTTTTATTATAATTTCACAGAAGTAAATTTGACATTGACAAATAGTACAACTGTGAATATAATATTGGATGATTATCAAAAACCAACAGTTTCGGGTTCAGCAATAGTTGATGATACTGTAACAAATCCAGAAAACCAAATAGACCTAGCAGCTGGAACTACTCAGTATATAGAATGTAATGCAACTATAGACGATCAAAATGGTGCAGACGATATAGATCATGCAGAGGGTGTTTTCTACTGGAAAGCTGGTGGAGAAACCACATCATGTGGAGAAGATGCAACAAATTGTTACAAGAACTCCAGTTGTGTTTTATATTCTACAGCAAACCCAACACAAAAAGATGTAGTTTGTGGATTTGAGGTTTACTTCAACGCACAAAACACAGTAGATACAGGGTGGACCTGTAACATAACAGCTAATGACGTTGTTGATTATTGGACTGCTGGTGGAGTTGAAGATGCAACAGACATAAATTCACTAGTAGCAATTAACATAAACACATCAAATATGAATTTCGGTGCATTAGACCCGGGACAAAACTCTTCCCTTTCAGTAAATGTTTCAAATCATGGAAACATACAAATTGATGTTAGAATGAACGGTACAGACTTGGGTTGTGATAGAGGAAGTATAGACGCAGAAATGCTTATGTATAATTGTACAGGTGAAGTAGGTATTGATTTTGCAACAGGAACAAATTTAACAAACACAATAACAACTTGTTCTGATTTCGATTTAGCAGAGTCTGAAGAAACCACTTCCCCGTCTCCAACTCAAAACACAACTTACTGGAGAATGTATGCTCCTTTCGGAGACGAATCACAACCAATTGGTGGAAGTTGCTCTGGAACAGTTTGGTTTATAGGAACTAGCGGTTAAATAAAGATTAATTAAAAAGTGATTATATGAAACACAATGGAAAAATAATATTAGTATTGTTGTTAGTGGTAGTTCTGTCTGTGCAAGTTTACTCAGATACAGCTTCCACTTCTGTGTTGGTTTGGTGGCAGAATTTCACTTTGAATACAACCACCCAAATAATAGTCAATGGGGTTTCAACAGAAGAAATAAATTTCAGTACAGACGATTTAGTTAACATAACAGTTTTAGTAAATAACACAGACACCGAAGCTCTTAACACAACATTTTTTAGCGGTGCACTTTTAGTAGAAATAAGAGATGATTCTGGAATAGTCGGATATTTTTCAGTCGATGATAATATTTATGTTAACGCAGATTCAGTGGAATATTTTAATTATACAAATGATTTTTCTTCATTATCAGATGGAAGTTACACATTAATGACAAGAATTGTGTATTCATACCCATCAAAAAATTTTACATTGCTTGATGGTGGCAATCTTCCAATAAACACAACAAACAACATAACAATTTATACACCAGTTGTTCCTCCGAGTGGTGAACCACCAGGCGGTGGGGGTGGTGTTCAAGTAGTAACAAAATATCCCATAACATACTCAACAGGAATAAATCCAGAAAAATTATCTTCAGGTGACACAGCAAAACTTTACATAAATGTAACAAACAAAAGATCAGAGACAGTAAAAACAAACGTTAAAATATACGTATTGAAAGATTATGAAATAATCCTTGAAAAAGAAAAAAACATTACAACAAGTCCGAATGGACTTTTAGAAGATACAACAGACTTGTTCACAATGGAGTGTTCTTCTAAACAAGGAGAATATCAAGTAAAGGTTGAGTTCTACGAATTCGGAACTAAAAAGAAAACAGAAAATTTGAAATTTAATGTTCTTCCATGCAAATCTATCTATTCAAACATACAAACAGGAAAATTAATTTATTACATAAACGAAACCTCTGAAGTAAAATACAACCTCGAAAATCGAGGAAACACAGAACACACAGGAACAATCGAGATTTTCATTTCTGATGAAATCGAGACAAAAATAGCTAAGATAGATTCTGTTCGAATTTCTATAGATCAAAAACACGAAGGCAGTATAACACTTCCATTGATCGGGTATGAGGCAGGTCTTTACAAATTGATCCTACGTTATTCAGATACAGAAATTTTATCAGAATCTGATACCAATTTGCTGATATCTGAAGAAGCAGCTACGGTCATGAATATAATGATATGGCTTATAATCATAACAGCATTGATACTCACAATACTAGCAATAATCGAGATATACAAGTCTGGAAAAGAGTTAGTAAAGGTTTATAAACACCAGAACCAAACATAAAGACAGGATTTCTTGGTGATAATTATGGATAACGATAAAACTTTGAAGACTGGTACAACAACATTAGGAATAGTTGCAAAAGATTGTGTTGTTATAGCAGCAGAGAAAAAAGCTACAATTGGGTATATGGTAGACTCTAAGGTAGCTAAAAAGGTGTATCAATTAGATGATCATATCGGTCTAACAATTGCTGGAAGTGTGGGAGACGCAATGGCTGTTGTGAGAATATTAAAGGCACAATTCAAGCTTTACAAACTAGATCGTGGGCCAATATCAATAAGAGCAGCTTCTAGCCTATTGTCAAACATACTTCATGGAAACAAACATTTTCCATATTACAATCAATTCATAATAGCAGGATTTGATTCTAGAGGACCTCAAGTTTATTGTTTAGATCCTGTCGGTGGAACATCTCATATGGATAAGTTCTATTCAACAGGTTCAGGATCACCATTTGCATATGGTGTTCTAGAGGGAGATTTTAAGAAAAACATGACATCAGATCAAGCAATCGGACTTGCAGTAAAGGCTTTGAAATCTGCAGTAGGTAGAGACATAGCATCTGGTGGAGATGGATTCAGTATAGTTGTAATAAACGCAGACGGTTACAAACAACTTACAGACGAAGAAATCAAAAAACACAACTAAATTCTGATTAACAAAACAGAAGAAAAATAGTAAATCTTATTTAATTAATAAATTATTTAATTTTTAAAGGAGCGGATAATTATGGTAGAAGAACAGACAAAAGATCTTTTTGAAAGAATAAAGAAAGAAATACCTAGAGGATCAAAGATTAGTGACACGAAGTATGAAGGATGTGAAATAGTCCTTTACACAAAAAACCCTGAATTTTTTTCAAACCCAGGCGATGTGCTTCGAAAATTAGTGTCAACTTTAAAGAAAAGAATAATTCTACGTCCAGATCCTTCAATCTGCCTAGACATGGAAAAAGCAGAGAAAAAGATAAGGGAATTAATTCCAGAAGAAGCTGGTTTAGATAATATAACATTTGAGCCTGTGTTTGGTTCTGTAACAATAGAAGCATCCAAACCAGGGTTGGCAATAGGTAAATCCGCGGAAATATTAAACAAAATAAAAAAAGAAACTCTTTGGTCACCAGTTGTAAAACGGGCACCAGCTATTAAATCGGATATTGTGAAAACTCTTAGAGAATTGATTTACAAAGAATCAGTTTTCCGAAAAAAGTTTTTGGATGAAGTCGGAAAAAGAATTCATTCTGGCTGGAAAGAAACTGAATGGTTAAGAGTAACATCTTTAGGTGCTTTCCGAGAAGTCGGAAGATCTTGTATACTTGTGCAAACACCTGAGTCTAGAGTTCTTATGGACTGTGGAATAAAACCAGGTAAAAACGAAGTCCCATATTTAACAGCTCCAGAAGTTAACATCGCTGCTTTAGATGCTGTTGTGTTAACACACGCACATATGGATCACGCAGCAATGATTCCTTATTTATATGAATATGGATGTACTGCACCTTTGTATTGTACAGCACCCACTCGCGACTTAATGGTTTTGCTTGCAATGGATTTCTTAAAACTTTCACAAAGAGAAGGAAACCAACCACCATACACAACAAAAGGAATCAAAGAAGCCATCAAGCGAACAATCTGTTTAAAGTACGGAGAAGTATCAGATATCACTCCAGACATTAGATTAACTTTGTTAAATTCTGGTCATATTTTAGGATCATCTTTAGTGCATTTGCATGTCGGAAACGGTTTTCATAATCTTCTATATACAGGAGACATTAATTTTGACAGATCAGCACTGTATGAACCAGCATCATATAATTTCTCAAGAGCAGAAACAATAATTAACGAAAGTACATATGGAAAGCGCGGAGATATTCAACCACGTAGAGCTGAATCAGAAAAAATGTTAGTTGACTTGGTTGAGAAAACAGTTAAGCGTGGTGGAAAATGTTTAATACCTTCTTTCGCTGTGGAGCGTGCACAAGACGTGCAAGCAATTCTTGCAGCAGGCGGAGTAACTTGTCCTGTTTATTTGGATGGAATGATTTGGGACGCAACTGCTATCCATACAACTTATCCAGAATACATGTCCCGAGAAATCCAAAAACAAATTTTACAACAAGGGGAAAACCCATTCACAAAAGATATCTTCCATCGCATTGGTAGCCAAAAAGAGCGTGAACAAATACTTGAAAGCGAAGATCCTTGTGTTATTGTAGCGAGTTCAGGTATGTTAGTTGGGGGACCATCTGTATGGTGGTTACGTAAGATGGCAGAAGGTGAAAAAAATTCCATGGCTTTCATCGGTTACCAAGCAGAAGGATCTCTAGGTAGAAAAATACAAAAAGGCTGGAAAACAGTTCCAATGGAAAAGGACGGAAGAAACTTAGCCATACCTGTCAATTTAGAAATTATTACTGTTTCTGGTTTATCTGGACACTCTGATAATAAACAACTAATCAACTATTTAGGAAAACTAAAACGCCGACCAGAGAGAATAATTCTAAACCATGGTGAAGCATCCAAGTGTATAGAGCTTGCAAAAACATTACACAACATTTTCCGATGCGAGACCATGGCGCCTAAGAATTTGGAAACAGTTCGGTTGAAATAGTTTAAGCTAAACACCAAACATTCATCAACTTATAAAGATTTCTTGACTACTATTTACAACTAGTATATAGCAAAACACTGATGATTATGTTTAATAAAAATTTAGCTTTGGTAGTAACCGTATTTGTTTTATTGTCAATTTTTTCTTTTACAGCTTTCTCTGTCGAAGGAGACATCGATGACGATGGAATTCTTGATGGGGTGGATAATTGTGAGTACGACGAAAACTCAGATCAGGCTGATGGTGATGAGGATAATGTAGGAGATGAATGTGACACATGTCCAGATATGAAAGGTGATAGATTAAATGGATGCAAAACTCTAGAAATGGTAATCACATCACCCAATGAAACATATTATGATTATTTTATGTACGCACCAACAACTTTCGATTTTAATTTTACAACAAACGAAGAAGTAAAATGTGATTATATCATATATTATTTTTACGTAGCAAATCGCGATAAATGTCAAAATGATATTTGTGAATCATGTAATGAAGATTGGTATACATGTTCACAAGATTGTGGGGACGGTTCTTGTGGAAATGGTGTTTGTGAATCAGGAGAACACTCAAGCAATTGTTGGGTAGATTGTGGAGACCCGGAAAATGGTGAAACAGTATCAGACGGCTTACAACATTCAGTTTCATTTTCCAATTTAATAGATACCAGTAAAACTATTGATGATTCTGGTTATACGGACGAATATGTTATCCATTTATATTGTAGACCAGAAGGAGCGGACAATGATCATTACTTCTCGGATGTTTTACTTTATACAAACAATAACATACCAAAAATTGAAAATTTTTCATTAACACCTTATGATGAAATAAGATCATATGGATACGACAATCCAGTTGAAATATCTGTAGACATAGAAGATGATGATTTTGTAAATTATACTATAATGTTTTTAGATTCAAATGGAAATTTAGGAAATGGCCACTTTGCAGTGGATATGTTGGAATTTGTTGCAAATGAAAAAGATTTTACCGCAGAATATAAGTGGAGTCCGTATTATACTAAAATTTCAAATGGAACATATTCAATAAACATTATACCTATACAGTCATACACACCACCGGTGTCATATGAGATGTTCATTGATAACATAACATTAATAACTGGAGAAAATTTAGAATTAGGAAAAATCAAATTTAGAGGAAATTATGAAATATATGAAGTAATATCATTTAAAAACGGAAAAGTTGATCTAGAAGATATAGATTCGTTTGTGATGATTGATGTACAAAACTATGATCAGGAAACAGACGAAATCCCAAAAATACTTATCACAGATGTTTCACAAATGAAAATAGAAAATCCAATTCTACCAGATGGGGAGTATTCTGTATTATTTTTTATATATGATGAATACACATATTTACGAACACAGAATTTCACAATCGACAAAACACCAGACATTTCTGTAAATTTACAGAGTAATTCATTACTAACTTCTGCAAATACGACAGGTTATCAATTCAATCTAACAGTTGAAATCGATGAACCAGTACTATCGTGTTATTATGAAATATCTAAATGTCTAGGAGTGGATGATGGGTATGAATGTACAGTGGCTGAAGAAAAAGATATTGCAAGAAAAATAGATGTAAATAGATTTTCAAACTGGACAGATTCAATAACTTTGGAAACAACTAGCGAAACAGAGTATGATTTTTTCGAAGTAATACTATCATGTGATGACTCAGCAGGAAACACAAGATACATGACAATGACAAATTTAACAACATTTTTAGACATGGACTATGACTCAATTCCAGACGAACGAGACATGATTCATGGACGACCAGCTGGAAATGGTGGAACAATATCTTATAATTATGGAACAATAATTTTATTGATAAATGGTTCTAGCTCAGTAGAATCAACTTTTGATTATACACAAAATATGCCAATAGAAATTTTACAAGGAAAATATAATGAAACATCTGGGAGTGTGTATGACCAAAGATCATTGCTTAATTTTACTTACAACATATCAACACAATTGAATTTAATGGAATTGGAAGCATATGGACAATCAAATACATCTTCAGTAGGTTCTACAATAATCAAAGGATTGGAATTACCAGACGGTGTAACAAAAACAGTTTATGTAGACAAAATAGCTGGGTATGATCATGTTTGTGTACAAGACAAAGAAGACGCAAATGTAACAGAGATTTCTTCAGGGTGTAATGGAGAAAGCGAATTTCTAGTAGCATGCGACGGAACTCTAAAGTATGATAAATATACATGTGCAATAGAAGGAGATCAATTTGTTGTATCAGGGTTAACACATTCTGGAATATTAGAATTTAACCCACCTGCACAACCACCAAGTAATCCAAGTTATTCTTCAGGACCAGCTCCAAAAAGAAAGCCAAAAACAAACACAACAAACACGACAGATAATGAAACTGATGACAGCGATGTTAATGCAGAGATCAACAATGATATTGAAACACAGAACAATCAAGAAACATCAGATCAATTATCAAGTGGCCTAACAGGATTTGCTACATTAGTTGATAATCCATTAACAGCAGGATTAGTTGTTATAGCAATCGGAATTGTGGGGTATTTTGGATACAATTACCTAAAGACAAAACCAAGAAAAAGAAAAAAATACTAGCTAAACACTTTCCACAACATATTACCATCAGAACCTTCTAGCCCACGGAAAGGAATTAAGTTAATCATAATTAATATAAGATAAACTTCTGCAATATTTACAAAAGTGTTATTTTCAGTTTTCAACCCATATGCAAACATACTAATAGCAACCATCAACGGCAAAAGTGTTGCACCTAATATTGAAAACACATGAGCAATTAATGTGGTTGATCCAGCAGAAACACCAATCGCAGCCATTGTAAATCCAGCAATTCCACTTTGTTCAGTAACGACAAATGCCGGATCTAAACCTAAAGCAGTTGCAAAAAGAAAATGTCCGACTTCGTGGAAAAATATATAGCTTACAATTGCTGCGAAAATTTCTCCCAATCTAGAAATATAATATTTAATTTGTGTCATAATTATTATTTTCGCGTTTAATGGTTTTAATATAACACGTGAGTACTGGGTTGTAGTAATCGACTTTTAGTTAATACGACAAAAATAGTATTTCTCGGGGTTTTTAATTAGTTTTTCGTAAACGTTTTTTCACAAATTGAATTCATAAAAATGTTTATCCAATAAAAAAGCTCATACGACAAAAAGTATAGATTTTATTGAATTGATTTTTGATTAAACTTTTTTTGTTGTTGTTTTAAGAAATTTTTGCTAAATCTTTTTTCACCAATTTAATTGATAAAAAGGTTTTTAAAAGAAATTAAATCGGGGCTAAATAAAAAACGCTCGCGCGTCTGCCCCAAAAATAAAAAAATTTATCTTCGTCTTCGTCCTGCTTTCTTTGAGTATTTCTTTGCAAAATTTGCAAAGACGTCTTTCAGGCCGAATCCCATTGCAATTGCTATTCCTAATCCAAATGATGCTACTACAACTAATAATAAGTTGCTTAATACATCTGCTGCAATTCCTATGGATGGGAGAGCCAATGCAATTGAAAGGTAAAGAACCAATACGAACATTATGTTTCCTAAAATATCTGCATAAATGTTCTTTGATTGCAATATTACGTCTTTCAAATACATTCCAAGTGAGTATCCAACTACTATTACCGCAGAAGCTCTTATGACACCGAATACAAATAATAGTATTCCGTCAATAAAGTTTCCAATATAGACAACATTTCCTGCGTCTATAACGTCCGCTGCTTCTTGAATAGATAGTAAGTAAACAACCCAACTTACCAATGTTGCTGTAACTGTGCTCAGATCAATTGGTATGTGTTTTTCTTTTGATACCCAATTATCAAGACCTGAATGCATTACAACTGTTTTAGCAATTCCACCTAGGATTTTTCCTGCTATCAATCCTAAAACTAGGATTAATAGTGCGCTAATAAGATTAGGTAATAGATTTACAAATCCGGTTACTATACTTGTAACTACGTTTGGTAGTAAGTCTTCTAATGCCATATTTATTACCTCATTCTATAGGCTATCTCCAATACGTTCTCCTACATTAAGTTTATTTACAAGCCTGCTTATAAAACTTATTGGTGAGCACTGCATGAAAGAACTTTTAAATATAGCCAAAAAAAGGATAATTCCTTCAGACCCCGAGCAAAAGGATATGAGCGATTTCGTTAAATTGCTGAAAAATGCTACAACCTCTAAATATAATCCAATAGTCTGTGGCTCGGTTGGGAAATCCACTTGGTTAGCACATCGCCGAGAAGCTGATATTTTTCTCTTATTTTCGCCAGATTTGACAAAAAAGCAATTGGAGATCCAAGGTTTGAAAGAAGGTAAAAAAATTGTGAAAAAGCTCAAGGGAAAATGGAAATTAGCTTATTCAGAACATCCATATTTACAGGCATTATTTACATTCAGAAAAAAACAATATGAAGTTGATATCGTACCAGCTTTTGCGATCAAGAATAGCTCAAACATCAAATCAGCTGTTGACCGCACACCACATCATATGAAATTCATTTTGAAAAATTTGAAAAATAACAACGACGTCCGATTGTTGAAGCAATTTTGCATAGCTCACGAGTGTTATGGGGCAGATCTAAAAGTTTTAGGGTTCTCAGGATATCTTTGCGAGTTATTAATTGTAAAGTACAAAACATTTTCGAGCTGTATAAAAGCAGTTTCTAAATGGAAACCAGGGAAGACAATAATTGTCGGAAAACAATCTCCTACTAAAAAGTTTTCCACCCCTCTTGTTGTGATTGACCCAGTTGATCCTTCACGAAATGTAGCAGCTGTTGTATCAGAAGAAAAGTTTTTCACTTTTGTTCAAGCATGTCAAAAGTTTTTAGCTTCTCCTTCAATGAAACACTTTTTCCCACCTGAAGTTAAACCAATAGCATTAACAGACCTAAAGAAAAAAATAAACAAGCGAAAAACTAAATTACTTTTATTTAGTTTCAAAAAGCCTAAATCTCTAGAAGATATTCTTTGGGCACAAACAAGAAAACTAAACAAACTATTAGAAAGAAAACTTCAGAAGGACGATTTTACTATTTTGAAAAAAGGCACATGGATGGACAAAAAACAAATAACCTTAGTTTTCGAAGTCGATAATTGGGTGGTTTCAAAAGTGAAAAAACAGATCGGACCAGATATAAAATCAAAAGCAGCTTCATTGTTTTTAAAACATTATAAAAACAAAAAAGTTTCAGTTGAGCGCGGTCGTTACGTAGTGGAAGTTCCACGAAAACGAACACAGGTTCTTCCGTATATGAAAGACTTTTTCATCGGTACAGCAAAGAAGCTTCACTCAAAAGGTGTTCCTTCCCGCTTAGCTTCCCCAATGACAAAAGCAAGAATAGAAATGTTCCCAGACAAATCCCTAGTATTAAAATCCCATCCAGAAGATTTCTTCAAGTTCTTACAGAAATGGTTTAAGCGTTAACACCGGTCTTTTCTAAATAAAATTCATACGCCGGTTCAATGACATTATCTCCGAATTTATGTAACCAACACTTTTCATTAGCTTCTTCAAAAGCCATCCATTCACACCCTTTATGCTCCTTATCTCCACCAATCTTAATTTTTCCATGAGTATATTCAGAAACAAAAAGAGCAGTTTTTATTTCTTTGTTAGGAAATTTTTCTTCTTGTCTTGCATGGAAATAATTAGGAAGTCTTCCAATAACTTTTAAATGTTCTCCGATTTTCAACCCAGTTTCTTGTAATGTTTCTCTATTAAGAGCTTCGCTTTTTAATTCATCCTTTTTTATTTTTCCTTTTACTGGTTCGTGTCCAGAATAAATACCTTCTTCTCTGTAAAGCATTAAAATTTCTTTAGTTTCTGAATGGATAATAACATTTATCACAGAATAAATAACATTGGACATAAAGAAAATCGGTTCCAAAACTTTAAATGTTTATACCAGTCTCAAGCCTTCACTAAAACAGCGTTTACAACACCGTCTTGACCAGGTCTAGAAGTGACCCGTGCATCCCCAATCTTTGTTTCCACAATAGCACCTTTTGTAATAACATTCATTCGCACAAAGTGGATATTTGAAGGATTTTGCTTTACAGTCAAAACTTCAGAAATAGTAACTTTCCCAGAAGTAGGGTCCATAACATTTATTTTTTTAGCACCCATTAATCTGAACTTCTCGCCCCCTCCGCGAGTTCTTACAGTCTTTTTCTTATCATCGCCTACTCTAACAGGCAAGAAATCTTTTCCGAAATCTCGTTTAAATTTCTTTCTCATGGATTTATACAATCCACCAGTTGGTTTTCGCTTACTTCGCTTATTTGTAATCATTTTATCACATCAAAACTATCTATCTTAACCTTTATAAGCCTTTACTGCTGGTATATTTATATATCTTGGCAAGAATAAACAAAACCTAAATAGAATCGATTTTTATATTGTTTAAAGATTTGGAGGAGTATAACATGAGTTCAAGACCAATAGACGTTTTAGATAAAGCAAAAGGAAAAAGAGTTATAATGAAATTAAAGAACGGATCTCAAATAACAGGTACACTACAAGCTTTCGATCTTCACCTAAATGTATGGTTAGATGAAGCAAACGAAAGAAACGGTGAAACAGAAATAACACTAGGATCAGTTCTTGTTCGTGGAGATACAATAATTCTAATTTCCCCAAGTGAATAAATTAATAAAATAGGAGATAATGAATATGTCAAAAGGAACACCATCCTTTGGTAAGCATAATAAGGTATCGCACATAGTGTGCAGAAGATGCGGAAAACATGCATACCATATAAGAAAGAAGAAATGCGCAAACTGCGGTTTCCCTAATTCTACGATTCGTTCATACAAATGGCAAGAAAAGAAAACACTATCCAAGAAGAGAAAGTATTAGAGAATTAATTATTCTTCAAAAATCTACACTTCTAATTCTCATATCCATACATTTTCTCCATGAACCTGAAACCCCATTCTTCGAACGGAGAGTTTCAGAACCCTTACGAAAATGGAGGTGGTGTATAGTGAAGAATAGAAATGCATTTGAATCATCAAATCATACATTCTCAATGGATAATGATATTTCATTGGATGAAGATTTAGCAGAATTTGTAGGAGCTTTCATTGGAGATGGTTGTCTTAGTGAGTATCATGCTAATGATAGAAAATCCAAAAGACGCATGTTATATTTTTCAGGGAATTGGAAAAATGATAAAGAATACCACGAAAAGCGAATACTACCCATAATCAATAAAAACTCCAATCTTAATGTTAAAGTACGAAGACGAAAATGTAAAACAGCATTACAATTCTCAACATGTAATAATAATATAATAAATTTTTTATTGTCATTGGGGTTCAGTTTTGGTGAAAAACACAAAACAGTTAAAATACCAGAAATGTTCATTGGAAATGATAATATCATAAAAGCATGTATAAGAGGTGTGTTCAACACAGATGGTTCTGTTTACCGGAGATATTCAAAAATATATAAGAAATACGGATTTGGAAAAAACACATTAAATTATGCGATTGTTCAGATAAAATCAAATAGTTCGGGATTATTGAATCAGATAAAGAGTGAAATGGAACGAATGGGATATACCACTAATAGAATTGTTGGGGATGGAAAAACATCAAATGTGTTTAGAATAACAAAACAATCTGATATCAAAAGATTCTTCACTGAAATATCAACAACACACCCTTATCATATAAACAGATATAAAAACATAAAACACAATAAACCAATTGGTATCATGGGCTCGTAGCTCAGTCTGGCAGAGCGATCGTTCGCTATCTCTGAATATTCGGAGACTGCAAGTCGAAGCTCTTAACCGATTGACAACGAAATTGGATTTTCGTGTCCGGGAAAGGTCGGGGGTTCGAACCCCCTCGGGCCCACCAAATCTTTTTATTGGACCAGTTGGAGAAAAAAGATTTATCAAAAAATGTGATCTTTATGACTTACTTGTATATTGAAACTGATGGCGAAGTTTATCTGATCGAGGAAAACGGAGTTTTAACATTTCCCACAACAGAAACTTCCCTTTCTTTCAAAATAGAAAAAAAACACAAGATGAACATGGAAGAAGATGTTGTTTACTGCAAGCCTATTCTCGACTCCCATCCTTCTTGGACATTTAAAGACAACATCCCGAAAATGGACAACGTAAGCAAAATTGTTCGCGAAGCTATCAATCTTTCTTTAGTCCGTCACATCTCATCAGCCATCATAATTAAGGACAAAAAAGTGCTTATATTAAAGAGTAATCGTGGGATGGCAAAAGGATGCTGGCATTGGCCCGGTGGATTTGTAGATTATGGTTCTTCTCCAGAAGAATCAGCAATCCGAGAATGTATGGAAGAACTTAGAGTGAAAGTGAAAATAAAAGAATTGGTAGGAGTTCTTACACGATTGCCAAAAAAACACCACCGTCACTATGCTATATTTATACCTTACTTAGCAGAAATAATTGAAGGAGAGATAACACCACAACCAGAAGAAGTAGCTGAAGCGCGCTGGATGACTGTGGACGAAGCATTTAAAATAGTTAAAAATGATTATGTTATCTGGACACTAAACAAAATAAAACACTTATTATAATGTCGGGGTGGCTCAGCCTGGTAGTTGAATAGAAATTCTATTTTCTTTCAGTCAACAGCGCCACGCTCATAACTAACTTATGAGAATTGAGGCGAAAGCCTATGACAGTGAGATACGTGGAAGTCGCGAGTTCAAAGGATCTTTTCTTTTGAAAAAGAAAACATCCATGAAAAGAAAACCGATCAAGAGAACCTCGCCCCCGACACCACCCAAAATAACAATTAAATATAGTAAATACCAAATAAAAGAATGATAATTAACGGTATTATTGGTTTTATAGTCATATCATATATTCTTAATAAATTAGATTATTCAATACTAAAAAATCATTATTTAAAAAAACAAAAATATGATCTTAATATATGTTGTGGTGATACTGATAATGGTATTATTAATGCGGATATTACCCATCAAGATGTGAAAAATTTTGTTATGGTAAAAGACATTTATAATCTTCATTTCAAAGACAAACAATTCAAAAATACAATTTGTTCTCATACCATGGAGCATGTTGATGATCCAGAAGCATTTTTTAACGAATTAAAAAGAGTTTCAGAAAATGTTACTATTCTAATTCCTCCGTTGTGGGATTATGGATGCATGTTCAATTTTTTTCAACATAAATGGCAATTTATCACATTAAAAACAAGACATATAAACACACTTCCGAATAAATTTAAATTACCATATGATTGGTATTATGATAATTTCGATCAAAAAATATTTTAACTATTAAAAATATATCATTTGACAGTGTTTATAAAAACAGAGTTTCTATTCATGTGTATGAAAATAGCAATATTCACAGATACTTACGAACCACAGATTAACGGAGTGGTCACCTCAATTAACGACTACAACAAACAACTTCGAAAACACGGTCATGAGGTTCATATTTTCTGCCCTAAAGCTCATGGTTTGAAAAAATCAAAATTTATTCACCCAGTAAAATCAATGGAACTTAAACAATACCCATCTTATAGAATAGGCTTTCCAAGTCGAGTTGTAATAAGAGGAATGAGAAAATTCAAACCAGATCTTGTCCATATTCATTCACCTGGTTCTTTAGGACTCATGGGATTAACAATTGCCAAAACACTGAAAATACCATCAGTGATGACATATCATACTTTATTTACAGAATATGCTGGGTATCTTCCAGGTGCGAAACATAGACCAGTGAGAAAACTCGGCGAAAAAACAATTAAGAAATATGTAAAACATTTTTACAACCGAGCAGATTTAATAATCGCTCCAGGAAAAGACACTTCTAGGTTTTTGAAAAAGTTAGTTAGAAAACCAGTAATAATTTTACCGACAGGAATACCACTGCCAAAAAAGATTCTTGCGAAAAAACAAAATAAAATTCCTATTGTTCTTCAGGTGGGTCGACTATGTAAAGAGAGAAGCGTGGATGTTGTTATAAAGGCCTTCGCACTCTTACTCAAAAAACATCCCGCAAAGTTAGTAATAACCTCAAGTGGCCCACAAGCCGAAGAATTGAAACAATTAACTTCCGATTTAGGAATACAGAAAAATGTTAAGTTCACTGGGTTTGTTTCTGAGCGCCAAAAAAATGCCCTCTACAAAAAAGCAGATGTTTTTGTTTCTGCTTCTTCCACAGATACTCAAGGACTTGTCCCAATAGAAGCAATGTCTTTTGGAACACCTGTCGTCGTAACACATGCTTCTGGCTTTAGAGATTTCATAACCCATAATAAAAACGGAATGATGTTTCCAAAAGGAAATGAGAAAAAATTATGTGAGCAATTATTGAAAGTAATAAAAAATAAATCCCTTCGAATAAAACTTTCAAAACAAGGAATCATAACTTCCCAAAAATATGACATAGAAAAACTGGGAAATAAACTAGAAGCGATTTACTATTCAATTATATATAGACTAATTTAATAAATTTTTGTATAATTTTATTAATTTTTTAGTGGTGATCTCAGTCGAATTTTTTTCAGCAACTTTCATAGCTTCTTTACCAAGACGTTTTTGTAACTTATCATTTTTTAATAACAGATCAACAGCATCTTTAAAATCTTTATCAGATTTGCACATTATACAGTTTTTATAATTTTTCATAATCCCATCATAAACAGGAATATCTCTAATAATTATCGGCTTTTCACACGCAGCTGCTTCAATAACAGGTATTCCTTGAGTTTCTTCATATGATGGAAATACGAATATTTTTCCGTTTTGGTATACTTTTATAATGTTTTTAGCAAATCCTTCCAATTCAAAATTTGGAGAAGCATCATTAAGAATTCTGTTCATTTTTATCGGGTTTGTAAAAAGATAATTGTACGACGGTCCGAACCATTTGAATTTGGTATTCTGAAATTCCTTAGCCAATGAAATGAACGTATCTATACCTTTTCTTAAGAAAACCTGACCCACCGAAAAAATATATTCTTTACATGGTTTTTTTAATGGTTTAAATTTGTTTATGTCAACACCACCAGATATTATTTCTATAGGTTTTTTGACACCCATTCGTATTAATTCATTTTTTGAGTATTTTGTTGGTGATATAACAACATCGGCTTTATTGTAAAAGTATTTTAAATATTTTCCAAGATACGATGATAATTCATTACTAAAAGTAAAGCTATTTTCAAAATCCTTATCTATAGAGTGTGCGTGAATAACCACTCTTTTGCCCATTTTCCGTGCTAGTTTTATTTGATACATTGAGAATGGACCGACAGTATTGACATGTAAAATATCATAATTGTTAAGTTTGTTGGCTGTGACTTGAACTTTATGATTTTTCAGATTTTTCATCATAGTGTTACACACAGCATATATACCACCACTATTTTTAGGTAATTCATTTACAAAATTTATTTTCATTTACGTTCACCAAACAATAAAATAATCACACTTAAAATAATAAACAATAAACCAATCATTTCATTTAATAACAATACCTCACCTAAAACCATTCCCCCAATAACAGCAAAAATAGCTGTGGACGCTGCTGTCAGCATAGTAACAACACTACCCTTTTCATATCTAAGAGCTATCTGAAATAATACAATACCCACAATTCCAGGAATAATTGACATCAACACACCAAAACTTAAAATAGAATCTAAACTAAAATCAGCTAAATTGTTTTTTAGCATACTTGCTCCAAATCCAAACATGACTCCTGCTATTATTGGATATAAAAATTTCTTCATATCAATCCCACCTGTAAAATAATACCGATAAAAAATAATATAATGGCTATTATAGAGTATTTATGAAATTCGATCTTCATGATAGCATATTCCAGAAAAAGTATAACAATCAGTGATATGTTCATAATAGGCTGTATTAATGAAATTCTATCTAATGAAACCGCCCATAGATAGATGATAAATGAACAACCAGCCAGCACAGCTCCTAGTAACCATTTAAATGATTTTATTTGACTAAACAAATCATTACTTTCATCTACCCCAAGCTTCTGTAAAAATACAGAAACTCCAACAATAATTCCAGATACCAATGCCAGTAAAATTCCTTGACTAAACATTAATATTTAAATTAGCTTGATAGTATTTATATCGAGTAGGAATGCCTCGGTTGCACAGCCCGGTAGTGCGGCCGCCTTGTAGCACCTTTTTATTGGATCGAAAGCAAAAAAGCTGCACCAAAAAATGCAGTAAGAAAATATACCAAAAAAAGGCGTAAGCAAGCGGCAGGTCGGGAGTTCAAATAGCCTTTTTATTGGCTAAGTTGGTTCAAAAACGCTAGCGAAAAACCAACATGAAAATCTCTCCCGGGGCTCCAATTATTTTAATGGTTGGGGGTCTGTGAAACTCATTTCACTAGGCTCCAATTATTTTTAAAGTGATGTTATGATATCAATTATAATACCAACTTATATGGAAGAAAAATACATAGAAAAAACACTAAAATCAATTAAAGCTCAAGATTATACAGATTATGAAATAATTGTTGCTGACAGCTCTTCTTCTGACCGAACAGTCGAGATAGCAAGAAAATATGCTGATAATGTTATAGTTTCTAAAAACAGAGGAGTGTCACTGGGAAGAAACTTAGGTGCTGAAAATGCAAATGGTAACATTTTACTTTTTCTAGATGCAGATATTGTTTTAAGAAAAAATTTCTTATCAGAAATTAAAAAAGCATTTGAAAGAAAAAAAATCGTATGTGTATCTGGATATGTCAAATCATACGGAAATCATGCCCATAGGTTTATTTTTAGATCAATGTCAGAAATTTTGTATTTTTTATCAAAGATAAGAAAACCTAGTTTTTCTGGAATGTGTTTTTCAATAAAAAAAGACATATTTAATAAGATAGGTGGGTTTGATGAAAATCTACAAACAACAGAAGATTGGAAAATGACCAAATATGCAAGAAAGTATGGAAGGTGTGTTTTAGTAAGAAAAGCTAAATGTGTAACATCTCCCAGAAGATTGATTGGAATGGGTACAATAAAAGGAACATCATTTCATATAATAAACTACATACAAAATAAAATGTTTGGGAAGGCAGCTGACGTCTATTCTATTGAAAGAGAAGGCTAAATCAAACCTATAAAAACTTGCTGTACAATTTCTATATAGTCAGGTTTTACGGTACGGGTCTTTTTGAGCATTGTTCAATAAGCGTAAAGTCGTAGTCTAACCTGGCAGGATGGCAGGCTCCAATCTTGGAGCATTGAGGCAAACTGAATGACGACTCGAAGTCGTCCAGAAATTTGCCAATGAAAGACAATAGGTATATGCTCTTGCAGAAAGATACCTGCTGATCTCGGTTCAAAACACCTTTTTATTGGTTAAATTGGTGAAAAAAGCTGTACTAAAAAACAGCCAAGAGAATCCGGGCGACCCCACCAAAATTTTAAAGAGGTTGATATTAATGGTAAGAAGAAAATCAATGGTAAGAAGAAAGAAAAAACCAGCAATGGCATGTGATCTAGAAATACATACAAAAATGATAAAACACAAGACAATTTGTTTAGGATCGTTTTTGTTATTGTTAGGAGCATTTCCACTAATGGGTTATAGATGGGAATATGCAGCAATGTTGTTTGGAGTAGTTACAATACTTAAGGGCATTTTCATGAAAAAATGTTGCTAATAACCAACTACACCACATTTTTAAACTAGCTAATTAAACTAATTTTAGGAGGTCATACTTATGGCTAAAAGAAAAGTTAAGCGAAAAACAACACGAAAGAAAACAACAAAAAAGAGAGTTGTAAAGAAAAAAACAACTCGAAAGAAAGTAGTTAAAAGAAAAACAACACGAAAGAAAACTGTTAAAAGAAAAGTAACTCGAAAAAAGACAACAAAGAGAAAGACCGTTAAAAGAAAAACTGTTAAAAAAGCTAAAAGAAAAACAACTCGGAGAACAACTAGAGGAATGGTAAGAATAGCTTCGAGAACAACAAAGCGCAAAGCAAAACGAGTAACACGAAAAGCGTCTAAAAGAACAACAAGACGAGCGGCACGAATCTCACCAAAACAATACAAGAATTTCGAAAAAATGGAATCAATGTATCATGAAAAACACCCATCAAAAATGAAGAAGATCACATTTGGAATTATCTTGTTAGCAATCGCAGCAATGTTATTTTTCAATGTGACATCATGGGAATACATTTTAGGTGCATTAGCATTGTTTGTGTTGGCAAAGGCATTCTTTGACAAAAAATGTTGTTAAGGTGAAAATACGTTGTGCATACTGTGCACACGTTTTTATTATTAAATAAAACGGAGAAGTGATAAACCAAAGTACATTTCATGTACATGCTTTATCATCAATTAAATTGGAGACGTGATAAAATGGTTAGAAAAAAAATTAGAAAAAAATCAACAAGAAAACCCAAAGTAAATATTACAGTAGATGGAAATTGGGATAAAATGAATGCTTGTAAAGGAAATGATAGAGACGGAATATTTTTCGGACTATTCTTAATCATGGTAGCAGCATTGTTCTACTATGGATTTCAGTGGGAACTTGCTCTTGGTGCATTCGGTGTATTCATAGTATTTTCTTCTCTGTTTAAGAAAAAATAATTTAATGTGTTTTTATGAATATCGAAACAGTGCCGATCGAAACTCCCCCAGAATATAACGTAATAATCGGCACATCTCATTTTATTAAAACGGTTCGCGATTTGTCGCAAGTAGTTGAAACAATTCCAGACGTTAAGTATGGTTTAGCTTTCTGCGAAGCTTCCGGCTCAAGATTAATCCGTTCAGCTGGTAATGACCCTGAAGTTACCGAGTTAGCTGAACAACAAGCAAAAAAAATCGCATGTGGTCATTCTTTCATAATAATTCTCAAAAATGCCTTTCCAATCAAAATCCTAAACGACATCAAAAACGTCGAAGAAGTCTGCACAGTCCACTGTGCAACAGCTAATCCTCTGAAAGTGGTTGTTGCCGAGGAAAATGACCAAAGAGGAATCATAGGAGTTCTAGACGGGCAGATACCACTTGGCGTGGAAACCCCTGAAGACATCCAAGCAAGAGAAGAACTTCTCAAGAAGCTCGGATATTAAATATAAAAACATACAATCAGTTCTATATTGTACGCGCCGATAGTCTAGATGACCTTTTCAGAAAAGCTCAACCAAAACGAAAATTGGTCAGGAAAGTGGTAGGATCTGAGCCTTCCAAGAACCTTTTCCAAAAAGCTTCAGCAAAAGGGAAATTGGTTTTGAAGATAGCTCATGACCTGGGTTCAAAGGACCTTTTTGTTGGTAAAGTTAGTGAAAAAAGATCCAGCAAAAAACGTCAGAAGTTCCCAGTCGGCGCACCATTCTTTTAAATCTTCGCATCTTATACTTCTCAGGTGATTTGATGATATATGATACAGATGCAAAAGAAACAGGTTATGGACAAAAACCATTAGAAAAAGGACGAGTGCTTAACGCAGGCACAGAATCCATGATGCTCGAAATTGGTAAACGTCTTGTTTTCATTTAAAGACGTTACTAACAGCGCACCTGAAACTTTGTTCCGTGTCTCAGTCGGCGCACCACCTTTTTAATCTTCATTGTCTATCTTATTTCATGGCAAAACAATTTTCTCGCAAAAAGCACAATGTCCTTGAAAACAAAGAAATAGCTAAGGAACGTATCAAGATCCTTTTCTCAAAGATTCGTGAAAATCCTTCTGGCAAATATAGTCCTCGCTACGTAAAGCTGATTTTCGCTATTTCCCGCAAATATCGCGTTCCTAAGCCCTCTAGATTAATTAAGCGCCATTGCCCAGATTGCTTCAGATATCTAGTAATCGGCAAAACAGCTCGAATTAGAATTAAGAAAGGACAAAAAAAGCTCATTTGTGCCTGTAGCAAAAGCTTTTAAATATTGAATTACCCTTCTAGTAGTATGATAACTGTAAGAGACGTTGATTCAGGAAAACTAAATAAGCTTATAGCAGAAGAGCTAGAGAAAACAGAAATGCAACCACACCCATTGGCAAACATGGTAAAATCAGGGATAGCAACAGAGCATCCACCAACTCAAGAAAATTTCTGGTATTTGAGAAGCGCTGCTATTTTAAGAAAGCTTTATCTAAATACTAATCCTGTTGGAACTGAAAGATTGAGAAATGTTTTCGGTTCAAGAAAAAATAATGGACATCAGCCTTCCCATCATTACAAAGCTGGTGGAAAGTTTATTCGAATGATGCTTCAACAATTAGAAAAAGAAGGCCTAATTAAGAAAATTGAAAAACCAAAAAAAGGTCGAACAATAACACCAAAAGGTCAAAAGCTTTTGGATTCACTTGCTAAAAAGGTGGGCCAGTAATGGATGAGCGAGCTCAACTTGAAGCAGCAAAAAAAACTATATTGATGAAGATACTTGATAAAAATGCTTACGAGCGATTAGCAAGAGTCCGAATAGCAAATCCAACACTTGCAGATCAAGTTGAATTATATTTAATACAGCGCGCAGAACAAATCAAAGAACCAATAGAAGATGAAAAATTGAAAACACTTCTGGCGGCGCTTATTACAAAAAGGAAAACAAAAATAATGAGAAGATAAAATCGGAGAATGGTTTAATATGGGATCAATAAAAAGACTAGGAAAAAAATTAAGATTAATCGCAGCAGCGAAAAAAGTAATCGCACCTAGATGGGCAGATCTTAAAAAATACGGCAAGCGTGCTAGATCCCGAAGAATCCGAGTCCATGTGACTAAACACTGGAGAAAGGGAAGATTGCAGAAATAATAATTATGGTTGATGACTATGGAAGAAAGAGTTTATACAATACCTTTGCGAGATGCTTACAAAGCTACTCGAGTAAAAAGAGCAAAAAAAGCAGTTACTCTAGTTAGAGAATTCTTAAAGCGTCACATGAAGGCGGAAGATTTTGCAAAAGTAAAAATCGGTCAAAGTATAAACGAAAATGTTTGGGCGCGAGGAGCAAAAAAACCAGTTCGTCGGGTTAGAGTTCATACAGTCAAAGAAGACGGTATAGTTTACGCTGAATTAATTGGAACAGATATCAAAACTCCTACATCTGAAGAAAAAGAAACAAAACAGAAAAAACAAGTCGAGAAAAAAGAGAAAATCAAAGAAGCTCGAAAAGAACGAAAGACAATGAGCATCGAAGAGGAGCTAGATGAATCTGGAACAATTGAAACTGTCGAGGAAGAAGTTGAAGTTCCAGTTAAGGAAGAAGCTAAAGAAAAATCAGCTGAAGCAAAACCAGAAGAAAAGGCAGAAACACCAACTGAAGAAAAAACAGAAGCTCCATCCGAGGAAAAATCCGAAGCACCAGCTGAAGAAACAAAACCAAAAGAAGATACAAAGTAAATCACAAAGAGCTCACGCTAATTCTTAAAATAAAAGAAAAGGAAAAACAATTTTCTAAACAAATAGATCTTTCTTTGTCCAAAGATATCCAACAATAATCATGTTAACGATTAGTGATATGAAATTTGGAAATGCTTGTAATAATGCAATATTTACTATAGCATCAAACAATACCACAACAAAAAACAATCCTATTGTTATCTTCCATCCTTTCTTAAGCATTTTGTATAATAGTTTTATACCATATAATTGGGTTAAAGATATTGCTAATCCGATCACACCAACAATACCGAGCAGAAATCCATCTGGTACTAGGATGAGTGATAGTAATCCCAAAGAAGCAAATATTCCAATACCAGCTCCAATCGAACCTAAAGCACAGATTACTGTTACACCTGTTGGTCTATCTATTGTTTCTTTTTTTGCTGATTTTCGTTTAAACGATTTTCTTTTTTCACGTTTAGCCATAAAAACACCTAATTAATTATTGTGTTAAAATGTTATTTATATCACACATTTAAGTTCACCATTCTATATTCTAACAGGTTATTATTATGGAAAATAGATTCAGATTTGTACGAATGGATTTCAATTCCGATCCGAATATCGGTATGTTTGGCTTTGCCACTGACACATATTGTTTGTTAGGAATGAGCCTTTCCAAAAAAGTTATTGATAAGCTCGAACAAGTCCTACAAGTAAAAGTCAAAACAGCCCAGATTTTCAGCACAGAACTGATAGGATTGTTCTGTTCAGGAAATGACCATGGTATTGTGTTAACAAAAATGGCCGAGCCCGAGGAAATAGAACAGATAAAATCTCTTTTCCCAAAATTAAACATCCTAGTTACACCAACAGATATAACAGCTACTGGAAACATGATTCTTTGTAACAATAACGGCGCAATAATTTCCCCATTGTTGGAAAAATATAAAGACAAAATTAGTAAATGTTTAAACTGTCCAGTTGAGATTTCACAAATAGGTGATTTAGATGTTGTTGGTTCAGCTGGTATTGCTTCTAGCAAAGGTTGCTTACTACACAGAGAAGCAACAGACGAACAAGTAGAGTTAATTGAAAAAATTCTAAAAGTTCAAACTGACGTGGGAACAGTTGGTAAAGGTAATCCCTATATAAAATCTGGGATCATAGTTAATTCAAATGGTGTTATAGTTTCAGAAGAATCTACTGGTCCTGAATTAGGAAGGATCGGAGAATTATTCGAATAAACGGAGGCTGATTAGTATGGATGAAAAAGAAAAGAAGATGTATCATTTTCAAATGTTGCAACAAAACTTAGATCAAATAAAACAACAAACAGCACTTATTGTAAAAACTTACGAAGAAATAGAAATGTCTAAAAGGGCTTTGGAAGATGTAAAAACTTTGAAAAGATCCGAAGCAATGATTCCAATCGGAGCTGGAAACTTTTTGAGGGGAACAATTGAAAATGTTGATAAAATTTTGGTTAGTGCAGGTTCTTCAATGATGCTTGAAAAAACTCCTGACGAAGCTTTGAAACTTACAAACGAGAGAATCGAAGAAGTTAAAACTGCTTTGAATGGTTTAGCACAACAAGAACAATTAATTCAAATGGAGTTAGCAAAACTTCAACCAGAAATTCAACAAATGCTAGCAGGTAAACAGTGAGACTGATTAAATGTTTGGTTTTCTGAAAAAGAAACTTAAGGAAGCAGCAGATAAAATTTCTACAGCTATTTCTAGCGATAAGCCTGAAGAAGTTGAAGAACCAAAAAAAATTGAACAACAGATTGAACAAAAACCAATTGAACACCCAGTTGAAGAAATTAAAAAAGAACAACCAATAGAGGAAAAATCCGAAGAACAAATCGAAGAACCTGAAGAACAAATCGAAGAACCTGAAGAACAAATCGAAGAACCTGAAGAACAAATCGAAGAACCTGAAGAACAAATCGAAGAACCTGAAGAACAAATCGAAGAACCTGAAGAACAAATCGAAGAACAAGTGAAAGAAGAACCAACTGTAGAAAAAATAGAAATACCCCCTGAAGAATCAAAACAAGTCGAAGAAACCCTAGAACAAATCGAAGAACCAGACGAATTTGATAATCCTTCCCCGTTTGTAGAAGAACCAAAACCAGTTGAAGAAGCTTCAGAAGAACCAGATGAATTTGATAATCCTTCCCCGTTTGTAGAAGAATCAAAACAAGTCGAAGAAACCCTAGAACAAATCGAAGAACCAGATGAATTTGATAATCCTTCCCCGTTTGTAGAAGAACCAAAACCTGAACCAAAACCTGAACCAGAACCTGAAGTTGAACAACCCGAGCCTCCAAAGAAAAAATCTTTTTTCGATAAACTAACTTCTATTGTTACTGAGAAAAAAATTAAAGAGGAAGAAGTAAAACCAATTCTCGAAGAAATGAAATTCGCACTTTTACAGAGTGATGTTGCCCTTGAGGTAGCAGAAACTATTTGCGACGATCTTAAAAATGCTTTAGTAGGCCAGTCAGTAAAGCGCGGCCAAGTCGAAAAAATTATTTCCGAATCATTAAAAAATTCTATTACTGGAATTCTTGATCAACCAAAAGTTGATTTATTACAATTATCTAACGAAAAAAAACCTTTATCAATTGTTTTCTTAGGATTTAATGGAACTGGAAAAACAACAACAATCGCGCGCTTAGGAAAAATGTTTACTGATAATAACAAAAAAGTTTTATTCGCTGCAGCCGACACTTTCCGCGCAGCAGCAATTCATCAATTAGAAGAACATGGGAAAAATCTAAAAATTGAAGTTATCAAACACGACTACGGTGCAGATCCTGCAGCAGTTATTTTCGATGCAGTTAAAGCAGCTACTGCCCGAGACGTAGATGTTGTACTAGCAGACACAGCCGGTCGGTCACAAGCAAATCTAAATTTAATGGAAGAGCTTAAAAAAATTATTCGAGTGAACAAACCCGACCTAAAAATCTTAGTTGTCGATTGTTTAACCGGTAATGACGCAGTTGATCAAGCGCGCCTATTCAACGAAGCTGTCGGCGTTGATGGAATCATTATGACAAAGGCAGATGTTTATGAAAAAGGCGGAGCAGTTCTTTCAGCTTCCCATGCTATAAACAAGCCTATATTATACATAGGTATAGGACAAGACTACCAAGACATAGAAAAATTCGACGTCGACAAAGTCGTCCAAAATCTTTTAGAATAAACACACAAACCTCTTTGGAAATTTTCCAAACTATTTCTTTTCGCTATATCCCGCCTACCTGACAGTTATAGATTAGGTTGGTGAAAAAATGTTTGATGAGCAAGAAGAGGAAATCCTATGTTGTCATTGTGGCGGAAATCTGTTTCATATGATTAAATTGGACGATGTACGTGAGTTAGAATGTATTGGATGTGAAAGTAGAAAATTCATGACAGTAGATATTAGGGACAGGATAGCTTTCAAATGATTAGACAAGTCTACACGATAAGTATTTATATCTTTACACCCTATTAACCGTAACTGGATCCTATGTCTAATTCAAAAATTTCTCTTTCAGTGGCTATTTTCCTAGTCATAGCTACCTGTTCAGTATCGGCCATGGATATTATCGTCTCTGATAATCTAGTCTCTTTCGAAGGGAGAGAAAATAATTTTGCTTCCTGCTGGACAGGTACTTTGTCAGTTAGAACATTTCTCAAAGACGGACTTTTTGGTTATTTGCCTATTCAGTCAGATTCTGTATTTGGAAGAGATTTTCAACCAGACCATCGTTATGGATCAATGTGGTATCATAATGTAACAGGAAATTTTACCCTAAATAAATACGGAAAATTTTCCCTAGTGGCTGACAATTATTATTTCTGCACAGGAGATTCCTATTGGGCATCAAATGTTTTCTGGCCCGGTGATGCTGTTAGAGAATATAGGTTTGAAATTCCTGATCCTATTCTGAAAGGAAATTGGCTTCACACACAAGAAACAACGAATGGACCAATAACTCGAGAAATTTTTACACGAGAATTTAATTTAGAAGAAGTTGTCCCACTTGATTTACTCCTAAAGTACCAAGCAAACTTAGAATGTGAAATTAATGGACATTGGGTTAGGAAAAACTCTCCAGAAATAACAATGGATAAGATAGACATAACCCAATTCTTAAAAACTGGAAAAAATAAAATCACATGTTCGGCTTCCGGTTCAGTTAATTGGTATCATTGTGGATATGTAGGCCATGGATCATGTTTTCATAAGTCGTGGTGTGTAGCTAACCCAAGAAATCATTTCCTTTGTAGTCGACCACCTACACAATTTTTACAAGTCGATCTAAGAAGAGGAGAAGGAGTTAAATGGTTATCCAATTCAGGATGGCTAGTAAGTCCACTACCTCTGCGAGAAGACATACCTTTCCGAGAACATCCAAGATTTTATCGCGAGCAAGGGTGGAATGTTTACATAGAAGAAGGCAATTCTCCTTTCAGAGGAAATCAAAAAGTTGTTTACGATTTTACAATTCTCGAACCGCGCGAGTTATTCCTTTCAAGCCCAACTGAACCTGTGTGTACTTTAAACAATCAACCTCTCAAACTTTCACAAAATCAAGATGATTATTGGATTTGGTACGGAGGAGAAATTTCTTCAGGTTCACATTTTTTAGACTGCACAATCCTTCATTCCTCAGAATTCCTAAACATGTTTGACGCAATTTTAATTGACCCTACTGAATTTGTTCAATCAATTGAAGAATACCCAGAAGTTTCAGTAAGCTGGCCGTTTGATTATTCATCTGGCCGAAAGAACAACTCAACCATTTACGTGAGCCAAGGAAACATAACAACAATTCCTATAGGCGAAACAACTTCCCCAGTCGACGAAACAGCTATCGCTGTCGGGTTAACAATCGCCGGAGCAAGTGCTTTTGTAATCGGAAAATCTATTCGTCCAAAATTCAAACCAGCCACGTCATTATCTGCTTATTATCTAAATTCCCGAAAAACTAAATCCGCTTATAATGAACAATTAGCTAACACAGAAAAATTAAATAAAGCCTTTAAAGCCCAGTCTGAAAAAGCCAGACTACTAACTAAAATCGAAGTTTACAAAATCAAGCTAGGTAAAGCTCGAACATTGGAAGAAAGACTAGCTATAATCGGTGATGATGAGTTCCCAGACATTTTAAAAATTCTAAGCACAACATGGAAAGAAGAAATAACCGACTACATTGACAAAAAGATCGATGACACCAAACAAGAAATAGCTTTACTCAAAGAAGGAGCAAGCCGAGTATTTGGTTCCCCTTTAGATGTTTTAGAATATCACGGATTTGTTGATAACCCGAGAGGTAAGATTGGAGATTTTGTTGGTGGGTTGGCAACTGGAATCGTTTCAAGATATAAACGAAAGGAAACAGAAATAGACAAAGATATAGCACTAAAAAATCTAGGAGTCCCGACTGTTGAATACCTAGAAAATGAAAGACGATTCGGTCCACACAACAACCAAACACGAAAAGAATATGATGAATATTCTGAAAACAGAGGAAGGATAGGAGATAAAAAGCATATTATGATGGAAAGATTAGGAATTCTTTCTCTGGAGGATAAGAGAAACGAAAGAAGATATGGACTAAATAATAATCAAACATGGGA
>Ga0233431_1002014_pt1 | contig 30913 bp, 25 predicted proteins | sample SI_118_April2016_FD_179867 | JGI IMG/M metagenome (GOLD analysis project Ga0233431, IMG submission 179867) | Seawater microbial communities from Saanich Inlet, British Columbia, Canada - SI_118_April2016_200_MG | ecosystem: Environmental > Aquatic > Marine > Inlet | place: Canada: British...
CGTGGCCGACGCCGCCTCAGTTACGCCTGTAACGCGGGCAACCGCAAATCCGTAGCCGTTCACTGCACCATCGACTATCTTGCGGCAACCGAGGAGGGCGACCGGTTAACGGCGATAGCCCAACTGACGGCACGCACCGGACGCAACGCCATATTCGACGTGCCGGTTACCAACGAGCAAGGGGTGACGGTGGTGCTGTTTCGTGGTGTTGCTCGTCAGATCGGCGGCTCGGTGCTGCCCGAATGCGGAGAGAAGTAGTGGCCAGTATTTTCGACGAGCTTCCCGAGGCCCTTCCCGACGAACAATTCATCGCCCTTTTGGAAAGTGACGACGTCACCATCGAGCGCATCGTATCCACCGGTCAGGCGACGCCTGACGGCGAATGGCTGGTTCAGGACAAGCACGAATGGGTGTTGCTGGTCAGCGGAGGGGCGACGCTTTCCTTTGAAGGCGAGACCAGCACCACTGTCATGGCTGCAGGCGACTATCTGACAATCCCCGCCGGAACCCGGCACCGGGTCGACCGCACAATCGAAGGCGAGCCGACGATTTGGCTTGCCGTCCACTACACCTAAAACTAAAAAGCACTAACGTTTTTTTCAAAGGAACAAACAAAAAATGGACGCGAAAAAAGAACAAATCGGCCAAGCGGTCGATGCCCTGGCCGATGAACTTTTCACCGTCAGCAAATACCTTCTGGAAAACCCGGAAACGGCTTACGAAGAATTCAAGGCTTGTGACTATCTGAGCCGGTTTCTTGCCGAGCGCGACTTCGATGTGGAAAAAGCCTGCGGTGGCGTGGAAACGGCGTTTCTCGCCAACCCCACCGGATGCGCGCCTTCCAATCCCAAGGTCGCCATTCTGGCCGAATACGACGCCCTGCCCAAGATCGGTCACGGCTGCGGCCATAACCTGATCGCCGCGGCAGGCGTGGGCGCGGCCGTTGCCCTGCGCCGCGTGCTGGGCGATGACGCTGGCGCGATCACCATGGTTGGCACTCCCGCCGAAGAAGGCGGTGGCGGCAAGCAATTGCTGGCCGATGCCGGTATCTTCAAGGATTGCGATGCGGCCATGATGTTCCATCCGGGCCAACAGAACCTGATTGGCCAGGAAACCCTGGGCCGCACCAAGTTCACGCTGGAGTTCTTCGGCAAGACGGCGCACGCCGCAGCCGGGCCCGACCAGGGCATCAACGCACTGGACGCCATGATCGCCACCTTCAACGGGATTTCTGCCTTCCGCCAGCAAATGCGGGCGGACGGGCGCGTTCACGGGGTCATCACCCACGGCGGCGACGCGCCCAACATCATTCCCGACTATACGTCGGCCTTGTTCTATGTACGCGGGGCAACGCGCGAATACCGCGATGTAATCTTCGACCGGGTTCAGAAAATTGCCGAGGGTGCTGCACTTGGCGCCGGGGCAACGTACAAGATTGAGGTCGCCAAGCCCGTAGCCGCTCTCGATCCCATGAAGCGCAACGATGCGCTGGAAGAAGCGGTCGGTGTCAATATGGAGTTCCTGGGCGCAACCCCGGAAGTGGCGTCGCCGGATGTCGGATCATCCGATATCGGCAACCTCAGCCACTACCTGCCGTCCATCCAGCCGTTCCTGGCCATCTGCGATACCGATATAAACATCCATTCCGTCGAGTTCGCCGCCGCCACCCAATCGGAACGCGGCCAAACGGCCATGCTGAACGCTGCCAAAATGCTGGCCATGACGGCCTACGACTTCCTGAACCAGCCGGAACTGCGCAAAAGCGCAGCCGCCGAGTTCGCTGGGAATTAGGGAATAGGAAACGGGGGCGGTCGGGAAAAGTTCACTCCGCCGCCACCAGCCCTGTTGAGCAGAGCCAAAAAGGGGGCCAGTTAATTCTGGGCTTTTCCCGATGGTAGATGTCCATGGTCTTTTTGAAGAGTTGAGATAACCACGGACCGGGCGGTTTCAAACGTCTTTGGAAAGTCGCCTTCTCTCGTCAGAAACATCATCATTGAAAGCAAATCGAGAAACCGAGCGGCCGCCTCCCAATTCTCGGGCAGATCACCACCGCTTTCACGATAGGACGTTGTCAATGGCGTTCGATAGTGGGGATCCATTTCCCCCCGATAACGAAAAAAGTTCCCAAAATCGACCAACGGCGATCCCGAGAAAGCGAATTCCCAATCAAGAAATCCTGTGAGCTTCCAAGTCCCGGTGTCCCTGCTGACCAAAAGGTTTTTTTGATTGAAATCCGAATGGGTCAGGAAAGTCGTGTTTTTCAGGCTTCGAATTCCCGCAAGATTGTCCGAAATGAAGGCCGTCAAATTGTCAAACACGTTTTTCCCGAGGCGGTCTTTCAACAACGGATTGCTCAGGCATTTCTGCATATACCCGCAGTAGCCGTCATAGAAACTTGAAAAAGGTTCGATGACTTCGAGGCCTTTGCCGAAAAAGCCGGAACGTCCGAACTTCACGGCATGTATCTTCGCTAGGCACCTCCCGATATCGGACCCAATTTCTTCGATTTCGGAAGGGCTCATTTGGTCTTCAACGGCGCAAAGCAATCGCCCAGGGAGAAATCCCAATACCGCAAAATGCCTTCCAAGATCGGCATTATTTATCTGAAACGCCTCGACTGTTGGAACCGGCGCAATTTCGCCAAGGTGATCAAGGATCGAGATTTCCGCTTCGAAATCTCTTTCGGAGCCGCCGCAAATCCGCAGGACACGGTCGGGTGCATCGCTCGCCGACACACGGTAGCTCGTATTTCTGAAACCGCCTGATAGGGGTGCCAAGCGTTTTACACAAGAGACGCCGACCGCTTCCAATGCCGCAAACATCTGTTTCTGCGTTGGGGCGTAGTTTGGTTCCCGACGATCAAATTTGCCATCAAAATCCAATTCACTTCCCCAACAGAATACTCGTCAACACGGCCCCAACCGGCTGGTTTTCGGGGCGTAATTTTTCCTTAAGCAATCGCGCCGTCAATTTGGGTTCCCAGCCCCAATCCCTAGCAAATCTTCTGAATATCCAGCTCCAAAATCCCTTCGGCTCCAGCCGCGCGGAGTTGCGGGATCAGGATGCGGACCTGATCGCGATCCACGACGGTTTCAACGGCGACCCAGTTCTTGTCCGACAGGTGGTTGACGGTGGGGGCGTTGAGGCTGGGCAGGACGCCGATCACCGCGTCTAGCGCGTCGGCAGGCGCGTTCATTTTCAAAAGCACCTTTTCGCGGGCCGTCAACGCAGCCGTTAATAACAGCGCGATCTGGTCGATCTTGGCCTTCTTGAAGGGGTCCTTGAGGGCTTCCTTGTTGGCGATGAGAACCGTGTGGGTCTGCATCAGGTCGCACACGATGCGCAGGCCGTGGGCCTTGATCGTGCTGCCGGTTTCGGTGATTTCAACGGCGGCGTCGGCCAGACCCTGCACCACCTTGCCTTCGGTCGCGCCCCATGAAAATTCGACCTCGGCATTGACGCCGCGTTCTTCCAGATAACGCCGCGTGAATCCGATCAGTTCGGTGACGACCTTTTTGCCTTCCAGATCCTCGACACTGTGGATATCGGATTCGCGGTCCGCCACCAGCACCCAGCGCGACGGCTTGTCGGACGCCTTGGAATAAACAAGGTCGCAAACGGTCTCGACATCGGCCTGCGTTTCCATCACCCAGTCCATACCGGTGAGGCCCACGTCCAGCGCACCGCTGGCGATGGTTGGCGCCATTTCCTGTGAACGCACAAGCGCACACGACATGTCGTCGTCGTCGATGGCCGGGAAATAGTTGCGCGAACGGCCGGAAACTTTCCACCCCGCCTGTCCGAACAGGTCGATGGTGGCGTTTTCCAGGCTGCCCTTGGGGATGCCGAATCGAAGTTGCTTCATGTCGTTCACGCTTTTCTGGCTGGTAAGTCTGCAATCGAAACCGCCGCTCAATAGCAAGTCGTGCCCCCTTGGCGCAACCCTTGTTTGCCCATGAGTGCAAACGGGTTAGGATGTGGGCATGATCGCACGTTCTTCCACCACATCCGCGCTGGCTGTTCTTCTGATGGCGCTTTTCGCCGTTTCGCACGGGTCTATCTTCGTGCGGATGGCGGATGCGCACCCCTTTGTTATTGCCGCCTTCCGGGTGGGAATCGCAGCAAGCGTGGTGGTGCCGCTGGCGCTGGCTCTGCGCTGGCGTGAGCTAAGTGCGCTCAGCCGCCGAACCGTACTTTACAGCATCGGCGCGGGGTGTTTTCTGGCGGTTCATTTCGTTACCTGGATCACGTCGCTCCAACACACGTCCATCGCCAACTCCACCGTACTGGTGACCCTGAGCCCGGTGTGGATCGCCATTGTCATGACCATCGTCACGAGGCGGCGGCCACCCGGACAGGTGATCGCCAGCGTCGGCCTTTCGGTGGCGGGTGGCGCGATCATCGGATACGGAAGCGCCGGAGCGGACACGGGTTCGTTGTTCGGCGACGGACTGGCCCTGTTGGGCGGCATGTGTGCCGCCGGGTACCTGATGCTGGGCCGGCTGGCGCGGCGCGACGGCGTTTCGCTGTTGTCGTACCTGGCGCTTTGTTACGGCGTCTCGGCGGCGCTGCTGTGGGCCTTGGTGCTGGTCATGGACCTGCCGATTACGGGATTGAGCGAGACAACGTACGCCGCCCTGATCGCCATGGCGCTGATTTCACAGGTAATCGGGCACGGCGGCTACAACTGGTCGCTTAAAATATTCAATCCGGGTTTTATCGCCGTGTGCCTGCTGGGCGAACCCATACTGGCCTCGACGTTCGGATTGCTTTATTTCGGTGAAGCCATTCCGCTGGCGACGCTGATCGGCGCGCCGGTGATTTTGAGCGGTATTTATTTAGGGGCCAGAGCCGAGCTGGGTTAGGGCATTTTCCGACCAAATAGAGGCATTCTGACGTGGCCGTTTTAGGCCGTGGTTAGGAGAGAAACACGCGGCGCGTAGCCTTTGCTACGCGTAAGGGGTTCGACGACGCCCCGGCCTAAAACGGCCCGCCCGAAGGGTGCGCTTCGGTGGCCGCCCGCGTCGTTGTTCCGCTCGCCCGATGCAAAGGCATCGCGCTTCGCGAAACACCTAGCGGATCGTTCCACCGAAGCGCATCAGAATACCTCTATTTGGTCGGAAAGTGCCCTAAGGCTTTCGCAGAACCAGGCACTGCCAGCTGCGCAGGTTGATGCGGCGCACGAGGCGCAAGCCCACCCGCCGATGGGCCGCGTAAACGCGATTGGCGTCGTGGGTCACGAAGCCCGCCAGCACGGCGTAGCCGCCCGATTGCAGATTGCGCGCAAGATCCCTGGCCATAACACAAAGCGGTTTGGCCAGAATGTTGGCGATGATCAGGTCATACGGGCCACGGCGACGAACTTCGCGGCTTTTGTATCCGTTCCCGAGAAGCGCCCGCACCTGCCCTTCGACGCCGTTAATACCCGCATTGGCGCGCGTCACGCGAACCGCATCGGCATCCACATCGGCGGCCCATACCGGTACACGCAGGGTTTTGGCAGCGGCGATGGCCAGAATGCCCGAGCCGCAGCCCATATCCAGAGGGCGGCGGAACCGCCGGTTGCGCAACCCGTCCAGCGCCAGAAGGCATCCCGAGGTGCTTTCATGGCGGCCCGACCCGAAGGCCAGCCCGGCGTCGACCTCAAGACTGATGCTTCCCAATGGCCGCGCATCGCGATGATCGGAATCGTGAACGAAAAAACGCCCCACCGAAAAGGGTTCAAATGCCCGCAGGTTTTCGGCCACCCAATCGCGCGGCGGTAACCAGGTAATGTCGATGTCAGGGAGCTTGATGCCGAAGGCGTTTGCCACCGTGCCGAAGCCGGCTTGAATGGCAGCTTGATCGGGTTCGGTGTCCGAATAGCCTTCAATACGGCCTTCGGGGGCGTCTTCGTCGGGAAGGAACCAGGTGACGGCGGCGCAATGAAGTTCCAGGCATTCGACAAAAGCATCGGCACAACGCCTTGGCACGATGCAGGCAATGCGCCAGACGGCTGCCGTAATGGTCACTTACGGAACTCCCAAGGATGGGTTGTTTCGGTGGGCTAAGGCCCCGTTATTCACTCTCGCCGTAACGCTCGGGCCAAATTTCTTCTTCGTTCCGGGCCGAGTTATGCGCAACGTCTTCGTGATCGTGAAATCCGATCACCATTCCGGCGGCATTTGTATCGACGACCGCCCATTTGGCGATCAAATCATCATAAACCACGGAGTACCGCGCCATATATTTTTCCCCCATGCTTAGATCTCCCTGGGGTTGGTTTCTTTTTTGGCTACCTTAGCCGCTCTTGGTAAAAAAAAGGTAAAAGCCCCGCGTTCGCCGCAGTATCTTCCTTTTCCCCCACTTGCCGGTTACACGTTGTCAACAAAGCTGTCAACAACCTTCTTGATGCCGGTGTGTTCGAAGTCTATTTCCAGCTTGTTTCCCTGGATTGCAACGATCCGGCCATAGCCGAACTTCTGATGAAATACGCGCTGTCCCAGATCAAATTTCGACCGCTCCTCAGCCCCTGATTCGGTTCGCCATCCGGCGTCGTCGATCAGCCCGGCGCGCCGTTGGCGACGCGCGCCACCGTTTCCGCCAAAAGAAGCCCCGCCATCACGAAACGCGCCGCGCGAACCGCCCTCGCCCAAGCCCCCGCCATACCCGTAAAGGCCAGGTGCCGCCGATCGCCGCACGTATTCTTCCGGCAACTCGTCGATAAAGCGCGACGGAATGGCGCTTTGCCATTGGCCGTAAATGCGGCGGTTGGCGGCGAAACAGATGGTGGCCCGCGCCCGCGCCCGCGTCAGCCCCACGTAGGCCAGCCGCCGCTCTTCCTCCAAACCGCCGGTTCCGCCTTCGTCCAACGCGCGTTGATGGGGGAACAGGCCCTCCTCCCAGCCGGGAAGAAAAACGGTTTCGAATTCAAGACCCTTGGCCCCGTGCAGGGTCATCAGGTTGACCTTGTCGTCGGTGACGGCCTCGTCGTTTTCCATGACCAGACTGACGTGTTCGAGAAAAGCCTCCAGACTGTCAAACTGGTCCATGGCGGCGACCAGTTCCTTCAAGTTGTCGATCCGGCCCGGCGCATCGGGTGCGCGGCTGGCCCGCCACATGTCGATATAGCCTGATTGATCCAGAACCTCGGCCATCAGTTCGCCCTGATTGGCCCCTTCCAGAAGACTGCGCCAGCGCTCGAACTCGACCATCAGGTTTGCCAGCGTGTTGCGCGCCTTGGCTTTCAGCTCGTCCGTCTCGACCAACTGGGCGACGGCAGCGCTGAGCGAAATGCGCTGGCTACGGGCCAGAATATGGACCGTCTGCAGAGTTGCCTTGCCGATGCCGCGTTTGGGCACGTTGACGATGCGTTCAAACGCCAGATCGTCATTGGGCTGCCAGATCACCCGCAAATAAGCAATGGCGTCCCGGATTTCCTGACGTTCGTAAAAGCGCTGGCCGCCGATAACGCGGTAGGGAACGCCCAGGGTAATCAGCCGTTCTTCGAACTCGCGGGTCTGAAAACCGGCGCGCACCAAAATGGCGATCTGGTTCAGCTTGTGTTTTTTGGAATGCAGAACCTCGATCTCGCCGCCGATATAGCGCGCTTCCTCGGCCCCGTCCCAGACACCGTTGAGCACCACCTTGTCGCCCGCGTCACCCTCGGTCCACAGGGTCTTGCCCAGCCGCCCGTCGTTGTTGGCGATCAGGCCCGAAGCCGCGCCCAGAATATTGGGGGTCGAGCGGTAATTGCGTTCCAGCCGCACCACATGGGCGCCGGGGAAATCTTTTTCGAAACGCAGGATATTTTCAACCTCGGCCCCACGCCACGAATAGATGGACTGGTCGTCGTCGCCGACACAGCAGATATTGCCGCCGGTCCCGGCCAACAGCCGCAGCCACAAATACTGAGCAACGTTGGTATCCTGATACTCATCGACCATGATGTAGCGAAACTGGTCGCGGTACTTCGCCAGCACCTCGGCGTCGTTTTGCAGAAGCGTCAGGCAGTGCAGCAAAAGATCGCCGAAATCGGCCGCATTCAGGCTTTGCAGGCGCGCCTGATAATCCTCGTAAAGGCTCAGCGCCTGCCCATCGAATGCGTCCGAGCCCTCGCCGCCAGTCACCTTGTCAGGCGTCAGTCCACGGTCTTTCCAGCGCTGGATGACCGACAACACGGCCCGCGCGGGTGTCTTCTTTTCATCAATGCCGTGAACGTCCAGCAACTGCTTGATTAGGCGCACCTGATCGTCATCATCGAGGATCGTGAAGTTGGATGACAAGCCGACGGCTGCCGCATGTTTGCGCAGGATTTTAACGCACAATGCATGGAAGGTTCCGACCCACCAGTTTTCGACCTCGGTCCCCAAAATCGCGCCGACCCGTTCGCGCATTTCGCGGGCCGCCTTGTTGGTGAAGGTGACGGCCAGAACCTGCCAGTGACGGGCCTTGCCTTGAATCAGGATGTGGGCCAGCCGGGTGGTCAGCACGCGGGTTTTCCCCGTGCCTGCGCCGGCCAGCACCAGATGCGGACCGTCGATGGCTTCAACGGCTTCGCGCTGCCCCTCGTTCAAACCGTCAAGGTAAGGAGTCCCAACCACCGGCGAGGGTGAAGGCGTGTTCGGTTCGGCCAAGTCAAAAGGATCAGACATGAGCGGGTTATAGCAATGGTTTTAAACATTCAAAAACCTTTTCGTCGGGCCGAAGGGTTCCCACTTAATTGGGATCGGTATTTTCAGGAGGATTGAAAATGCGCCTCCTTCATTGCATCACCGTTGTCGTCCTGATTGGCCTTTTCGCAAGCGCATCGGCCCCGGCAGCCACATTGACCCGCGAAAGCGTTCGCGAAATTCTCCGCGCCGTCGTGGTTGTTGAGGCCGACGTTCCAGCCGAAGCCCGAACCGCCAATTCCCTGGGCCGCACGCGCAGGGGCGCTGGCGTGGTGATCGACGGCGACGGTCTGGTTCTAACCATCGGATACCTGATCCTTGAAGCCAGTTCGGTAAACCTGACGGATTCGGAAGGGCGTGAAATCCCGGCTTCCATCGTCGCTTACGACCATGAAACCGGGTTCGGCCTGTTGCGTGCGCTCGCGCCGTTGGCGGTCGAACCGGTTCGCCTTGGCCGTTCTTCCAACGTGGGGGAAAGCGATGCGGTTCTGGCCCTCAGTCTGGACGGGCAGCAACCCATGACCCCGCAACGGGTGGTGGACCGCCGTCCGTTCGCCGGGTACTGGGAATACCTTTTAGAAAACGCCATCTTCACCGCTCCGGCCCATCCGGGTTTCGGCGGCGCGCCTCTTATCAACCCGCAAGGCGAATTGGTGGGGATCGGCTCTCTGGTCGTCAATGACGCCTTTCGCGGTCCGCCGATGATGCAGGGCAATATGTTTGTTCCCATCGACCTTCTGAAACCGATTATGGCCGATCTTCTTACATCTGGCCGCCGCACCGACCCGGCGCAGCCGTGGCTGGGCCTGACCACCGGCGAAACCGCGGGCCGCGTGTTCGTCACCCGTGTGACCAAGGACGGACCGGCAGATAAGGCGGGGATGCAGGCAGGCGACATCATCATGGGCGTCGACGGTCAAACCATTCACGGCATGGTGGACTTCTTTCGCAGGGTGCGGGCGCGAGGCGCCGCCGGAACGGAAATCCCCATGGACGTTCTTCCGGCGGCAGGCGAAAGCATGTCGGTCGGACGCGTTGTCGTCCGGTCGCGCGACCGGCATGATTGGCTGAAGCTCGCCCCCGGCAACTGAATCAGCAATCCACCAGATTGACGGCCAGGCCGCCGCGTGAGGTTTCCTTGTACTTGGACTGCATATCGTTGCCGGTCTGGCGCATGGTTTCGATGACCGTGTCCAGCGGCACCACATGGCTGCCGTCGCCTTCCAGGGCGATCGAAGCCGCATTGATGGCCTTGACCGCGCCCATGGCGTTGCGCTCGATGCAGGGGATCTGAACCAGCCCGCCGACGGGATCGCAGGTTAGTCCCAGATTATGCTCCATGCCGATCTCGGCGGCGTTCTCGATTTGGCGGTTGGTCGCGCCCAAGGCGGCGGCCAGCCCGGCGGCGGCCATTGAACAGGCCACGCCGACCTCGCCCTGACAGCCCATTTCAGCCCCCGAGATGGAGGCGTTTTCCTTGTAAAGCCCGCCGATGGCTCCCGCCGTAAGCAGGAACGTGAAGATGCCCGCTTCGTCCGCGCCCTCGCAAAATCTCTCGAAGTAAGAGCCCACCGCCGGAATGATCCCCGCCGCCCCATTGGTGGGCGCGGTTACGACGCGGCCACCGGCGGCATTTTCCTCATTCACCGCGATGGCGAAAAGATTGACCCAATCGAGCACTTCGAGCGGTCCGGAGCGGTCATGGCGCACGCGGTCGCGCAAGGTCTTGTGAATGGTTCCGGCCCGCCTGGGCACGCCCAGCGGGCCTGGCAATTGCCCTTCGGCGGACATGCCGCGCCGGATGCCATCGCTCATGACCCGCCAGATGCGGCGCAAGCCTTCGAAAATCTCGTCCTCGGAACGCAATGCCCGTTCGTTGGCCAGCGCAATTTCGGCAACCGACTTTTCCGCTTTTTCGCCCATGGCCAGCAAATCGGCGGAACTTTTGAACGGATAGGGAAATTGGACGGGCGGAACGGCGCTTTCTTCCTCGTCCACTTCGTCTTCGCCGACGATGAAGCCGCCCCCGATGGAATAATAGATGGCCGTTTGCTGACACGATCCGTCCGCACCGAAGGCCGAAAACCGCATGCCATTGACATGGCGGGGCAACAACTCGTTCCCGCGCATGACGATATCGGTCTCGGCACTAAAGGAAACGGATGCGCCACCGCCCAGCGGCAGGGTTCCGGTGGCACGAACAAGCGCCACGATACGCGCCACGTCATCGGGATCGACGGTCTCGGGCGCCGCCCCGGCAAGGCCCAGAATTAACGCCGTGTCGGTTCCGTGCCCCAACCCGGTCAACGCCAGGGAACCGAATAGTTCAATGGCGACGCGCCGGACCTCGCCCCCGTTCCCGGTTTCTGTAACAGAGCTCACAAACCGCGCGGCCGCCTTCATGGGGCCGACGGTGTGCGAACTGGATGGTCCGATACCGATCTTGAATATGTCGAACAGGCTGATGGTCATTATTCGTGCTCTTCGCGTCGGTTTTCCACGAGGGCCCGATTATACGCCGCAAAAACGTCACGTTCATGAACGCATCCGTGGAAAATCAGGGAATCGATGGAATCGACAACGGCGATTCGCTGCTCGCCGCAATTGCTGAAAACCTCCATGGCGTGCTCCAGGTCATCGGTAATGGCAATGACGTGTGGATGAAGCCGCGCCACATCGCTGGCCGTGACCAAATCATCGACGTCCTCATCAAAGGCGAAACCGGCCAGATCGGACAGTGTGATGGTGCCGACAAGCGCGTCGTCATCGTCAACCACGAAAATTTCGCCGCCCGGCGCACCGGGCAAGAGTTTCCTTATTTCGGGCAGGCGGACCTCGGGACCGATACGCGCGCATTCAATGACCATGACATCGCGCACCCGTAAATCGCGCAACAAAGCGCTCTCGAAACCGCTGCGAAGGTCGAGCCCCCGTCTCGCCAACTGCCACGTGAAGAAACTATGGCCGGTTATTTGTTTGGTGACGATAGACGAAATGACCACGGCCACCATCACAGCCACGGTCAGGCCGTAATCGCTGGTCATCTCGAAGATGATCAGGGTGGTCGAAATGGGCGCGCCCAGAATGGCGGCGGCGACCGCTCCCATGCCGACCACGGTATAGATATCCGCCCCCGACGACAGGCCGTGAAACACGTTCGTCACGGCAACGCCGTATACCCCGCCCAGCATGGCCCCGATACAAAGCGCCGCGCTGAAGATGCCGCCGCCGAAACCAAAGCCGATACTGATGGTCGTCGCCACCAGCTTGCCGATGAAAGCCGCCAGCAATATAGCCCAGGGAAGCGCCTCTTTCAGGGCGTCGTCGGTGACGCCGTACCCAAGGCCCAGAACATGGGGAATGAAAATAGCGATGCCGCCGACCAGAAACCCGCCGACACCCGGACGCAGCCAAACGGGGCCGGGAACCTTCGCCGACACTTTGCCCGCCGCCGTGACGCCGTACATTACCCCGATCGCGCTGAACGCGGCCAGCAGGCCCAGAATCGCGAAAGCGGGCATCTCGACAAACGAAACGCCAACGTGCTGGGTAATGATGAAGGCCGGAAAATCACCGAAATAGGCGTGCGAAACCATCGTTCCGACGACGCTCGATATAACAATTGGGGCAAACGCGCTAAGTCCGTAGTGGCCGATAATCACCTCGTTGGCGAATAAAGCGCCGGCAATGGGCGCATTAAACGAAGCGGCCACCGCAGCGGCCACACCGCAGCCCATGAGCGTGCGCGATAGCGAGCGCGTCAAATGCAGAACTTTGGCCAGATAACCGCCCAGCGACGCGCCCAGATGCACGGCCGGACCTTCGCGCCCGACCGACGCGCCGACGCCGATGGACAGGCAATCGATGATCGCCGTCTTGAGGCCGCGCCGCAAGGACATGCGCCCGCTTCGCAGGGCCGTGGCGGCAATGACGTCGGCCACCGTGGAGGCCCGTTTACGGCGCAGGAAGTACTGAAACAAAAGCCCAACCAGAAGGCCGCCCACCGTGGGCGCCAATAAAACCCACCACCACGGCAGGGTCGCCACATGTTCGTACAGGCGCTCGCTGCCCGTTCCGTAAAAGACCGACTGAACCTGCGAGATGCCTTCGCGAAAGACAATAATCGCGCCGCCCGAGCAAGCGCCCACGAAAACGGCCAGAACCGCCAGGATCAACTGGTCGTTCCGCAGAACCCGCCGCGCCCGCATCAGGACCCGGCTTATGGTAATCCGCTCACTCGCCATGACACCGATTATTTGGTTGCTCGTCGTGAAGAAATGAATACGAGGAAACACCCCTTGCGTCAAACAACGGTCCCAATGGCCGAAGAACGTTGCAGCCGCCTTTGCGCCTGTGTCATAAGCGCAGGCGAAAGCGTGTGTAACTTCGGCGAAAATCGATGAGCGACGAAAAAGACGAAAAAACCGCGGTTCCGGAACTTGCCGTGGTCGTTCCTGTTCATAACGAGGCCGATAACGTCGCCTCGCTGATCGGCGAAATCCGCGCCGCGCTGGATGGCGTCTTCGACTACGAAATCGTCTATGTGGACGATTGCAGCGATGATGAAACGCCCGCAACGCTGAGTGAGATCGGTGCTGAATGTGATCGGCTGCGGGTCCTGCGGCACAAAAAACGCGCTGGCCAAAGTGCGGCCATTTCCACCGGCATTCGTGGGGCGCACGCCCCCATCATCGCCACACTTGACGGCGACGGGCAGAATGATCCCGCCGACATCCCGGCGCTGGTGGAAAAACTGCGCCGGTCGGTCCATCCCGAACGTCTTCTGGTCGCCGGACACCGCGCCAAACGGCGTGATACCGTAATCAAGCGCGCCTCATCTCGCATCGCCAACGGTGTGCGGCGCAATCTGCTGGGTGATGGCACGCCCGATACCGGCTGCGGCCTGAAGGTTTTCAGCCGCGAGGCATTTTTGGCCATGCCCGGTTTTGATCACATGCACCGGTTCCTGCCAGCGTTGATGCTGCGCCACGGTGGTCGCGTGACATCGGTGGAGGTCAATCACCGGCATCGGGCAGCGGGCAAGACCAAGTACGGCGTCTTCGACCGATTGTGGGTGGGCATCACCGATATTCTGGGGGTCATGTGGCTGCAGCGCCGAAGCATCAATGCCGAATTTGAAGAGACCGACCCCGGCGAACAAGGAAACGAGGATTGACCTCGCCTAGCTTCCGGTCGCGGTTTATCCGCCTGGGCCTTCGCGGTCTCGTGATGATTACGGTTTTCGTTCTCGTCGGCCTGATCTTACGCGAGGTCGAGCAGGGCTCGCTGCTAAGTTCCCAATGGATCGACGCGGAAGTGAGCAGTCGCGGGCTGACCGGCAAGCTCGTATTCCTGGCTGCCGCCACCGTGTTTACGGCGTTCGGCTTGCCCCGTCAGGTGGTTTGTTTCCTGGGTGGATACGCTTTCGGATTTGTCGGCGGAACGGCCCTGGCCCTGGGCGCGACGGTCATGGGGTGCGCGTGTGCGGCGCTGTTCGCCCGCTTTATGGGCCGTGATCTGGTAGCGGCCCGGCTGCCCGAGCGCATTCGCGCCGCCGATGTATTCCTGCTTAATCACCCGTTTTCGCTGACCCTGCTCATCCGTCTTCTGCCGGTGGGCAGCAATCTGGCGACAAATCTGGTGGCCGGACTTTCCAGCGCCAATCTGTGGCCCTTTTTGGCGGCTTCCGCCTTGGGCCATCTGCCGCAATCGGTGGTGTTCGCCCTGATCGGCAGTGGCATTAACGTGGACCCCGAAATCCGTATTACGCTGGGCGTCGTGCTGTTCGTCGTATCCATGCTGATCGGCATGTGGCTCTATATACGCTTTCGCCGCGACGGCGCGTTCACGGCGGCGCTGGCGGCGGTTGTCGGGGACGAAAACGGCCATGCGAGCTGAGCGCAGCACCCTGTTGTGGATCGGGCTTTGGCTCGGCGTGGTGGCCGCCGCTTTGATTGCGCGACCGCTCATGCCCATGGACGAAACGCGTTATCTGGCGGTGGCGTGGGAAATGTGGCTGGGCGGCGATTTTCTGGTTCCGCATCTGAACGGCGAAACCTACAGCCACAAACCGCCGCTTCTTTTCTGGTTGATCAACGCGGGCTGGGCGATATTCGGTGTGAACGACTGGTGGCCCCGTCTGGTGGCTCCGCTTTTCGGGCTGGGAACCCTGTTTATGACCGCACGGCTGGCCGGAAGACTTTGGCCGGACCGGCCCGACGTGGCGCGGCTGGCCCCGTTCATCGTCATGGGCAGCCTTTTCTTTACGATTTTCACCACGCTGACCATGTTCGACATGATCCTGGCTTTTTTCTCGGTGCTGGGCCTGTGCGGCATACTGACGGCCTGGCGGGGCGACTATCGGCTGGGCTTCGCCGTGCTGGCCGTCGCCATCGGGCTGGGCGTTCTGGCCAAGGGACCGGCCATTCTTTTGCATACGCTGACGGTTGCTGCTTTGGCTCCGCTTTGGGGCCCCAAACTGAGCACCGCGAAAACGAACTGGGCCAAGTGGTATGGCGGAACCATTGGTGCGGTTTTGCTGGGCGCAGCCATCGGGCTCGCGTGGGCGATACCGGCCGCCAAGGCGGGCGGACCGGCCTACGCAGAAGCCATTTTCTGGGGACAATCGGCGGGCCGCATGGTCAACTCCTTCGCCCACGGGCGACCCTGGTGGTGGTTCATAGCCGCGCTGCCGGTCATGGTCCTGCCGTGGGCGATATGGCCGACGCTGTGGAAGGCGTTGCCGGGCGCAAAATCGGCAATTTCATCGGGGGCCGGGCGTTTCTGCGCGTCATGGTTCGTGCCCGCCTTCATCGTCTTTTCGGCGATCAGCGGCAAACAGCCCCACTACCTGCTTCCCGAATTTCCGGCGCTGGCGCTCTTCGCCGCATTCCTTTTGACCCATCTGCCCGACCCGTGCAAACGCCCGCGCCTTACCATGGCATTACCCGCCGCCTTGTTCGTTCTTGTGGGCGCCGCTGTCGCGAGCGCGCCGTTCCTTCCCGTTTCGCTTCCCTTTGTGGTCGAAGGACTTCAACCGATTGGCGGCATTGTGTTGATCGTGGCCACACTGGTCATCGTCGCATCGGCCCGCCCCGGCATCCACCTAGCCGTTTCGAACCTGACGGCACTGTCGGCGGCAGCCATCGTGGCCGCGCATCTGGCGGCGGGTCCGGTCCTGACCGAAGTCTACGACGTTTCCCCGGTCGCCAAAAAACTGGCAAGCTGGCAAAAGGCGGGGCACCCCATCGCCCATTACGGCAAGTATCACGGGCAGTTCCAGTTTCCGGGACGGTTGCGCGAACCGGTGGCTGTGATTGGCGATGGCAATGCCGCCGACTGGCTGGCGCAGAACCCGACCGGCAAGATTGTCACCTATCACCGAAACGAGCCCACCGGCGCGACCCCCGAAATAGCTCGCCGGTTTCGCGGCAAGTGGATGATCGTCTGGGATGCCGCCACGGCCACCGAAGACCCCGATATCCTCAAAAGGCGATAATTCTTTCACGATATTCGCCTTTTTTCCGCCGTCGCCCTTGACTTAGCAAGCGAATCTCCATAGATCGTTGGCACTCGTTCGGGGAGAGTGCTAACACCCCCCGGATTTTTGTTTTTGGCCAGTGGGTTGTCCATTGGTTTACTGGTGGATTGACCACTGGTTTGTTGGAGGAAATTGCAAATGAAATTCAGGCCGCTGCATGATCGCGTGCTGGTTCGGCGTGTTGAGTCGGACGAAAAAACGGCGGGAGGGATCATCATCCCCGATTCCGCCAAGGAAAAGCCCATGGAAGGCGAAATCATCGCCGTCGGTTCGGGTGCCCGCAGTGAAGACGGCAAGGTCGTTCCCCTTGATGTCAAGGCAGGCGACACCGTGCTGTTTGGGAAATGGTCCGGCACCGAAGTCAAAGTTGACGGTGAAGACCTGTTGATCATGAAAGAATCGGACCTTCTCGGCATCGTCGAGAAGTAGTTTCGCGGAAAAAAGGATAATATACGATGCCTGCAAAGGACGTAAAATTTGGTTCCGACGCTCGCGCCCGCATGATTGCCGGTGTGGACGTGCTGGCCGACACCGTTAAGGTGACGCTTGGCCCGAAAGGCCGCAATGTCGTGCTCGACAAAGCCTTCGGCGCGCCGCGCATTACCAAGGACGGCGTGACCGTCGCCAAGGAAATCGAACTTGCTGACAAGTTCGAAAACATGGGTGCCCAGATGGTTCGCGAAGTCGCAAACCGCACCAGTGACGAAGCTGGCGACGGCACCACCACCGCCACCGTTCTGGCTCAGGCTGTCGTCCGCGAGGGCGCCAAGGCCGTGGCCGCCGGTATGAACCCCATGGACCTGCGCCGCGGCATCGACTTAGCTGTCGCCGCCGTTGTCGCTCAGCTCAAGAAGCGCTCCAGCAAGGTTTCCACCAGCGAAGAAGTTGCCCAGGTCGGCACCATCTCCGCCAACGGTGAAACCGAAATCGGTTCGATGATCGCCGAAGCCATGGAAAAGGTCGGCAACGAGGGCGTCATCACGGTTGAGGAAGCCAAAAGCCTGCACAGCGAACTCGAAGTCGTCGAGGGCATGCAGTTTGATCGCGGTTACACTTCGCCGTACTTCATCACGAATGCGGAAAAGATGACCTGCGAGATGGAGAACCCCTACATCCTGATCCACGAGAAAAAGCTGACCAGCCTGCAGCCGCTGCTGCCGGTTCTGGAAGCCGTGGTTCAGGGCGGGCGTCCGCTCCTGATCATCGCCGAGGACATCGAGGGCGAAGCCCTTGCCACCCTCGTCGTCAACAAGCTGCGTGGCGGTCTCAAGGTTGCCGCCGTCAAGGCTCCGGGCTTCGGTGATCGCCGCAAAGCCATGCTCGAGGACATCTCGATCCTGACCCAAGGTCAGATGATCAGCGAAGACCTCGGCATCAAGCTGGAGAACGTCTCCGTCGAAATGCTGGGCACCGCCAAGCGCGTCATCATCACCAAGGAAGACACCACCATCGTCGAAGGTATTGGTGACAAAAAGGAAATACAGGCCCGCTGTTCTCAGATCCGCGCGCAGATCGACGAAAGCTCGTCGGAATACGACAAAGAGAAGCTCATGGAGCGCCTCGCCAAGTTGGCTGGCGGCGTTGCTGTCATCCGCGTCGGCGGCAGCACCGAGATCGAGGTGAAGGAGCGTAAGGATCGCGTCGACGACGCCCTGCACGCCACCCGCGCCGCGGTTGAGGAAGGAATCGTCCCCGGTGGCGGTACCGCGCTTCTGTACGGCGCCAAGGTTCTGGCCAAGGTTGAAGGCGCAAATGGCGACCAGCAGGTCGGCATCGACATCGTTCGTCGCGCGCTGCAAGCTCCGTTGCGCCAGATCGTCGAGAACGCGGGCCACGATGGCGCCGTCGTTGCCGGCAAGCTGCTCGACCAGAAAGACATGGGCTTCGGCTTCGACGCCCAGACCGGCACTTACTGCAAACTTCAGGAAGCCGGGATCATCGATCCGGCCAAGGTCGTTCGCACCGCGCTGCAGGGTGCAGCTTCGGTCGCCGGCCTGCTGATCACGACCGAAGCCATGGTCGCTGAGAAGCCTGAACCCAAAGGCGCCATGCCTGCTCCCGATATGGGCGGCATGGGCGGCATGGGCGGCATGGGCGGCGGAATGGGCTTCTAAGCCAATTTACGCTGACCTGTTTTGCTAAGAAGAGCCGTGCCTTTCGGGGCACGGCTCTTTCTTTTTGTGCGCGCCCCGATATTATGCGCGCCGACCGATTGACGAAAAGAACGGGAATTGAGCAATCCGATGGTCCGTTACGCAGAGTATTTCATCAGCCACACGGGACAGATCACGTCTCTTATCTCGGTAGGCGTGGTTTGGTTCGCCCTGTCCTTCATCGGCGGCATGGTCTGCGGGCGGGAACGCTTTCGCGAAGGTGATTTCATTTTCGGCTGGGCGCTGGTTTGTCTGCTGTTCACCATCGGCGGCGTCTTCACCGGGCTTTCGTTCTCGATGATCGCCATGGGCTGTGGCGGGCTGGCCGTGGTTGGTGGCGGCGTGCTTTGGCGGCGTGATCGAATGCCGGTATCCCCAGCCTGGGGACGGCTTTTGTTGCTGGCCGCGCCCTTACTGATATTGGTTTCCGGCGTCGTCGCCTCCCAGTGGGATGAATTTTCCCATTGGCTGTCCAGTGCGCGTTTCTTGCTGGCAACTGACGGTTTCCCCAACGCTGCGAACCCCAATACCGGCGGCAGCTTTCCGGCCTATCCCTACGCCTGGCCGCTTGTAAGTTATCTTACGGGGCGCATCGGTGGAGGCTTGCTCGAAGCCACCGGACCGATGGTTAATGTTTTGCTGCTTCTCAGCTATGGCCTGCTGGTCATGCGGCTGGTCGCCATCGGCCTCGGAAAATCCTGGAACCACGAAAAACTGGGCTGGAGCCTGTGCGCGCTTGGTGGACTGAGCGCCATCGCCTTTAACCCGACCTTCGTGCAAAAGGTCGTTCTGACCGCCTATGCCGACACGTCCAGCGCCGTCGCACTTGGTTTCGCCACCGTATTGGCGTGGTTCATGCTGGAGGCGCAGGCGCGGGGCGAAGATGGGGCGGCCCGGCGCTTTTCATGGCAAGTCGGTCTGGCCCTCGTTCTTGTGGTCAATCTGAAACAATCGACGCTGGTTCTCTTCGTCGTTTTGGCATTCGCCGTCATTCTCATCGGGTTGCGCGATCCCAAAATCCGCATTGGTGATTTGGTCCGACTTTTGCCGGGATTGCTGTTGCCGCCGCTGGTCATTTACGCAGTCTGGCGGTACCACGTGGCGACGGAACTGACCGGGCGCGAATTTTCCATTCGGCCCATGTCAGCCTGGGCCTTCGATATTTTGCCGCAAATCCTTAAGGCGATGGGCTATGTCGCCCTGAAAAAATCGCTGTATTTCGGGATCATGGTGATCGCCGCCGTAACGGGAATACTGGCATTGCTGCGTATGCGTACGTCCTTCGACCGGCTGGCGCTTCTCGCAGGAACCTTGTTCGGTGGCTACAACGCGTTCTTGCTATTTGCCTACCTCGCCGCCTTCAGCGGTCGCGAGGCGGAGCGGGCCGCATCCTACTGGCGCTACAACATGCATTTGGGCGCGGTGTGCGTCGCATTTGCCGCTTTTGGGCTGGCCATCTTGTGGCGCAAACATCTGACCGGACGGATCGATCCCGCCCGCCTGAAATGGATACCCATTGTTCTTCTGCTGGCCGCACCTTTCATTTTCGCCCACAAGCTGAGGTTCGACACGAACCCGCCCGTTCCGCATTTCCGCGCCGTCGGCGCCGAGGTCACGGAGTTGCTTCCGAAGGGGTCGAAAGTCGTGGTCGTTGACCCGACCGGGACCGGGGAATCGGGCGTTATCACCAGATACGAAGGTGGCGGCAAAATCGAAGCCCCGGTCTTCATCAGCGCCTTCAGCCATCCGACCGCCGAAAATATCGGCAAGACTATCACCCGGGTCAATCCGGACTATGTGCTGGTGCACTCGGTGACGCCTGCCGTGCGCGAGGTGCTGGGCGCGCAACTGGATGCCGGGCACTCAACCCTGCTCAAGCGCGATCCTTCTTCGACATGGGCCAACGTTAAATCCTGGCCGCGCGACGCCGATTAGTCCAACTGAGAGTCGATGGCCTTGATGATTCCCGCCTGATCCAGTTTGGCTCCGCCATCTTCGATCAGCTTGTCCCACAGGCCCAGATTAAGGCGCGTTGAGGGAAGCTCGAGATCATATTCGGCACCCAGTTCCAGGGCCTGGGCCATATCCTTGCGCTGGATGGTGGCGTGCGCGCCGGGCGTATAGTCGCAATCGATCATGCGCTGGCCGTGCACTTCCAGAATGCGCGACGCGGCAAAGCCCCCCATGAGGGCCTCGCGAACCTTCGCCGGATCGACACCGGCCCGGCGCGCAAGACTGATGGCTTCGGCGACGGCTCCGAGGGTCAGCCCGACGATCACCTGATTGGCCGCCTTCGCCACGTGTCCCGCGCCGATGCCGCCGATGTGGGTGACATTGCTTCCCAACACTTCGAATATGGGTTTGGCCCGCGCGAACGCCGCGTCGGTTCCTCCGGCCATGATGCTTAGCGACCCGTCCCGTGCACCGATCTCACCGCCGGAAACGGGGCCATCAACATAATCGCTGCCGCCCTTGGTGACGGTCTCGGCAAAGCGCTTGGTGGCGCTGGCCAGGGTCGTCCCCATGTCGATAGCCAAACCGCCCGGAGCGAGAGCCTGAGCGACGCCATCCGTTCCCAGCACGACGGTCTCCACCGCCGCCGTATCGGTCACCATGAATAGGACGATTTCCGAGCGTGCAGCAACGTCGCCGGGACTGGACGCTGGGCTCGCGCCGTCGGCCGCCAGCGCCGCCAGCGCCTCTTGCGAAACGTCGTACGCAACGACGTTCGCACCCGCTGCAATCAGGTTGCGGCTCATCCACTTGCCCATCAGCCCGAGGCCGATAAAGCCGATCTTCTTGCCGGCGATTTCCGTCATTAGAGCATATCTCCCCTATTCGGATTCACTGAGATCGATATTCCAGTCCTCCCGTTAGGGGAGGGCGAGCAGGCGATGCGGATTCATCGGCAAGCGCTCTCGACGCGGCGGGAGGACTGGAATATCGACCGCAGGCGCCGCTTCCGGCCCGCCGGTCGGCGTCAGGCTCCGCTTGCGATGCGCCGACATCGCGGCGCGCATCCTTCCTTGCCGGCAAACCGGATGCGACGTCTCAGTGGGTCCGAATAGGGGAGACATGCTCTAATCTTCTTCCGGCGAATAGGTCGCGAAACGCGCGCTCGCACCACGTTCGATCCCGGCCGCCGCCAGCCGGTCGACGGCCAGTTCATGGCGCGCCATTTCCAGCAGGCGAAGCTCTTCCTGTTGGACATCGCCATCCACAACAACAACGTCGCAGGCCAAAGCATAGGCCGTTTCCCGCAGTTTCTTCGGCAACGATTCTTTGATGATACCGAAGGCTTTTTCGAGGCCGTTTTCATCGTCCAGCAGATCGGCGCACTTTCCGACCGTTGTGGGAAGTTCGTTGGGATCAAACCCCTCAAACACCGGGAGGTTGGAGATGATATGACCGATACGGCGAATTTCTTTGTCCGTCATTTCAGCATCGGAAGCCGAGGCAAGAACCATGGTGTAAATCAATGCGGTTTGGTAATCGATCATTTGATCCTCGTTGCAAAAAAGCACCTACACAAATGTACTCCAATCCCGTCGGAAAACGTCAAGTTTTCTGGAAAAACGGGATCATGATGTTTCTCGCAAAAACTCGTGAGTCAGACTTATGGCGTCGGCAAGGCCGATGCGCTCGATGGCAACGCCTTCGGGAAAGGCCGAAGCAAAGCGCGACGGCATGGCGCGATCCAGCATGACGAAAACGCCATGATCGTCAGCGCGGCGTATTAAACGACCGTACGCCTGTTTAAGTTTGAGCCGCGTCAGCATGGCGTCATAGGCACTGCCGCCGAAGGCTTCCTTGCGGGCCCGGTGCAGAATCGTGGGACGCGGCCAGGGCACCCGGTCGAACACGATCAGACGCAATGAACGGCCCGGAACATCGACCCCGTCGCGAACGGCATCGGTTCCCAGCAAACACGTCTTTTCCTCGGCCCGGAAGATGTCGATCAGCGTGCCCGTATCCATGGTGTCGATATGTTGGGACAGAAGTTTGTATCCGGCTTCATCCAGCGGCCCAGCGATGCGTTTATGAACCTCGCGCATGCGCGCAATCGCCGTGAACAGGCCCAGTCCGCCGCCCCCGGCGGCCAGAAACAATTCGCGATAGGCCGCCGCCACCTGAGCGGCGTCATTGCGGTTGACGTCGCCGACGACCAGAACCCGCGTCTGCGCCGGATAGTCGAAGGGCGACGCCACAGCGTCGCGCTCGACGCGCGCCTCCACATGATCAACACCGACGCGAATGTCCGCCGCCTTCCAGTCATCCTCCGTTTCCCCCGTCCCGTCGCGTAAGGAGGCTGACGTTACAAGCAGGCCGTGGGCCGGTTCGGCAACGGTCTGGGCAAAGGGGCGCATGGGGTCGATCCAGTGGCGGTGCATGCCGACGTCGATCTCGTAGCCGCCGCCGCGCTCGACAGCGAACCAATCAACAAATTCGTCGGGCTTGTCGCCTTGCAAGGCGGCGATCATGGCTCGCCACGCACCGATGGCCATGATGCCCCGCCGCTCCAGACTGCGGCACAGCGAATCGATCCGTCCCCGCTGCCCTGATTCCAGGGCGTCGGTTTCATCATCCAGCTTCGCCGTTAGTCCCCGGATCAACGAAAGCATCGGCCGGGACAGACTTTGCAGGGCGGCATCAAGTGCGCCTGCTGCATCCATTAAGTCCGGAACCGGCGGCAACGGGTAAACTTCCAACCCATAAGCCGTGCCGCTCGAGGGGTCGCGGGCGAAAACCTGCTGACGAACAAGGGCGAGAAAGGCCTCAGTTGGCCCCTGCGCACCACCACCTGAGATGCGTTGCCGCCAGCTTATGGCGGGCAAGGACCGGGCGGCGGCCAGAATATCGTCCAGCGCCTCGCGCAGTTTTTCGTCGTCGCCGATCAGATCATCGAGGCGGGCCTTCAGGCCCCGGCTTCGCGACCGCCCGCGGGCCTCGGCCCCCAGCAGCCAGCGCCTAAGGTCTGCCGTCTCCATTCCCGAAAGATGGGCCGAAAACGCCGCGTCCGCCGCATCAAAAAGATGATGGCCTTCGTCGAAGACATAGCGGGTCGGAACGCTGGCCTCGTCGCCGCCGCCCATGGCTGCCTGGATCAGCACCAGCGCATGATTGGCAACGACGATTTCCGCGTTTCGCGCCCGCCGGATGGATCGTTCGACAAAACACTTTCGATAATGCGCGCAGCCGGAATAAACGCATTCGCCGCGTGTGTCGGTCAGATCGGTGGTCAGTCTCGGCCCCAGAAGATCGGCCAGCCATGCCGGGAAATCGCCGCCCACCATATCGCCGTCGCGGCTGGCCAGAGCCCAGCGCGCCATCAGCCCCAAAGGAACGGCGTCGGCCCCGCCGGTCGGGGGAATTCGCGCCACGGCTTCTTCCAGATTTAACAGGCAGAAATAGTTTTCACGGCCCTTGCGAATAACCACCTTGCGCGCTTTTTCATCCGGGTCCGTGTAGACCCGGTCCAATTCGGCGTCCAACTGGCGTTGCAGGTTGCGCGTGAAAGTGCTGATCCACACGCTGGCTTCGTTTTTCTCGGCCCACACGCTGGCCGGGGCCAGATAGCCCAGGGTTTTTCCGACCCCGGTTCCGGCTTCCGCAATGACAAAATGCGGCTCTCCCGCATGGTCGCGCGCCCGAAACGCGCCCGCCGCCGCCGACGCGTACTCCGCCTGTTCGGGCCGGTCCTCGGCGCCCTCTCCCAGCAGCCTAACCAAGCGCCCGCGCGCCTCAACCGGTTCCACCGGCCAATCCCCGGCGGGCGCTTCCGGCGGACGTTCGGACCACTCGCGCAATCGCAGCCATACCCGAAGTCCGTTGACAAGGCCCCGCGAATGGGGCGCTTCGCCGGCCTGCAGGGCGGCCAGCACGGCCCCTCCCCACAACCACCCCCCACGCGCCATGGGCCAGGCAACGGCCATGGCCGAGGGATCGCCCTTGCCGATATCTGCGAGCAAAAGGCGGGTCGCCGCGATCAGGGTTTCGGCTTCCTGTTCCAAATTGCCGGGAAGCGGCAGGCCAAGGGCTTCGGCCAACCCGCGTGGCGTCGGCAGGCAAAAGCGGGCCGGGCGGGCAAAAGCAAACAGCTCCAGCACATCATGGGCCTGCATCCCGCCGCAATTCAGCCGCCCGGCGGTGGCTCCCGCGTGACAGACCAGTGGTGGCGGAAAATCGGCAAGGCGAGCGGCGGCCTCTTTCGTGGAAAGCGTTTCAACCTCGCCGTCGGGAGATATCCAGGCAACAGCACGAAGCCCGGCGACCACTGTGGGAACTTCGGGAATACGGATACGGGCGGGAGTGTCGGAACCAGACGTCATGCGACGCAGTATAGAGCCCCCATTTCAATCGGGCCACGCACGAATAGGACCGAGCGTTGACAACCCGCGAATGCGAATAATTCCGCGCATTGACAATTCACCGTTTAAGGCCTTAGTTATCTCAACAAATAACACGTCTAAAGTGGGCGCTATCGTGCGCCGATTCGAATGAATACAGGGAGTATCAAAATATGAACAAACGGTTTTTTGCATTGGCTACCGGTATCGCCGCCGCGATGATGATCGCAGGCGCTGCCCAGGCCAAAACCCTGAAGATGGCATATGACGCCGATCCGGTTTCGCTGGACCCGCACGAGCAGCTTTCCGGCGGCACCCTGCAACTTTCACATATGATTTTCGATCCGCTGGTCCGCTGGAACAAGGATCATGGGATTGACGCCCGTCTGGCGAAAAGCTGGAAGCGCATCGACCCGCTGACCGTTCGCTTCGAACTGAACAACGGGGTGAAATTCCACAGCGGTAATGAGCTGACTTCGACCGATGTGAAATGGACCTTCGATCGCCTAAAAGCCAGCCCCGATTTCAAGGGCTTGTTCACGATCTTCAAGGAATTGAAGGTGGTGGATGCCGATACCTTTGAATTGGTGACCACGGAACCTTTCCCGCTGGTTCTTAATCTGGCGACCTACATCTTCCCGATGGATTCCAAATTCTATTCGGGCACGGATGCAAACGGCAAGGACAAGGGCGCCATCGTCAAACATGGCAACACCTTTGCATCGACCAACGTTTCGGGCACGGGTCCCTACATTGTGACCTCGCGTGAACAGGGCGTTCGCGTTGAATTCGAGCGTTTCGGCAGCTATTGGGACAAGAGCTCGCCCGGTAACGCCGACAAGGTCATCCTGACCCCGATTAAGGAAGGCCCGACCCGCGTGGCCGCGCTGCTTTCCGGTGATGTCGATTTCATCGCGCCGGTTCCGCCGACCGATCTTGATCGCATCAGCAAGGACAGCAAGATCGACCTGATCACCATGTCCGGCACGCGCATCATCACCTTCCAAATGAACCAGAAGCGCGTCGAAGCCTTCAAGAATGCGAAGGTCCGTCTGGCCATCGTCAATGCCATCAACAACACCGGCATTGTCAAAAAGATCATGAAGGGCTTCGGCACCCCTGCGGCGCAGAACAGCCCCAAGGGCTACCTCGGCTACAACGAAATGCTGAAGCCGCGTTATGATCTGGGCACAGCCAAGAAACTGATGAAGGAAGCCGGTTACGAAAAGGGCTTCTCCATCACCATGATGGCGCCGAACAACCGCTACGTTAACGATTACAAAATCGCCGAAGCGGTTGCCTCCATGCTTTCCAAGATCAACATCAAGGTTGACCTGACCACCATGCCCAAGGCCCAGTACTGGCCCAAGTTTGACGAGCAGGCTGCCGACATGATGATGATCGGCTGGCATTCGGATACCGAAGATTCGACGAATTTTTCGGAATTCCTGATGATGACACCGAACAAGGACACCGGCAAAGGCCAGTACAACAGCGGCAACTTCTCCAATGCCGAACTGGACAAGCTGACCCTGCAAAGCCAGGGAATGACCGACGAAGCCGCGCGCATCAAGGTGCTCAAGCGCATCGAAGGCATTGCCTACGAAGAAGCCGCCTTCGTTCCGCTGCACTGGCAGGATCTTGCCTGGGCCGCGAAGAAGGGCGTCGGCGCCGAGGCCATTCTTAACGTCATGAACTTCCCCTACATCGGGGATATCGTGATCAAGTAAGCGTACAAACATGCGTTAGACAAAAATGGGGCCGCCCTTGTGGCGGTCCCATGTTTGTCACCGACAGGGCCCTCCGGGGCTTGTCAAAGGAGATGAGTTATCGACTATCTGGTGTTTGCCGGACAAAGGCTGTTGCAAGCGACGCTCGTGATGTTCGTGATCAGCCTTGTCGGCTTTTCCATTCAGGATAATCTGGGCGATCCGTTGCGTGAACTATTGGGGCAATCGGTGTCGGAAGCCGAACGCGAAGCCTTGCGCGATGAAATGGGCCTTAACGATCCGTTCTTTGTGCAATACGGACGGTTCATTAGCAACGCCGTTCAGGGTGACCTGGGCACATCGTATTTTTTCAAACGCCCCGCTCTTCAGGTCATCGCTGACAAGTTCCCTGCGACGCTGGATCTGGTGATCGGCGCGACCTTGATCATCGTTTTGATTTCGGTTCCCGTCGGCGTTTATTGCGCGATTCGACCGACCGCGTGGCCTGCCCGCGCGGTCATGGGCATCAGTATCGTCGGCATTTCCATTCCGGTTTTTCTGACCGCGATTTTTTCGATTTATCTGTTTGCCGTGACCCTTGGCTGGATGCCGTCGTTCGGTCGGGGCGAGGACTTGGTCGAGATATTTCCCGGATGGAAAACCGGGTTCTTCACCAAGGACGGTTTTGCCCATCTGGTTCTTCCCTGCATCTCGTTATCTTCAATCATGCTGCCGCTGTTTATCCGGCTGATCCGATCCGAGATGCGCGAAATATTGGAATCCGAATACGTTCGTTTCGCCTGGGCCAAGGGTTTGGCCCCCAAGCGTGTGTGGTTCCTGCACGCCCTGAAAAACACGATGCTTCCGGTGGTTACCGTGGGCGGCGTACAGATCGGCACCATGCTGGCCTATACCATTTTGACGGAAACCGTTTTTCAGTGGCCGGGCATGGGCTTTTTGTTTCTTGAGGCGGTCAACCGTGTCGATACGCCACTGATCATTTCCTACATCATCGTCGTCGGGCTGATCTTCGTCGTCACCAACACGGTGGTAGACCTGCTTTATACTTGGGTTAATCCCACGGTGAAGATTACGGGGCGCGGACGATGAACGCGGCCATCAGGCGCTTCGCGCAATCCAACTTCATGTACAGTTTCGGGCGCGACAAGGTGGCGATGGTCAGCTTCGCCATCCTGGCCGCGTTTGTGATCCTGGCTTTTTCGGCCCCGGTGATCGCGCCTTACGATCCTTACGATCAAACGACCATCGACATCATGGATTCGGAAATCCCGCCGATGTGGCAGGACGAAGGCGAAGCCCGCTTTTTGCTGGGCACCGACGCGCAGGGGCGCGACATGCTGTCGACCATCCTTTACGGAACCCGAATATCCATCATCATCGGCGTGTGCGCCGTGCTTATGCAGATGTTCTTAGGCATCACCATCGGCCTGGTATCAGGTTACGTGGGCGGGCGTGTCGAAAGTTTCTTCATGCGGCTGGCCGATATCCAGCTGTCGCTTTCGACCTTGATGCTGGCCATCGTGGCGCTGGCTATTTTCCAGGCGGCATTCAGCGCCGAGGCCTATTCAGACATGGCCATTATCATGCTGATTTTGGTCATCGGGTTTGCCGAATGGCCGCAATACGCGCGCACCATCCGCGCTTCCGTGCTGGCCGAAAAGAAAAAGGAATACGTGGACGCCGCGCGGGTAATTGGCTTTGGCGCGCCGACCATAATGTTCAAGCACATCCTGCCCAATACGCTGTCGCCGCTGCTGGTGATTTCCACCGTTCAGGTGGCCAACGCGATTATCTCCGAGGCCGCGCTCTCGTTCCTCGGTCTTGGAATGCCGGTGACCAAACCGTCGCTGGGCTCGCTTATCAATTCCGGGTTCGAGTTTATTTTCAGCGGTTCGTGGTGGATAACGGCAATTCCATCGATCGTGCTGATCGCCCTTATCCTGTGCATCAATTTGTTGGGCGACTGGGTGCGTGATGCCCTTAATCCTAAAATCTACAAGGAGAAGTAGGGCATGGCGCTGCTGGAGGTAAAAAACCTGGGCATCGAATTCCCCATGCGCCGCGAGGTCCTGCGGGCGCTGCAAGGCGTCAGTTTCTCGCTTGATGCAGGCGAACGGCTGGGAATCGTGGGCGAGAGTGGAGCCGGGAAATCCATCGCCGCGTTTGCCATCATCAACCTTTTGTCGAAGCCCGGCCGCATCAACGCCGGGGAAATACTTTTCGAGGGCCGCGACCTGACCGGTCTGGACGACGAAGCCATGCGCGACATCCGGGGAAATCGGATCAGCATGATCTTCCAGGATCCGATGATGACGCTGAACCCGGTACTGACCATTGAAACCCAGATGATCGAGGTTTTGAAGGCACATCGGAACATCTCGGACAATGATGCGCGGAAAATCGCCGTGGAGAAATTGCGCGAAGTCGCAATCCCGTCGCCCGAAGACCGCCTAAAAAGCTATCCGCATGAACTCTCGGGCGGCCAGCGCCAGCGTGTGGTTATCGCCATCGCGCTGCTGACCGACCCCTCGATCATCATCGCCGACGAACCGTCTACCGCGCTGGACGTGACCATTCAGGCCGGGATCATGGCGTTGATGCTGAACCTGTGCAAAAGCCATGACGTGGGGCTGATTTTGATTACCCACGATCTGGCAGTGGTTTCGCAGGTCACCCAACGGGTTGTCGTTATGTATGCCGGGCGCGTTGTCGAGGAAGGACCGACGGCTGAAATCGTCACCCATCCCAAACATCCCTACACGCGCGGTCTTATCAAGGCCCTGCCGCAGGAAGGTACGGCCGGCAAACGGCTCAACCAGATACCCGGATCCATGCCCACGCTGGATGCCATTCCCGACGGCTGCGCCTTCCACCCGCGCTGTCCCCACGCCGACGATGTTTGCCGCGCCTCGGTGCCGGAAATAGTTCGGGTCGGAAACCAATTCAGCCGGTGCGGCAAAGCCAACGAGCTGGCCGAGGAGAATTCCCTATGAGCGGCCCCTTGGTTGAAACCCGCGGCGTTGAAAAACGTTTCGATCTGGGCGGCTATTTCTGGCAGCAGGACAAGCCGGTGGTGCGCGCGCTTAACGGCGTCTCGATTACCATTGAAAAAGGCGAGTCGTTCTGTCTGGTCGGTGAATCGGGCTGCGGCAAATCCACCCTGGCCCGCTGCATCATGGGCCTGTTGGAAGTCAGCCGGGGCGAAATTTATTATCAGGGAGAGCGGATCGATCTCTTGTCGGCCAAGGCCATGATGCCCTATCGCCGCCGTATGCAGATGATCTTCCAAAATCCGTATGCGTCGCTAAATCCGCGCATGACCATCCAGAAAACTCTGGAAGAACCGCTGCGTTTTCATTTCCCCGAAATGAAAAACGGCGAGGTCCACGACAAGGTCGAGGAAGTGATGACCTCGGTCGGCAACGATCCGGCCTGGGGCACACGTTACCCCCACGAATTCTCCGGCGGACAACGCCAGCGCATCTCCATTGCCCGCGCGCTGATGGTCGATCCCGATTTCGTGGTTGCCGACGAACCCATTTCGGCGCTGGACGTATCCATTCAGGCGCAGGTTCTGAACGTCATGATGGACGCCCGCGACATGCGGGATTTGACGTACCTGTTCATCACCCACGATCTGTCAGTGGTCCACCATTTCGGCACGCGGGTCGGGGTCATGTATCTGGGCGCGCTGTGCGAACTGGCGCAAACCAAGACACTCTTCGATACACCGCGTCACCCCTACACCCAGGTTCTGCTGAACGCCATTCCCAAGCTGTCCACAACGGAACTCACCCATACACCGATGTTGGGTGAGGTTCCGACCGCCATTAAGCTGCCATCGGGCTGCGTCTTCCATCCGCGCTGCCCATATGCGAACGAACGTTGCTCGCGCGAGGTCCCGACGGGAACGACGCTTGATGACGGAACCGTAGTGGCTTGTCACGCAGTCGAGGAAAACCGGATTTAATCCGTTTTGCCCGGAGGGCGAGCGTGCTCGAAATCTCCAACCTTCGTGGAACCAAACTTGGTCCCATCGACCTGAGCCTTGGTGCGGGCGAATGTGTCTCCGTTTCAGGTCCATCGGGTGCGGGGAAATCTCTTTTGCTGCGGGCCATTGCCGACCTCGACCCGTCCGAGGGCTCTGTCCGTCTGGACGGCGTGAACCGCGACGACATCCCGGCCCCGAAATGGCGTGGCCGCGTGGGCTATTTGCCGGCGGAATCCGGTTGGTGGGCGGAACGAGTGGGTGCGCATTTCCTCGATAGCGCCCATGACAAAGTGCGATCCCTTCTGGATCGTCTCTCGCTTTCGGGCGAGGCTATGGATTGGGACGTCGGGCGGCTGTCCACCGGCGAGAAACAACGGCTCGCGTTTGTGCGGCTTTTGGAATGCGGCCCCCGGGTTTTGCTGCTGGATGAACCAACCTCGGCATTGGACGAGGAAACGCAAGGTGCCGTTGAGACGATTATCCACGAGCTTTGTGCGGCGG